>Ga0268262_10004458_pt1 | contig 14471 bp, 15 predicted proteins | sample TergutNc150P3_FD_190354 | JGI IMG/M metagenome (GOLD analysis project Ga0268262, IMG submission 190354) | Nasutitermes corniger P3 segment gut microbial community from laboratory colony in Florida, USA - Nc150 P3 (SPAdes) (version 2) | ecosystem: Host-associated > Arthropoda: Insects >... | reverse complement strand
TTACCGGAACCTTAATATGGGATCAGTCAAGGGGAAGTTTCTCGGTCAGGCGGGGGCCGGTTTTTGCCAACGTGATCCTCGCCGACGAAATAAACCGCGCCCCGGCAAAGATGCAGTCCGCCCTGCTTGAGGCGATGGAAGAACGCCAGGTTACCATAGGCGAGACAAGCTATGCCCTGCCGGATCCGTTTTTTGTGCTTGCTACGGAGAATCCCATTGAACATGAGGGAACTTATTCATTACCCGAGGCGGAGCTTGACCGTTTCCTGCTGAAGCTCCTTGTGACATACCCCGCGCCGGAAGAAGAGATAGGCATTGTCGGACGAAGCTCGGCGTTGTCCGCCGTCTTTGCCCCCCTGGAACCGCTCTCCCCCATTTTAGACAAAGCGGCGATAGCCCAATTAAGGGCGGCCGCAGACATGATCCACATGGATGAAAAAATCACCGAATACATCGTATCGATTGTCACCGCCACAAGGCCCGCGCAGGCCGGGGCGCGGCATGCGGGCTCGGCAAAATTTGCCGGAACAAAAACCGCCGAAGGGCTGTACCGTTATGTGTCATTCGGGGCGTCACCCCGCGCGTCCATCGCGCTCTACCGCTGTTCAAGGATTATTGCCCTGTTCTCCGGCAGGGAATTCGTCAGCCCGGATGACGTAAAAGCCGCGGCTTACCCCGCGCTCAGGCACAGAATTGTGCTGTCCTATGAGGCGGAGGCGGACGGACTGGACGCCGACACGGTAATTACCCGTATTCTTTCCCATGTCCCGATTCCGTAACAGGTTTTTATGGACACCCGCGAGCTTCTGGACAGGATAACAAGCCTCCCCATTGTCGCCGACGCCCTTGCGGAAGAAATGCTTTCCGGCAATTTCCGTTCGGTATTCAAGGGACAGGGCATGGAATTCGAAGAGGCGCGCCATTACCAATGGGGCGACGACGCGAAGGCCATCGACTGGAACGCGAGCGCGCGCCTTGGCACTCCCTTTATCAAGGTTTTCCGCGAGGAACGGGAGCTTACGATACTGCTGCTCCTGGACGCTTCCGCCTCTATGAGATGCGGGATCGCAAACCTCTGGGGAAACGCGCAGGACATCAGCCCTTACGAACAGGCGGTAATTACCGCGGCGTTAATCGCTTTTTCATCCGAGCGGAGCGGCCAGCGGGTCGGGGCTTTCCTTTTTGACAGCGAAATTGACAGGGTATTCCCGCCGCGCAAGGGAAGGCGCAATATACTCGCGTTTGTTTCCGGGGCGCTTCACTATCACAGGGCCGGGGCCGGAACAGGAAAGAGCAGCAATCTGGGAATGGCCCTGGCCGGCGCGGGGCGGATGCTTAAACGGCGGAGCATGGTGGTGCTTATGTCCGACTTCTTAAGCGCGGACTGGGAAAAGGAGTTATGCGATCTGAGCAGAAGGCATGACGTTATCGCGGTCAGGGTCTATGATCCAAAAAACACGGATCTTCCGAAACTGGGACTCATTGATGCGCGGGATCCGGAAACCCGCCTGCGGATTGCCGTTCCAACAAATTCCGCTTCGTTCCGGACCGCGTGGGCCGGATGGCACAGGGATCGCTCGGAGCACTGGTTAAAGTTATGCAGAAGGGCGGGAGCATCCCATCTTGAAATCCCGGTCGATGAAGACCCCGCAAAAATACTTTCCCGTTTTTTTACCGGCAGGATGCCGATAGGGCACCACGCTTAAAGGAAAGAAAAATGAAAAGGGAAAAAAGAGCAAAATTAAGAACCAATTCTCTTCTCTTCTCTTCCTTTGCTATTTGCTATTTGCTATTTGCTATTTGCTATTTTGGCTTTGCCCAGGACAGGAACGCGGGCGCATTCATGGTTCCTTCAAAGGTATACGTCGGGGACAAAGCCTCCCTGATACTGCCGCTGCCGGGTTTTGCCGTGAAGGAGGACTCCGAAACCGCGTCCATTGTCTCACCGTCAGCCGACATTGAGATACACCGCGCCTTACTTGAACGCCGGCCTGTAGGCAGCCGCCTTACCGTCGAATTCACCGCTTACACGCCCGGTATTCTGGAATTGCCTTCAATTGTTATCGCGGGAGAGGTTTTCAGCGGCCTTACAATAGAGATAAGCTCCATTCTTGAGCATGACGCCTCCGGCAGGGTGTTATCTGACCCCGCCCCGCCTTTAGCCATTCCGGGCACCAGCCTTCTTGTATACGGAACCATAATCTCAATACTTTTTTTTCTGTCATTGGCGTTCTGGATTTTGTTGTGGGGGCGCAAGAGTATTAAAGGCTGGCTCGCCGTATGGGAAAAGAAGCGGCTGCTCAACGGCATGAAGGGAGTTGAAAAACGCCTGCGAAGAACCATGGCAAGAAACGATGACACATACAGGAATATCCTCGACGCGCTTTCAAAGGAGTTCCGGGGCTTCCTCTCCCATTTTACTGGAGAGCAGTGCCGGGCGATGACCGCCATTGAGTTTGCCAACAGTGAATTGCAAATGAACAGGGAATTCCTGAAAGATTTTTTCAAACGCTGCGACGGAATCCGCTTTAGCGGCGGAGAGATAAATAAAAAAGACGCCCTTTCAATGCTTGATGATCTGAAAAAATTCCTTGCCGAGCTGTCAAATGCGCCGCTTACAGATACACCATCGGCTGTTTCTGTTAAGGGGGCCGTTAGATGACACTGGAACGGCCCTTAGTGGCAATCGCGGCCCTTGTAATTTTCCCTCTGGCAATCGCGCTGGCCAAAAAGCTGGGAAGCCCCTTTACTGCGTCCCTGCCTTTGGGGCCTCCCGGCGGCACGCCCTTTAAACAGCCCTACAATTTGGCGGGATTAATAAAATTTCTGCTGGCGCTGGAATACTGTGGGATTTTCCTGCTTTTCATCGGAGCTTCAGGTCCCGTGATGAAGATTTCCGAAACAGTATGGCTGAACCGGGGCGCGGACATTCTTTTTGTCCTTGACATAAGCCCAAGCATGGCGGCGATTGACATGGACGGATCAAACCGCTTTAACAGTGCCCGCAGACTGTTAAAGGATTTCGCGGATCGCCGGCCTTCCGACGGCATCGGCCTTGTTACCGTGGGAGACGATGCAGCCCTGTTGATCCCGCCGACTACCGACCGCGATCTTCTTGCCGAACGGCTGGAAAATTTGCGGATTGGCGAAATGGGCAACGGAACCGCGCTGGGCATGGGAATCGCCGTCGCCGCTTACCACCTGGAAAAATCCAAAGCGCCGCGAAGAGCTGTAGTGCTTATCAGCGACGGTGAAAACAACGCAGGCGCGATTCATCCCGAAACTGCCGCCGCCATGCTGAAGGATGTTAACGCGTCGTTATGGGTAATCGGTGTGGGATCGGGCGGCGAGGTTCCCATTGATTATGTCGATCCTTATACGAGGATGCGCCGCACCGGCCTGATTGATTCCCGTTATGACAGGGACGCGCTTGCCCGAATAGCCGCCTCAGGCGGCGGGACATGGATACAGGCCCCCTCGGCCGATTCCTTTGCCGCCGCTTTTGCCAGAGTTGACGATCAGGAACTGCTTGTCCGCCGTTCAAGCGCGGTTATGCGAAAACGCCCCTTTCACCGGCCTTTCATCCTTGCGGCCCTGATTCTGGTCGCTGTATCAAGATTTGTTAGGCGTTTCTTTCTGGGGGCATGGCTATGAACGGCGGTCTTGTTTTTGACAACCCCTGGATTTTAGCAGGCATGCTCATTATTATACCTCTTGCCTTGTCAAACTATCTTTCTCCCCTCGCGAGACGGATTCGCGGTAAACTGCCAAAAAACGTAAGGATACAACTCTTTGCGTCGAGATTTTTTTTCTATCTTTTTCTCTGTTTTCTGATAAGCGCCCTTGCCGGCCCGCGCTGGGGAACCGGACAGTCAAGAAGCGAATACAGACGCGCGGTAGACGTTGTGATCGCCGTTGACGTTTCCAAAAGTATGCTTGTATTCGATGGCAAGGCATCCTCCGGCGGTCTTACCGAGAACATTACCCGCTTACAACAGGGGATATTGATTGTAAAGGAAGCCGTCGCCGCTCTTCCCGGAATGCGTTTTGCCGTTGCCGTCAGCAGGAACAGGGGCATTCTCGCCATACCTTTAACATGGGATGACAATACCGTGCTTTCTTTTCTGGAAACCATTGACGCTTCTTCGCTGACCGGAAGGGGGACGAACCTTGAATCGCTTTTAGAAGCCGGCGCGGAGGCGTTCCAGCCCTCCCACCCTTCAAACAGAGTGATCCTTCTTGTTTCAGACGGCGAGGAGTTGACTGGCTCGATAAGAAACGCCCTTTCGCGCTGTAACCGGAATGACATAACCGTCACCTCAATACTGACAGGAAGCGATGAAGGTGCGCCCATTCCGGGCGGCGTTGTTCCGGGCGATGAAGACATCATCAGCCGCCGTGACGCCGCGACCATGCGGATGGCCGCAGGTCTTACGGGCGGGATTTTCATTGACGCAAGCCGCGCTGATGCCGCGAATCTTCTGATCAGCCACCTTCGTTCCCTTGCCGTGGAAACAGAAGGCCCGAAAAACAATGAAACAAGCAAGGAACGCTGGTTTGTATTTTTGATATTGGCTATAATGGCTTATGGCACTTCGAAAATGTCTCTATTGAATATCGGGAGCAGGAAATGACAAAAGGGACTAGGGAACAGGGACTGGGGAACAGGGTCTTGGTTCGTAAGCGTTGCGTGTTACTCTCTGTTCCCTGTTCCCTGTTCCCTAGTCTTCTCCTGTTATTCGCAAGCGGATGTTCTAATGCATCAGGCAAACTGCTTGTCATAGAGGCCAACTTTCTCAATTCACAGGGCAGGTTTACAGAGGCAATTACCCAGTACACGAAGGCGCTTGAATATGAAGACGCCGCGCCTTACGCGGAATACGGTCTTGGTTCCGTCTATCTTTCTATGGGCGAGGAAGAAACCGCTTTGGACAGTTTTACAAAAGCCTGGAATATGCTCGACAGCCTGCCGCCAAGCGTCAACCGGGAACTCCGCTACCGCGTATGTTATAATATGGGCGTAGCTCAGTTCAGCGGGGGAAATTTTTCAAGCGCGGCTGATTCCTTCCGTAACGCGCTAAAAATAGACGGAAGAAAAATAGAGGCAAAACGTAATTTGGAGCTGAGTATTTTATCAATCGCCAGGCAGAATACCATGAGCGGCGATAACAGCGAGAACGAGGGCTTGCCCGCCCTGTTTGATTATATCCGGCAAAAAGAACTTGCCCAGTGGACAAACAGGGAATGGCAGCCCGAGGAAGATAATAAGGAACTGGATTATTAGCCGAAAGCGCGATTTATCGGCTGTTTTTCTCGCAAAGGCGCAAAGAACGCAAAGGGAAGAAAGAAAGGGGTGTTGTATGATGTGTTATCGTAATACTTCCAGATTCATCTTGATCAACAGAAATCAATTGAACAACAATCATTTCTTTCTCCTCTTCCTTTGCGTCCTCCGCGCCTTTGCGCCTTTGCGTGAGGTCTTTTCGATATTGTCTCTGTCTCTGTTTCTGTTCCTATCAACTGCCCTTTACGCGCAGCAGCCGCGCGTCCAGATACAGGTTACGCCGGATCGTCCTGTTGAAGGAGCTCCGCTGACGCTTACTCTGCTTGTAGATTACAGCAATCCTGATGATGTTAATGTGCTGGCCCCGCTATTCAGCGAAGGCGTTCTTCTGGATTATATGTTAAAAGGACCGCGTACAGTTAATGAAGGTTCAGAAAAATGGACCGCGATTGAGTACCGTTTTTTGCAAATCAGCCGCGGAACCGTCACATTTGACCCTTTTACGGTAATTACTCCGAAAGGGCAAACTAGAACTGCCGCTTTTATCATTGATGTGCAAGAGCCGTCACCCAATACCTCAGGCGGAACAACGCTTTTCAGGCTGTCATGGGAAAACGTGCCGACGAATCTGAAAATAGGGGAAAACGCCATTGTTTCCCTGCGCGTAAACGGCTGGAAGAACACTGCCGCACTGCCGGAATCCGGCTTGTTCCTTCCTCCGGTACCAATGGGGCATATTGTCGAATCGCTTCCGCTTTCAGAAAATGAAAAATCAGCGGGAATTGCGTTAAAATTACGCGTAATACCTTTACAAACAGGGGTGTTAACCATAGCTAACCGCAGGTTAACAATAGGAAATGCCATTTATGAAGTGCCCGTTCTGAGGATTCCAGTCAGCCGGGCAGGAAGGACGGAGCCGTAATGAATTTTGGGGACATATTAAACAAGTGGGAAAAGAACAACGGGATATACGACAAAGACATGGAAGCGGGAAGAACTCAGATCAATCCGAGGGAAAGAAGAAGCCGCCTGAAGAACAAAAAACCTGACGCGGTATTGGATATACACGGTTTAACCCGCGACGACGCGTGGAAGAACCTGGAAATTTTCTTTAATGATTCAAAAGAAAAAGAGATGGAAAAGATACTGATTATCCACGGCAAAGGGAATCATTCAACGGGCGAAGCGGTACTTAAACGTATTGTGATGGAGTTTATTGAGCGCTGCCCTTTTGCCGGAGAAAGCGGCAGGGGAAAAGCCGTGGCAGGCGGCGAAGGGGCTACTTGGGTCATATTAAAATAATTAGCGTTCGCGGTAGATGATCCTGCCGCGGCTTAAATCGTATGGGGAAAGCGCGACGCGGACCCGGTCGCCGGGGACTATACGGATATAGTGCTTGCGCATTTTTCCGGAAAGATGGGCAAGTATTAAGTGTCCGTTCTGGTTGTCCAGTTCTACCCTGAACATGGTATTAGGCAGAGCCTCGCGGACAACCCCTTCTACTTCTATCGCTTCTTCTTTTGCCACAAATACTCCTTTAGGTAGAATGGTAACTGTTAAGCCATGTTCTGTCAATGTGTTTTATAACATGCGGCTCAGAATGAAAACTCATACATTTGTTTCAGGATGGCTGCGATCTTTCTGCCGTATGATACGTCCAAAGCCCATCTGCCGGTAAGCCCGTGTATCGTGGGGGCAATACCAAGCCTCACATAACTGTAACGGGGATCAACCAGTTCCTGATTTAGCGGTTCCTTGCTGGCATAGGCCTTAAGGTGCTGTATATGGGCGCGTACTCCCGTGCGGGGATCCGGAAAGACAGCGCCCCTTTCGGGCCCGTTCGGACCGGGTGCGCCTGTTGAACCGAGACCGCAAAAATTATTCATCTCCGGGGTAACCAGTCCGCCGTATTGGAGGGAGCCCGTTTCCAGGCACATCTGGGCAAAAGCCACGTCATGGTTCACCCCTTCGGCGGCGGCTTCTTCAATATAAAAACCGGCAAGGGATCGGGCAAAATCAGAATTGACTTTTGCATTATTAAATAGCAGAAAAAGGGCAAGTTTTTCCTCCGCCGTAATACCCTTCCCCATTATTTCTTCAGGGGGTTTGGGGCGTTCCACAACCCTCTCTTCCGGAACCTCCGGCGGAACTTCATAGACCGCAGGCGGCTCATAAAAATCTGGCATTTCGGCAGGCATGCCCTTGCATGAAAACAGCAGGGCAAGCAAAAGAAGGCAGGAAATGCCTTTAATGGGGTTGAAATAATACCTCATATTAATGAATATCGGGGTATTCATAAGTTAAATTAAGAGGTATAATACTCTTATGAAACATATATTTTTTGTAGTTATCATGATTGCTGCCTTTAGTACAGGCTTTTCAGGCTGTAAGGCAAAAGGAAAATCGGAGGCCAATCCTTCAATTGGAGCAATTGGCAAAGAACCCAGCTACGCGCTTGGAATGAATTTCGGGTCAAGCCTGAAGGAAGGCAACATCTACCCTGACTGGGATGAATTTTTGCAGGGGATGAAAGACTTCCTCTACGACAACAATCCCCGTTATACTATGGAAGAAGCCAGCCAGATTTTCTATGAGGCATACAACGCGAACATTGAAAAGATGAATGCGGCAAACAGGCAGGAAGAAATTGATTTTCTTGCGAAAAACAAACAAAAACCGGGCATTATTACCACAGAAAGCGGCCTCCAGTATGAGGTGTTAAGCCCCGGATACGGCCCGCAGCCCACGGCTCAGGACATGGTAAAGGTACACTATAAAGGCTCACTGATCAATGGGTCTGAATTTGACAGCTCATATTCCCGCGGTGAACCTATAGAATTCCCCCTAAACGGGGTCATCCCGGGCTGGACCGAGGGGCTTCAACTGATGAACGTAGGCAGCAAATTCCGGCTGTTCATACCTTCGAATCTCGGCTACGGCGAGGAGGGCGCGGGTTCTCAAATACCTCCGAACTCAACGCTTATCTTTGAGGTAGAACTGCTTGATATAGTCCAATATTAGACAGGAGAACAGTCATGAAATATTGCTCTATAGCAGCCGCGGATATAATTAAAAAATCCGCGGCTATCCTGTTTTTTGTTTTTGCGATTATTACAGTCCACGCAAAAGCGATACAGGAAGATATAAACATGGAAGACGAGAAAGCCAGGATAAGCTACGCGTTTGGAATGACCGTAGGAATCGACCTGAAAGATGTAGGACTGGAAATAGACTATGCCGCCTTTACCGAGGGGCTGAAAAACGCGATGGAGGGGACAGCCCTCCTGGATCAGAATGAAGTCCTTGAGATGGTGCAAACGGCCTTTGAAAACGCGATAGCGAAACAGACGCAGGAATTGCGCGTAAAGGAGCAAAACTTCCTCGCCAGAAACGCGATGAATGAGGCCGTTATAACTACTCCCAGCGGGCTGCAATACATGGTGTTAGTCAAGGGTGACGGCCCCACTCCGGCGCCCGACGACATTGTTCGGGTGCATTACGAAGGATCGCTTATTGACGGTACTGTTTTTGACAATTCCTACTATTCGGACACAGGCGAGGAAATTCCCCTGAATATGGTAATACCCGGCTGGGCCGAAGGTATCCAGTTGATGAATGTCGGAAGCAAATACCGAATCTACATCCCGTCCAGTATGGCATACGGTGAACGCGGCGCCGGGCAGGTAATCCCCCCCTATTCGACCCTTATTTTTACAATTGAACTCCTCGAAATAATCGAAAAAAATGATGATGATGAAGATTTTTGGTTCTGGGATATTCCCTAGTCCTTAATCTAATTATTGACTCTTTTTCAAAATTCGTACAAAATATTACTGTATGTAAGGGATTTCTATGGGAATAACTGAACGCAGGGAACGCGAAAAAAACGAACGCCGCAGGGCGATCCTCAACTGCGCCAGGGAACTGATACTCTTGCAGGGGGTGGATCAGGTGAGCATGGAAGACATTGCCCGCAAGGCGGAGCTTTCCAAGGCTACCCTGTACCTTTATTTTTCCGGCAAAGAGATCATTTTCAATGAAATATGCGAAGAAGCGGCGCGGGTTTTCCTGGACCATTTCAAACCCCTTCTGGAAACCGGTGTTTCAGGCATGGATGGCATTAAATCTTTTTGGCGCGGTTACGTTGAACTATTCGGTAATTTTGATGAAATGCTCATTATTTTTAAGGTTCGCAGTTTCCTGAACCCGGGCTTGCCGTTTGTTTCTATTGAGGAACAAAGCAAGTCCCCCAATGTGGACAACATTCTCGCAATAATGAAATCGCTTATTGATCAGTGCAAGACCGAAGGGATATTCGATCCCAATCTCGATTCGGAAATGGCCACCCGCCTGGTGCTTTCCATGTTTTCCAACACTATTGACAGTACAGCCCGTCTGCCCATAGAAGCCAGAAAATCCCCCGTACTCCTGAAAGAAATGGCAAAAGCCTTCCAGATCATTGTCTACGGCTTTGCCAGGGAAGGCATAGCTCGTTCCAGCCTGAATATTACCGATTAGAGGGATCGGGGATCCCCGTTCCCTGTTCCCTGTAATAATTAATCAAGCACCCGTCCAGCAGTATCTGCCGCTCGGTATCGGTAAGCTCGCCCAGGGTGACGGCAATTTCCGACGGTTTTTCGCCTAACACATAAGCTTTAATCATCTGGGTCTTTTCCCGCACCTGTTTTTGAATCAGCGGAATAAAAATCCAACTGTTAAGACTTAACGCCGTCTCATCGGTGATAATAAAGGGGAGTATTCCCCAGTTGATAAGGTTGGAGCGGTAGCGTTTGGTGGCGTATTCCAGGGCGAAATTCGCCGACGCGCCCAATACGCGCTGGCAGGAAGCGGCCTGCTCGCGGGCTGAACCGTCGCCGGGTTTGCGTGCGAAAATCGCGCTGCCAATGCCAATATCGGAAAGGCTGATACTGGCGCAACCTGATATGCCCTGAATTTTCTTGAGGAGAGCGGCGACCTCCGTGTCTTGAGTTCCCTTCTGACGCGCCTGTTCTATTGTCTGTACGTCTTTCGCCCTCTGCACATAAGCGGGGTCTTTTCTGCTTAAGGTAAATTCCGCAAGCCGTAAGGGGTTTGAACGGTATGAAGACGTTTCACCTGAGGGGATTAGCTCGTCGGTGGTGGTTACCGAGTCGGTGATAAAACAACAGATATTAACAAGAAGATATTCCGCAAGGGCGGGCATTGCCGGCCAGTCCCTGATGTTGGGGCCGAGAATAAGTTCTGTTTTCTGCAGGGGCTTTAAAGTTCCGTTATAAACCCGCTTGTCGTACACGCCTTTGTCAAAGAAAAATTTGTACTTGCCGAAAGGAACCTGTATCTCCGTCGCGGCGGTTATCTTGCCCTTGTTAAGGGCGGTGGCGGCGATGGAACGCGCGTCCATAAGCGCCACCGAAGCCGTCTGCCCCTCGCCGGGTTTTGAGCCTTCGCGGTTGGGGAAATTCCGGGTGGCGTGCCGTATCGAGAGTTCGTTGTTGGCGGGGGTGTCTCCGGCTCCGAAGCAGGGACCGCAGAAGGCTTCGCGCACAAGAACACCGGCGCGTATAAAGGTCTCAACCGCGCCGTTTTTGACCAGTTCCAAATAGACAGGCTGGCTTTCCGGGTATACGCTCATGGTAAAGTTGCCGTTGCCTATTGACCCGCCTTTGATAATGTCCGCGGCGGCCATGATATTGTCAAAAATGCCGCCCGAACAGCCGACTATTTCCGCCTGATCCGCCCAGACGCCACCGTCTCTTGCCTTCGCCATGAGTCCAAGCCCGCCCTGCTTGTTTTGTAAGCCCAATGTTGTAAGCCCTTCTTCCTCAGTCTTCGCTAAAATATCCTTTGCGTTCTCATTCAATTCCTTAATCGTATACACATTGCTCGGATGGAAGGGCAGCGCGATACAGGGCTCTATCTTTGAAAGGTCAACATAGATAAGGCCGTCATAATAAGCGGTTTCTGCGGGCTGTAATTCGCGGTAATCCCCTTGTCTGCCCCTGATCTCAAGGTACTCCCTGACTGCGGAATCAGTCTTCCAGACCGACGACCAGCAGGTTGTCTCGGTGGTCATAACGTCAATGCCGTTGCGGAAATCCACCGGAAGTTTCCCGACGCCGTCCCCGACAAATTCCATCACCTTGTTTTTCACATAACCGTTTTTGAAAACCGCCGCGATTATAGCCAGCGCGACGTCATGGGGCCCTACCCCTGCGGTGGGTTCGCCGGTTAAATAGACCGCCGCCACCTGCGGCCGGGCTATGTCATAAGTCCTGCCCACAAGCTGTTTCGCCAATTCACCGCCGCCCTCGCCCACCGCCAGGGTTCCCAGCGCTCCGTAGCGGGTATGGCTGTCCGAGCCGAGGATCATTTTTCCGCAGCCCGCCATCATCTCGCGGTTATAGGTATGAATCACGGCGAGATGCGGCGGCACATAAATCCCGCCGTATTTTCTCGCCGCGCTCAGGGCAAATACGTGATCGTCCTGGTTTATCGTCCCCCCCACCGCGCAGAGGCTGTTGTGGCAGTTAGTCATAACCATGGGCACCGGAAATTTTTCCATGCCGCTTGCCCGCGCCGTCTGAATAATGCCGACGTATGTAATGTCATGGGACGTAAGCGAATCAAATTTGAGCCGCAGATTCTCCTGCTCACAACGTGACATATCATGCGCCGCCAAAATCCCGTAAGCTATCGTGCCCTTACGGGCCTGATCTTTCGAGACTCCCTTAAGTTCAGAATGAGGCGCACCGTCATCCTTAATGATCTGCGTTCCCTTAATTATATAAGCCCCGGTATCAAAAAGTTCAATGTTCTTCATTGCTCATTGCTCCTTGCTCATTGATTAATAATCCGTCCTATACACAAATATACTTGAAATCCTTCCACTGTTAAAATTGACACGCAGTGACAGAGGCCATACGCCGCCTGTAATGGGGTACAACAGATAATCCCCCTTGTCCTGCGCCTTATCCGCAAGAGCCAAAACGGCGGCCGCTTTGGGGTCGCCGATCTTCACGCCGTATCCTGATTTCAGCCCGATCTGCCATACCCTGTCGCGGTAAATGTAGAAATCCCATTCGTTATAAACAAAGACAACGTCATCCTGCCAGTCTTCATCCCCTCTTGCGGCATGAACCGTCCTGGGCGCGCCGAAACGCATAAACAAATCTTCAAGCCTGAGCCCGATATTCGAGACAATATCATCGTTTCCGCCCTGCTGAGACCAGAGATGCGGCGCGATGATAAGCAAAGCGGCAAAGATCAGGATTCCCTTTCGCATAACAGTATTATAGCATTAAAACGAGTATTTAAGCCCGACTCTGATAAAGCTGTTTTCCCAGTACTGGCCAAGCTCGCCTTTTTCCTTTCCGGCAAAAATACCGGCGGAAAGTTCCGCGCTAAGTCCCCCCATAGTCCAGACAACGGCGGGTATGATATAGCAGCCGGAATTTTCTATGTCCCAGATAAATGACACTTTGCTTTCAAGAGCGTCTCTGAGAAATTTTTTGGAAATCTGCATGGTTAAGCGGGTGGATGTGGCGTCGGTACCCGCTTCACAATCCATAACGGGGTTGCTTCCAACCTTGTTGTTCAAAAGGCGTATGGTCTCGTTGATCTGCACGTTGGCGTAAATACCCCAAATCAGTTCCCTGTCAAAGCCAAAGGACCAGCCGATGAAAGGGTTGCGCACGGAGCCGTCGTCTCCGGCAAGGTCTTCGGTCAGGTTAACGGCGAATTCCGCCCTCAGGTTAAATCCAAAAACCACCTGGGCATAGTCAAAACCGATCTGATGGTAGCGGTTGTATTTTATTTGGGGATTAAGCAATTCGGGATGTAAGGTAGGAGGAATATGTAAACCAACAAACGCAGGAATCTGTGAAAATATATTTTCTAAAAAAGCGTCAACGCCTTTAACAGAAAAATCAGGAAGGAACAGGTTGCCATAAAAATACTGGCCCCCGATGTCTACGGGGCCGATGGTGGTGGTATAACGCAGGCCTGTTTGGAAGTAATTAAGGGTTGAAGTATCGGGAAACGTAATTGAGAAATTTGAAAAACCGGAGGCGAACATCGGGCCCATAGACTGTATCATTGGGGCATACATGGGGGGGATTAGCTCAGTTGCACGATCCATAATCCCTGTTGTGGCTAATGCCGCCATTGAGGAATACTGTGAAGCCGCCCAACGGCCATCACGCGCAAAACGATGGCCGGCAAAATTGGGGATAAACACCGTTTCCAGCTTGGAAAAATCGCCCGTGTTCCATGCCAGGTGAAGCATGGGCCTTGCGATCTTGATAGAATTTATATCGGAGATATTTCTTAAATCGGAATAATCCAGGGGGTTGGTAACATCAAGGGGACCCAGACCGTCGGCCTTGCCCCAGGCAAGTTTGCGAAAACCGGCTTCGACATTGACGGGGCCGATAAAGGCCCGCAAAAAAGCCTCATTGATGATCAAAGGCGTGTAGGAGGCGTTGCTTAAATCGGGGCTTGCGTCCCACAACTCGCTGATCGACGATGCGTTAAGGTTAAAAGCGGTATAGGCTTCCATATAGGGACTGGAAAGCGTAAAATTGAGCGCGCCTGAAGCCATGTCCCAAAAAGAGAGCTGTTGTCCATTCTCTTTCTTCTTGAAGTCATGGACATAGGGCGTCATTTCAAAGGCAATCTCGCCGCCCATTTTTATCGAAAACCCCAAATTCGAACCTAAGCGCGAAGCAGACCCCGAAGCCGGAGCAGAACCTGCGTCTTCCTCAGAGTCATAATCGTCAAACCCGAATCCGAATTCCTGGGCAAAGCTGGAGCCGCTGAAGATAAACGCCAATGTTATTAACAATAAAATTTTTCGTAACATATTGCATCCTTTATCTCACCCTTCCCGTCTCAAGATATTGCGTTGTAAAAACGCCCTCCGGAATATTATCATCGTATTTGACAATGTCCATAGTTATCGTTGTGGATGTTCCCGCCGCATGGGTGGTAATTTTTGTTATTGTAACGGTAGGCCGCCCCTGCACTTCCTTGATCCCCGACATTTCAACGGTTTTTACCAGCGCGTTCCTTTTATCATACAACTCAATTTTGCTGATGATTTTGTCGTCTTTTCTCACCCACTGGATCATCTTTGAATACTGGTAAGAACTGTTTTTGGGCACCGACTGAATGACATAACACGCGCTGC
>Ga0268262_10004457_pt1 | contig 14472 bp, 10 predicted proteins | sample TergutNc150P3_FD_190354 | JGI IMG/M metagenome (GOLD analysis project Ga0268262, IMG submission 190354) | Nasutitermes corniger P3 segment gut microbial community from laboratory colony in Florida, USA - Nc150 P3 (SPAdes) (version 2) | ecosystem: Host-associated > Arthropoda: Insects >... | reverse complement strand
TCTCCACGATACTTATGCTCGGACTGCAAGGCTCCGGCAAAACCACAAGCGCGGCAAAACTTGCGCTGCGCCTGAAAAAAGAAGGCCGCAAGCCTCTGCTTGTCGCCTGCGATCTTGTGCGCCCGGCGGCAATGGAACAACTCGCGGTACTGGGCGGTCAGATTGGGATTCCCGTCCACAAGGAAGACGGCGCAAAAGACAGCGTCAAAGTGTATCAAAACGCCCATGTTTGGGCAAACCAAAACATGATCGACACAATCATCATTGATACCACAGGCCGCCTGCAAATTGACGAACCGATGATGCAGGAGCTTTCCCGTCTTAAAGACGCTGCCAAGCCCGATGAAATGCTGCTTGTCGCCGACTCGATGACAGGACAGGCCGCCGCCGATATTGCCAAAACCTTTGACGAAAAGATCGGCCTTACAGGCGTTGTGCTTACCAAGTTCGATTCAGACACCAGAGGCGGCGCGGCGCTTTCTCTAAAAACAGTTACGGGCAAACCGCTAAAATTTACCGGCACAGGCGAAAAGCCGGAAGACTTAGAGCCTTTCCACCCCGACCGGCTGGCGGGGCGAATTCTTGGCATGGGCGACGTTGTAAGCCTTGTAGAAAAAGCGCAGGAAGTAATTGATCAAAAGGAAGCTCTTGAACTCCAGAAAAAAATGGAGAAAGAGAACTTTACTCTGGAAGACTGGCTTTCTCAGCTTCGCGCCGTTAAAAAAATGGGATCGCTTCAAAAAATGCTGGAGATGATCCCGGGAATGCAGGGACAGATCAGCGAGGACGACATTGACAAAGAAGAATTGAAACATCAGGAAGCGATACTAAGCTCCATGACGCGCAAGGAAAGAGCGAACCATTTGATCATAGGACCGCCGCGCAGAAGCAGAATAGCTCGTGGTTCAGGCACGTCTGTCGCGGAAGTAGCGCGTCTGCTTAAAAAGTTTGAGAAAATGCGCGGCATGATGAAGAAGATGGCGAAAGGAGCAAGAACCGGCGCTATGAATGGGATGATGGGCGGCTTCTCTGGATTCCCGCAATAAAGTTTTTCTTTTTAAAATCTTGTAGTATCATCGCAACGAATCGTTACGATGATACTACCCATACTCTACTAATTAATAATCGTTCGCGTCTTCGATTAGGGCATTCCACTGCGGGGATACGGCTTCAACAAGCTGTGCGGCTTCGCCGTCGTGATACCAGAGTTCCCACGCGATACCACCGCGGTTAAGACCCGGAACATGCAGGTGGTGTTTCCACTGCTGTAATGCCGGGTCGCGTATAAGCGCCCATGTCTCGTCAATAGCGCGCCTGTCTCTGTAAGTCTGATACAAGGGCGCTTTCCAGTTATCATCAATTGGGGTTAACCATGCCTGTACTGCCCACATTATCGCGTCCACCTGATCTTTGCTGTATGTGTTAGGAACAACCATCACGTTTTCATCGGTAAATACAACATAGTTTTTGGCTTTTGGACCTTTGGGAGGAAGAACCATTCCCCAGTCGTCTTTCATATTCTGAAGATCGCCGGTGACGATATACTGCTGATCGATACGCATTGCGGCTTTGCCGTCATTGAAAGCGGGAATATGCCAGTTCCATGCCGCGCCTTGCGGTTTTTCAAGCATTACTTTTTCATCTCTTAACTTCATGAAAAACTGCACCGCTTCAATGAACGCCGGTTTGCCCGATACGTTGATAAGCTTTCCGGTTTTAGGATCCCTGTCCACATACATCGCTCCGTTACTGCTGACAAACGCGTCAAGAATTTCCGTAGAAAGATCGCGAGGCATGGCATAAGTATCCATTTTACCGTCGTTGTTTGTGTCCCTTGTAAGCTGCTTGCAGAGTTTAAGGAATTCATCCCATGTCCACTTGCCGCTTTTCTGCAGATCATAGGGAAGGTTGGGATCAAGACCGGCTTCCCTGAATAACCTCTTGTTCCAAACCACAACGGCGGCGTGATGGCTGTCGCCATAACCTGCCTGGAAAGCGTAGATTTTCTTGTTAAAGGTAAATGTGTCGGTAACAGCCTTGTTCCAGTCAATAACTTTCGTACTTTTAAGGTCTACCTGCTTGTTGTCGCCTACGGGGTACAGAAGGTTCTGACGATACAGAGCCAACGCCCAGTCCGGCTGCAATACAAAAACCTGCGCCGCTGGCTTTCCCGCCATAATTGAAGTAGCGGCAATTTGCGACATTTCATTCCAGCTTGCGATGTTTTTTGTCCTGATTACAATGTTATTATCCTTTAAAAGCGCTTTACGGTACTCAAGGAGCCTTTCATCATAGTCGCTTTTTGGGACGTAAGTATTAATATCGTAATCCGACCACCAGTTACCAATTGTAACTCCGCCCATTGCTTGAATTGTTTTTACGACCGCAGCAGGCGCTTTGGGAATCTTCGGTTTTGCCTGTCCAAATACCGGTAAGATCATGGCAAGCAGCATCAACATCGCAAAAAAAGCAATCTTTTTCGTGTTTTTCATCATTCTTTTTCCTCCAAATTAATATTTATCTCAAGCGACAGGTTTTATCCGTATCGCGTTGAAACCTATGATTACCTGATTATAACCCAAAGGAGCGGTTTATGCTACTAGCAGTCAATGGGTTCATTCCTGTTTGTGCGGAAGGGCATGGCAGCCAGGCCATTTTTTGCATATAACGGGGTTGGACCGTATTTATACCACGCGTAGCGGGCTCTTTTTGGGTGTTGTACCTTGTCGGAACTTAAAATCACACTGCCGCCTTCTATGAATGCCTGAGCGGGATAGTATTTACCATGAGCGGCGGCTATTTCAAAACTTGCGGTTATATCGTCGCAGCAAGCTGCGACGCTGTTTACTGCGCCGCTGTTTACTGCGACGCTGTTTACTGCGACGCTGCTTGCTGCGACGCTGCTTGCTGCGACGCTGCTTGCTGCGACGCTGCTTGCTGCGCCGCTGTGAAACTCAAGACCGCAACCTGCATTGTCAAAATGAAGACGCAAAACGCTCTCTTGCTCTTCCGCCCAACTGAATACAGGCGCGTCAGCTTCGATATCCGTATTGTAGACTTTTTTCAGCGCCTGCAGAGCAAGGCGGAAACCGACAGTTTGTTTATCGAATGGGTGGATATTATCAAATTCTCCACATTCAATTATTACCGCAAGCCCTGAATTCGCAATATCAAGAGAAGCGAGGTATTGGCTTTCCCTAAGCAAACACCAATGGCGCGGAGGGTTCCCTGAACCAACTTCCTGGCGCGAAGCGTACATGGTCAGTTGAACAAACAAAAACGGAAGGTTGTTATCATTCCAGTCGCCGCGCCACTGTTCGACAAGGTAATACATCATCTCGCGGTAGTCGGCGGCGCGAAGCTCGTCTTCCTCTCCCTGATAGTAAATAAAACCCTTTATGGCAAAAGGAGCAGTACGCCGTATCATAGCGGTATGAAGATTTGTTGGGCAATAGGGACTGGTTTTCCCGGCAGGCTGAGGCCAGGGACACTCTCCGCATTCCTTGTTCAAAACTTCCCAGCTTACATCCGGCTCTTTTTCCCTGCGGGCGCGGATACGTTCGTCCCATTGCCTCCATTGCTCAAAATAATCTTCCATTTCGGCATTGTATTGCTCGCCGGTCTTATTGCCTACTTTTTGAGCATAATCATCAATAAACCGCTTACCAGCTATGGTCTTATTAAGCTGTTTTTCACTCATCCACGCGCTTATTGATGTACCGCCCCATGAACAATTAATTATACCGACAGGAATTTTAATTTCAGCGTTAATCTTTCGCGCGAAGAAAAACGCTGCGGCGCTGAGCATTGCCGCCGTTTCGGGTTTACATTCCTTCCAGCAGCTTTCAGATTCATCACGCAGATAGTTATCGTCTACAACAGCGCGTTTAACCACTTGATAAAAACGTATGTTGGAGTTGGCGCAGGAAGCAAGTTCTTCTTTTCCGTTTTTACAGTTTACAAGCTCCATTTCCATATTACTCTGGCCGCCTGCAAACCATACATCGCCCGTTATCACATTGGTAAAGCGAATCTCATCTGTTTCATTCTTAATAATAATTTCGCCGGATACGCCGGCAATCAAAGGCGGAAGCGTAAGACTCCATTGAGCGTCGCAGACTTTTGTTTCTTTTTTTACTGTATTTTTCGCGTTTTCCCAGATTACAGAAACAGATGAGCCTTCAACGCCGCCTGTTCCCCAAAAAGGAACAGGTTTGCCGTGTTGTAAAACCATATTGTCCGAGAAAATTGCGGCAGCGCTTAATTTTTCTTGATTTTTATTTGTCATAAATCTTAAAAATAAATCGCCGACAAATTACATTTTGTTCTTTTTTACCCAATCGACAATTTCATCGATCTTGCCAAAAACAAGTCCTGTTACAGAATCGGCACAGCCGTAATAAATCGCCACCTTGCCTGTGTCCTTGTCTACAAGAGAGGCGACGGGGAATGTAACATTTGGAACGTCTCCGGCTAATTCGTAAATCTCGCGCGGATTAATAATGTAAGGACGCGGACGCGCGATCACTTTCCATGGTTTATCAATATCAAGCAAGGCCGCGCTGAAGGAGTAAACAAAACCGTTACAGCTTGTGAGCACCCCGTGGTAGAACAACAGCCAGCCTTCCGTAGTCTCGATTGGACACGGACCTGCGCCGACTTTCGTACTTTGCCAGCCGCCGGAAGGAGCCATAACATGACGGTGCTTTCCCCAATAGATTAAATCCGGGCTTTCCGAATAAAAAATATCGCCAAAGGGAGTATGCCCGGAATCGCTCGGACGGCTGTACATGGCGTAATTTTTCCCTATCTTGCGCGGGAAGAGCGCGCCATTGCGGTTGTAGGGCATTAGCGCGTTTTCCATTTGATAAAATTTTTCAAAATCAAATGTATAACCGATACCCAAGTTAGGACCGTGATAACCATTACACCAGATTATGTAATACCGGTCTTCAATAAAAATTACGCGGGGATCGTACTTGTAATCGGAATCGGGCACATCAGGTTCAGCTTTAATAAACTTTATTGGTTCATCTTCAATAACCCAATGAATACCGTCCTTGCTCCTCCCCGCGTGAATATCCATGTGACGCGCAGTATCATCGCAGCGGAACACGCCGGCGAACTCTCCCTTAAACGGCACAACAGCGCTGTTAAAAATGCTGTTGGACCGCAAGGTTAAATCTCTGGGAATAATCGGGTTTTTTGAAAACCGCCACATCAGCTCCTTTTTAGGGTTGCTTGATGACGGTCTGTCTTCCCAGGGAATGTTCGGCAGACTGTTTCCGTTTACGATGATACTACTCATGCGCTTCTCCTATTAGAAATCGTTTGCGTCTTCGATTAGGGCGTTCCACTGCGGGGATACAGCTTCAATAAGCTGAGCCGCTTCGCCGTCATGGAACCAGATTTCCCAAGCGATACCGCCGCGGTTAAACCCTGGAACATGTAAGTGGTATCTCCACTGCTGTAACGCAGGGTCGCGAATATATACCCATGTTTCGTCAATAGCTCGTCTGTCTCTGTACATCTGATACAGAGGGGCTTTCCAGTTATTATCAATCGGGGTTAACCATGCCTGTACTGCCCACATTATTGCGTCTACCTGATCTCTGTTGTATGTGGAAGGAACAACCATCACGTTTTCATCGGTAAATACGATATATTTCTTAGCTCTTGGACCTCTGGGAGGAAGAACCATTCCCCAGTCGTCTTTCATATTCTGAAGATCGTTATGAGCGATATATTGCTGATCAATACGCATTGCACACTTGCCGTCATTGAAAGCGGGAATATGCCAGTTCCATTCCGAACCGTCCGGTCTTGGCATCATAACGCCTTCATCTCTTAGCTTCATGAAAAATTGTACAGCCTCTATGAATTCCGGCCTGTTTGTTACATTAACAAGTTTTCCGGTTTTCGAATCTTTGTTAATATACATTGCGCCGTTACTAACAACAAAAGCATCCAGAATTTCTGTGGAAAGATCGCGAGGCATAGCATAAACATCAATTTTACCGTCGTTGTTTATGTCTCTTGTAAGTTTCTTGCTGATCTCAAGGAATTTATCCCATGTCCATTGGTTATTTTTCTGCAAATCATAAGGAAGGTTGGGATCAAGACCGGCTTCCCTGAATAACCTCTTGTTCCAAACCACAACGGCGGCATGAAGGCTGTCGCCATAACCGGCCTGGAAAGCATAAATTTTCTTGTTAAAGGTAAATGTGCTATTAACGGCTGTGTTCCAATCAACAGGAGTGTTTTTTGAAAGGTTTACCTGCTTGTTGTCACTTACAGGGTACAGAAGGTTCTGACGGTACAGAGCCAACGCCCAATCCGGCTGTAATACAAAAACCTGCGCCGCTGGCTTTCCCGCCATAATTGAAGTAGCGGCAATTTGCGACATTTCATTCCAGCTTGCAACGTTTTTTGTCTTGATTACAATGTTATTTTCCTTTAAGAGCGCTTTGCGGTACTCAAGGAGCCTTTCATCATAGTCGCTTTTTGGGACAACTGTATTAACATCGTAATCCGACCACCAGTTACCAATTGTAACTCCGCCCATTGATTGAATTGTTTTTACGATCGCCGCAGGCGCTTTGGGAATCTTTGGCTGTCCAAATACCGGCAAGATCATAACAAGCAGCAGCAGCATCGCAAAAAAAGCAATCTTTTTCGTGTTTTTCATCATTCTTTTTCCTCCAAATTAATATTTATCTCAAGCGACAGGTTTTACCAATATCGCGTTGAAACCTTCGTTAAAACCAAACAGGTTTTTATAAGTTACATCTTTATGCCTGTCTGGCTAAGAGATTCGACAAAAGCCTTCTGAGCCACAAGATACAACAATATCAACGGGGCAAGGCTCATAAGCATACCCGTCGCTATAATTGCCTGAGTATAGCCAACAGGAGCGGTCGAAGCAACAGCCGCGCCGCTTACCGCGTTTGTTACAGCCCACCACTGCGCAAAACGTTCCGCAATTGAGCCAAGTCCGCTTGATAACATTCTATAGTTAGTCAAGAACAATGTTGTATAGAAAGAATCCGTCCACTGCCATACAAAAGAAAACAAAAAGCAGGAAGTAAGCATGGGGGTCGCGTCGGGAGCCATAATACGAATAAATGTTTTAAATTTTCCGCAGCCGTCCACCCATGCCGCTTCTTCAAGCTCTTTCGGCATTCCCCGGAAATACTGCCTTAGCATAAAAATATACAAACCGCTTTTAAGCCCCATCCCAGTAACGGAAAGAAGCCAAAATCCCGCAACACTGCTTAACAAATTGATGGGCTCCCCATATATAAGCCTGAAAAGCCCGAATATATCAAAAAAATGAAAATTAAGATACAGAGAAGCCATGATCGTATGCGGCGGAACAACAATTATAAGCATTACGCACATAAACCAGAAATTTTTAAGAGGGAACTTATAGCGCGCAAATCCATAACCCGCAAGAGTACAAGCGGCTACCTGTAACGCCGAGCTGATAATTACAATAAAAAGCGTCTGGAAAAGAGAACGCCAAAAGTTAATCAATTCGGTTACCAGCTTGTAATTTCCAAGCGTAAAATTACGCGGAATGCTTATTACGGTGCTGTCGTATAAATCCTGCTGTTCCATAAAACTAACGCTTAATTTATCCAGCAGCGGCTGTATAATAAGAAAACACATTCCAAAAAGCAAAACTGCGCGGCAAAACTTAAAAACAATATCCATTGCTTTTTTCTTCGCGTGATAACTCTTTGATATATTTCCCCAATCCTGCGTATATTCATCATTATTCATAATAGTATACCTTCCTGGAAATCAATGTAATCGCAATTCCGATAATCAACATAACAGAGAGAAAATAAATCCATGCCATAGCGGTTCCAAAACCAAATTGCATCTGCCGAATCATCGCCAAATTTATTTTTGTCATAACGCGGTTATCCGTCCGCAGGAAATAGTCTACGACGCTGTAAACAATATTTACAAGGATCAAGGAGCTTACCATAGGGAATGTAATTTTCCAGAAACATTCCCAGCTTGTCGCGCCTTCAATTTTTGCGGCTTCAAACATACTCGGCGGAATTGTCTGAAGGGCGGAAAGGAAAATAATTATCTGAATACCGGAAGCCATCGCTATATCATAAATTTGATTTATAATCTGAAAAATATATCCCATAAAATCGCTGGCGGCTCCTTCGGTAACCAGAATATCCTCTAACACGCCGGTAACCGATGACTTCATCAAATTTCCTTCTTTAATAATATCCGACATGCTGTTTAAAAGAGAATTGTTTGTTTCCAGTCCAATCATAATGCCGGAAGAAAGAATTACAGGTAAAAAGAAGATTGCGCGCACAAAACCTCTTGCTTTAAATTCCTGATTTAAAATAAGGGCGACAAACAAACTGAAAATAATAATCGCGGGAACTATCAGGAGCATACGCCCGATTTCCTCAGTAACAAATCTGTTAAATTCGGGATCAACCGCGACAACGCGCCTTATATTTTCAATTCCGATATATTCCATAGCAAACCCGTGCTTAGCGGTATCAATTTTAACGCTGCTAAATATCATGGTAAGCGATTCAATAATCGGGAAAAACATAAATGAAAGAAAACCGATTATAAAAGGAAGTAAAAACAAATAACCGGTAATTGCGTTTTTGCCTTCCAACGTTAATGAATATTTATTATGTCGTTTAATAAAATACATTATTCTCACCTTCCATTTCCAATTATTTTATAACTGTCTGCTTTGATATTCATGCCATTATAACTCGTGTCATAGCCGCTTGCGTTTACAAGAACTTTTGTACCGTCTTCATATTCCGTAATTGTTACATTCTGCGATAAAATCACATGGTTTACAATCTTTTGATTATACAGATGCCCAAAATCGGCGGTAAACTGCTTGTACAACGCATCGGCGTCTCCTACCCATTTATCATATTCATTTGCATAAAACTGCCTGAACTTGGTTTCCTGTAACTCGGAGGTTTCTTCTTTCATGAAACTAAAGTAAAGTCCGGCTCCGCTTTCTATTGATTTTAACAAATTCTTTGTGTAATCCTCGGCAAGGTTTATTGCCCTGCCGGTATATGGCACAATACCATGTAAAACAATCGGCAAAAACGGGACAGCGGTATCTGTAATGCCAAACTCCTGATCTTCAATAATCATGTCGGTAATTAAATCCGCCCATGTCGCGGCATAGACAAACCCGGTATTAACAATGACCTCTTTCCCGGATTGTTTTAGCTGTTCAAGTTTTTTCTGACGCATCAACATCGAAGCCTCGCGGCTTACATGCCGTTTTTCACGATAATCACCGGCAAGTTTTGAGCCTAAGTTTCTGAACGCGATATTTTTTATTCCAAGAGATGAAACTTTTGGGAAAAATCTGTCAATCATCTTCATCATGCTTGCAGGACGGGCAACGTAACTTAATTTTCCCCATAGTTTACGTTCGCCAAACCAGACAAAACTGAAGGGATATTTCTGTATTCTTTTACGGTTCACATAACGCGCGGCGTCGCTGTAAATGTTAAATCCGCTGAAACTTTTTACATCCCTCATGTAAAAGAAGTCTACTTCTGGATAAAGTTTAAAATTATTTTTTTCAGCGGCGGACACTATGCCGTGAAAATCATTCTTGCTTCCAAGCTGTTTAATTAACTTAATTTTTGTGGGAACAGAATGATCAACACTCCTGTTAAACCAGCCGTTAAGTTTAATCTTCAGGTTCTTCCATCCATAATTGCCAAAATCTTTAATCATGGATTCCATTTCGCCGTAGGAAGTAAGTTTTAACGGCAAATCAAAGGGAAGACCAAGACGGTGCTGCGTTTTGTTTACCGCGCCGATTAATTCCACCGCAATTGGAACGCCGCTTTGCGCGGGAGGTCTTTTTGCAAAAGCGGGATATTTGTTCAGTAACCATGAGCGGTACTCTTCCGCCATGCCCATATAACCCGGTTTTTCGCACAGGGTGTAACGTAAAGTTATATTTTCCCCAGCGGGCAAGGTTTGTTCATAAAGATATACATCGCGCTCGTTACGGCCAGTAATATCCATTTTCGCGCCGTGAACCATATCGAATAACGGGTAGACTCTGTTCCATGAAGCATTCCGCCCAGATACATCGGCGCGAACGCTGGCATAAGTCGAGCCTTCCTCGATGACGCATAACATAGCGTTTCCGTTTTTATGAATGCCAAAAGCCGGAAACAGAGCTTTATTGTCAACAATTATGGCGTCACGTGGCATTGCCTCGTCCCATCCGTAAACCTTTATACTGTAGGGAATCTGGCTTTGTTTCTTGTTGTTAAAATAAATAAGCGCCCCGCTGGAGTCCGGTACAAGCATATACCCCTGATCATTTAGGCCGCCCGCGCCCATAAACGGCAGCACAGATAACTGCAGAATCGGATAAGCGGGACGATACGCAACTTTATCGAAAGGTACATTAACTATAAGAGATTTTCCGTCAAGAGCATAACGAAGTGTAAGGCTAAAAGCCGGTTTTTCAAAGCCGCCGCCCGCTGAATATTTTGAAATATCTTCAAAGTAGTCTTCGTAAGTGTATCCGGCGTCTTTAAAGTAAATTTCCATCTGCTCTCTCATGTAATCCTGAGTATTGCCTCTTAACACATATAATTTAATCCGTGCCAGCTCAGGATAATCGGCGAGAAGTTTAGCCCTGTCATCGGTGGAACGGAGGTTATCAATATCGTAAAGACGGTAACTGGCCTCAATTTCAAAACGATCATCCTCGTCCATTTTATCCAGATATTCCAACATTCTTTCTTCCGGCATCGCGGGCGGAATACGGAAAGAACGCGCAATGTCACCTATCGTATAACGCACTTCTAAAGCGCCGTTTACAACTTCATATTCGTAAGCGGATCGTTCTACGCTGTAGAAACTTGAAAACAACGTCATTCCAACGCCGGAATTATCGGCGTATTCAAGAGAAAGCTGAGACCCCATCAGGTATTTTGTAACAGTATCCGCCATAGGATCGTCAGAAAATCCCGGAGGATTTGAGCGCCATTGTACGCCGGTTTTCTTTTCGGTAAGAATAATCTCGGCGGTATTTGGCAGAAAACGCAATGACAGATATTCATTTTCCAGAATAACATCTTTATGTTCTCTTTCCGGGAACTCATATACCATCACCGGTCTGGGCTTTACCGCTCTTTTACCGCAGGAAGCCATCCCAAAAAACGTGAAGAATATTAATAACAGCCACGCCGAATTTTTCACCTAACCCCCTATACTACTCTGAACAATATCTCTTTATACAGCGACATGAAATACGCAATCGCGTCGCTTACAAGGCTGAAAAAAATTACAAAAATAAATACCATTACTCCCATTCCAACAATAGTTAATATACTGGAAAGCACAGTTTTAACAACGCTGTAATCGTGAACCATCATCATTGCGGCAAGTATCAGCAAACCTGTCCACAACGCGGAGAAACCGGCAAGCACCCAGTAAATCGCGCCTTCCTCAAAGGTTATAAACTGGCTTAACACTATCATGATAACGTTAATTATCACATAAGGAGTAAGCGCATAACAGACGGCCATATAAATTTCAAACATTCTTCCCTTGCCGTCCATAAGGGTCGTAAGGCTCCAGTTCGCCACAGTCCACAACCCAATAGGCAGAAGAATGCGAAGCGCGACAATAATTGAGTTAAAGTACTCCATGTTGATTGTAACAAACTGAAAATTCGTAAGCGTTAGGCGCAATACTTCTACTATAACGGCGGCAATAGCTATAATATTCGCCGCGGCAATGGAACCGCGTTTTTCATGCGTTAAATCCCAAAACCCGTCAAGAGGATGTGTAGACACATAAAGCGAATACCTTAAGGTTTTACCGACATGCCGCCACCATGCTTTATCATTAAGATATTTCATGCTTCCTTGATCTCCTTGACTAATTTAATGGAAAACCTGATAACAGGCGGTACAATCAATATTATCCCCAAAATTAAAAGTATTTTCCAGAGGTTTTCTTCCATCCATTGTTTGCGGTACAACTGATAAGCTTTGCCGTAACCTTCGCGGTAATGTTTTAATTTATAATATTTCATCGACTTCTGATATTCACCCTGACGAAGAGCCGCCCTGCCGATGCCGATATAGGCAAGATCGTAATTTCCGTTCATCTTAAGGACATCTTCCCACAACTCCGCAGAAGATTCATAACGTCCCGCCCTGTACTCGTCCAGCGCGTTGTTAATTTTTTGCCCGTAACCTGTCAGATCAAAACGCGTAAGGGATGCAGCCCTTGAATCCAGCGCGTAAAGCGCATAACCCATATTGGCAAGGGCGACAGGCAGGATAAAACTGCCTTCGCGGTTGCCTATACCTCCAAAAGCGTATAACAGATTTCCCTGAAAGTCATACATAAAAATACGTCCGCGCGTCCTGTCAAAACAAGCGTAAGAATCATTTGGGAAAGAGGCGACATCAATAAACCTTGAACGGCCGATTATTCCGCCCGCGCTGCCGGTTACAAGATCGCCTACAGGATCTTCATAGCCGTTTCGAATCAGAATATCCTGCCCCATGGCGTTTAACCTGCGCACAGGGTCTGTTTGTCCTGTTGAGTTTGTAACATAAATAAAACCATCGCTGTCCAGACAAGCGTTACTGTACTCGGTGGGGATAAATAAATCCATCCGTTCTCTTTGCGCCTTTGTGGAAATAAGTTTCCATACATAGTCCACAATTCTTACACTAACCTTATTCGCGCCGATATAGCCGGAAAATTCCCCGCGGCTGTCAAATTCCATAAGCCCTTTGTTGATGTTACGCGCCTGGACAAATACGCGATTCGCAAAATCTACAACTAACTTAATGGGAAGAAAATCCGTATACTCTCCGATACTTTCGTCTACCGGTTTATAAATAGCCGAAACATAATTCCAGTTTTTATCAAGTTTTAATATCCGGTTGTTATTGGTGTCCGCAATATAAAGAGAACCATCCCTATTTTCAAAAATGTCCATTGGATAATTAAAGTCTGATACTTTACCGTCAATAATAACGGAAGAAACAGATTTAATAAAAACATGATCTCCGTTCTCCCGCACTTCAAACAACAGTACCCGGTTATTTCCTGAATCACATACGTATACGCGGTTATTTCTGATAAAAAGCCCCTGAGGTTCTCTGAAATCACCCACCCCCAAAGTAGAACCCAACATGTACTGGCTTACCCGGTAAGCGTCTGGAGAGGCAACCTGCTCAAACCAAAAATCATAATTGTAAGTGTAGTTTGTGGGTTCGGCAAAAGCATGAGTTAACATAAAAATTAACAAAAAAGCAAAAGTGATTTTTTTCATTCTTTTATCCCCGAATTAGCCATTGTCTGCAGAACATTGCTTTGAGCGAAAACAAACATTAAAATCGGAACAACCATAACAAACAGCGTTACCGCAGCCCCTACGCCAGCGCGGGCGACGCCTGTAACAACAATCTGCGAAAGCGCGAAAGGCAGAGTTTTTAACTGTTCCGAATAGATCATGTTAGACGCCCTTAAATTCCATAGATTCTGCACAGAGAAGATCATTACGGTAAGCCACGCGGGTTTTATCATCGGCAGAATGATCCAGACGAAAATACCAAACTCTTTTGCGCCGTCTACAGTTGCCGCCTCCAGCAGCGAATTTGGTATAGTGTCAATAAACTGTCTTAAAAGGAAGAAACCGATGGGAAAAGCAAAAGCCGGAACAACAACCGAAAGGAAAGTATCAACCCACCCAAGTTTTGCCATTACAAGATAGTTTGGAATTTGTGTTACATAACCGGAGAACATAAGCGTAATGATAACGCCCTGAAAGAAAATCTTTGAACCTGGGAAATTATATTTTGAAACAACAAACGCTCCCATCGAGGCAAAGAATATTAAGCCTGTAGTTCCTACTGCGGTAATAAAGACGGTATTAAAAATGTAACGCGAAAAGGTAACCCAGGATTTACTCATAATAATAAACAGATCCTGAAAATTATTTATCGTAGGATTGCGCACCCAAACATTGGGCGGAAACAGGAAAATTTCATTTAACGGTTTAAACGCGTGATTAATATTAAAAACAAGCGGGAACGCGAAAAACACGCCGAAAACCGTGAGTAATATTATAATAAAAGCGTCGCCGCCGTAAGACCGGTTTAACCTTCTGCCGCCGATCAGTTTTTTTGTCTTTTTTATCATAATATACCTCTTATGTCCCTATCCGCTTTAACATTTTTTGAATTACGGCGTTGCTTACAATCATCGTAAAAAACAGTATCGTCGCTATCGCGGAAGCATAGCCCATTTCAAAACGCGTCGAACCGTAGTCGGCAAGATGGTTTACAACAGTATGCACGGCGTAATCCGTACTTGGGTTGCCCGCAAGTACAACCGTTACATCCGCTACGTTAAAAGCCTGAGTGATCGCCATAACGGCGCCGAACATTA
>Ga0268262_10004456_pt1 | contig 14474 bp, 14 predicted proteins | sample TergutNc150P3_FD_190354 | JGI IMG/M metagenome (GOLD analysis project Ga0268262, IMG submission 190354) | Nasutitermes corniger P3 segment gut microbial community from laboratory colony in Florida, USA - Nc150 P3 (SPAdes) (version 2) | ecosystem: Host-associated > Arthropoda: Insects >... | reverse complement strand
CAACGGTGCAGAGCTTTGGTTACTGGATGGTGCAGCCGTGCAGGTGACTTGGTGGAATGGAAAGGCGATAGAAGTTATTCCGCCTACTTTTGTGGATCTGCTGATTGTGGAGTCTCCGCCTGGGGTTCAGGGCAACACAAGCGGCAATGTCATGCGTGCTGCTATTTTAGAGACCGGCGCAGAGGTGCAAATCCCGCTTTTCATAGAGCAGGGAATGCGCATAAAAGTGGACACCCGTACCGGTGAATATGTAGAGCGTTCCAAATAATGTTCCTGAGACGTTTTTTCAATCGCAAAGTTTTACGCATATTGCTCGTGCTCGCAATCGTGAAAGTGATTGTAATTGTTTTGTTCCTTTGCTGGTTATTCTTTATAATCCCCTCACAAGACCCGGAAAATAAATTCACCAGAGAAAATATTTTGCAAAACTTAAACGGCGAAACCAGGGTCTTTTATTCCGATGGAGTTACCGTAATAGGCTCGTTTTTTGACACAAACCACCGCCTGTATGTGCCTTATGATTCAATCCCTCAAACCCTTATAGATGCAATAGTTTCCGCCGAGGATTCAAAATTCTGGGAACACAAAGGTTTTGACCTGAGCGGCTTTATGCGTGCGATGCTCAATAACTTAAAGAATAGGAATTTTCGGCAGGGTGGCAGTACACTCAGCCAGCAAACGGTAAAAAATGTTTTTGGCAGGGAAGAAAAAAGCGTAAAGGCAAAATGGCTGGAATTGACGGATGCCCTAAAACTGGAGAAACGTTTTAGCAAACAGGAAATTTTGGAATTTTATTTGAATCAATTTCAAGTTTATGGTTCCGGCAGGGGAACCGCCATAGCCGCTATCTATTTTTTCAATAAACCCCTTTCGCAACTCCGCCTTGAAGAATGCGCTTTTATAGCCGGCATTGTCAAGGGACCTTACAACTATGACCCCCGTGTGCAAAAAACGCCTGAGAAAGCACAAGCAGCTTTGGAAAAAGGGAAACGCAGAACAAAATATGTTTTGCGCAGAATGCTTGAAAATCATTATATAAGCCAAGATGTTTACGACTCTGCAAAAGTACCTGAACTGAACTACGGCGAATTCAGATTCAACTCGTCTTTTATTTTGGATAAAGTTGACAGGGAATTGAATGATGATTTTTTTGCGGAGATTTTTGACAAATTTGGAGTAGAGGACTGGCGGCGCGCTCAAATAAAAATAGTAACGACCTTAGACGCGAAATTGCAAAATAAAATGGAAATGGCGGTTAAGGAAAATTTGAGCAATTTGCAAAAAAAAATAGGAGCTGATACAGCAAACCCTATTCAGGGTGCGCTTGTGGCTTTAAAAAACGGAACGGTAGTCGCAGCGCAATCCGGGCAAAACAATATCGGCTATGATAGAGTATTTATAGCGGAGAGGCAATTCGGTTCTTCTTGGAAACCTTTTTTATTTGCCCTCGCCCTTAAATTGGGTTGGAATCCCTTGGACGAATTGGAAAACGAATATAACTTGTTCACTTATGATGAAACGGTTTATTTTCCCCGCCCTGACCATCAGGATAAAGCCCCGCAGGTGAGCATGGCTTGGGCAGCGGTTCGCTCCGAGAACATAGCGAGCGTATGGCTTTTGGAGCATTTGCTGGACAAGCTCTCCGCAGAAGATATAAGGGTTTTAGCAGAAAAGTATAATTTAGATGTCAACATTCCTGCAAATGCAAAAAATGAAATTGTACTTGAAAAAGCGAAGATGAAACTCTCAAGTGATTGGATTTTGGAAGGGCGTTTTGAAAGCGCACGGGCTTTGCAAGCACTCAAATATCGCTACAACAAAAAAGAAGCTGAAAAACAAAAAGGATATCCCGATAGGGTTAAACTATTGCAGCATAGCTATGAATATTATGATTCTGCCGTTGCCGCTGGCACAGCAGAAAATACTGATTATTCTGAAGGTTATGCAGAAACAGAAAAGGAATTGTTTCCGAATTTTACCGCTTCGGATTTTAGGCAGGTTCGCAGTATGGTGGAACAGAACAAGGCAGCTAATATATTGCCAAATGATGTATTTTTATTGCCAAATCTTCGTAAAAAAATAGCATTGAAGGAATTTGCGAATTTTATCAAAGACATCGGCATAAATCGTAATTTGCAAGAGGTTATGAGTATGCCGCTTGGCGTGAACGAAGCCACGATTGCAGAGATGGCAACTGCTTACAACAGTATTTTAGGCGGCAAAAGATATAAATGCGAAGATGGAAATTGGAACGAGCCTTGCATAATAAAGGAAATTTGGGATAGAAATAATCATTTGATTTTTAAAAATGGAATTGATTCAAGCAGAATTTTGCCGGACAACGTGGTATTGCCTATGCGAGCCATGCTGAGGGCAGTTGTCAAATACGGGACGGCGGCAAGTGCATATTCCAAATTATCCATAACTTATTCCGGCTTAAAATATCCTTTCCCCGCTATGGGAAAAACCGGAACCACAAACGAAAACCGCACTGCTGTTTTTTGCGGCGGTTTGCCTTTAGACACGCTTTTAGCGATATGCAGTTATGTAGGCTTTGACGGCAACGATAAATTAAAGGGAAAGTCCGTTAGCTTGGCTGGTGCTTCCGGTGCATTGCCTCAGTGGGCGAATTTTGCAGCGGCAGTTCTTGCAGAAAGCAAAGTAGAAACCATTTTTGGAAATTCCATAGATTACATAAACACCATATCGCAAGGCGAAGTTTCCCTGCCTTATATGCCCGTTAGCATTGAGATAGATAAAAAAGGTGGCTTGCCTTTAAAAACGGATTCTACATACACGAACGTAGCGACATTCCCGAATTTTTGAGTGTTCCTACAAAGAACGCATAATTTTGTCTATAGCCTCACCGCTATTCCCGCTTCTCTCATGGCTTGCTTTATCTGCTTCACGCTATAATTCCCAAAATGAACCATAGAGGCTATCAATGCAGCATCTGCGCTGGTTTTTGCAAACAACTCCGCTATGTGTTTCGGCTCGCCGGCTCCGCCGCTCGCTATAACAGGAACAGCCACTGCCTGCGAAATTTTTTCCGTAATTGCAAGCTCATAGCCATTCTTAACACCGTCCGTGTCTATGCTGTTCAGGCAAATCTCGCCAATGCCCAAATCCTCGGCTCTTTTTGCCCACTCCACCGCGTCCAAAGCCGTATGCTCACGTCCTCCGCGAATGACAATTTCATAACCGCTCGGAAATTTTTCCGAAACTTCTACAAACTTTGCATCCATTCCAAGTACCATGCACTGGCTACCAAACGCCTTGGCTCCCTCTGTTATTATTTCGGGCTTTAGCACGGCAAGGCTATTGATGCTCACCTTTTCAGCTCCAGCTTGCAAAATCTGGTGCATATCTTCCAAGTTGCGAACACCGCCACCAACGGAAAATGGAATGAACACATTTTTCGCAATATCCCTTACCATTTCAATATCGCATTGCCTATTTTCCGCGCTTGCGGTTATATCGTAAAAAACAAGTTCGTCAACGCCATCTTTGCTGTATTGCGCACCCATCTCAACAGGGTCACCAATATCTATGTTGCCTTTGAACTTAACGCCTTTGGTAACCTTGCGGTTGCGAACATCCAAGCAAATAATCAATCTCTTAGTGAGCATACCTTTTTTTCCTTATCCTCAAATCAGGTATAACTTTAGAAGCTACAAAAGCATTTTCATAATACCTTATGAGCGGAGTTTTGCCTCTAAAATCCATCGCTATAACGTCAAACCTCGAATTTTGCTCCATATTGCCGTTTTTGTATAAAAAATGCAAAGCGGTTTGCCAAATTTTTCTCTGTTTTTCCGCATGTACACGCACATCTGGCAAACCAAAAGAATTTTCCCAAACGGACTTAACCTCAACAAACAGCCACTTCCCGCTTTTTTCCCTTGCCACTATGTCAAGCTCTCCGCCTGCATATCTATAATTTCTGGCAAGCAATTTACAGCCTTTGCGGAGCAAATAAGCACAAGCATAAGTTTCTGCCTTGCGCCCCCTTACGCTTTTTAATGTTAGCATTCTCTTATAATACCCCCAAAAACACAAATATACATTAATTTTATTTACTATATTTCTTACTATGGCATTTGTAACTGCTGTGCTAGGTATTTCTATTTTCCTGTTGCTGACATTCATATTGTCGCTTCTTAGCCGTATAAATTTGTTGGAAAGGCAAATAGTTAGCATAGAGACCATTATTAGCGAATCAGAAAATAAACTGCAAGAAGTGGGTGCTTTAATAAAGCTATCGACTGCCGAAGCTAAAAAGGATAAATAAATGCCAAGTGTAACACAAAAAAAGGAAAGACAAATGGATACTGCACAAATAGTTCCTGTTTCAACTCTTGTTATAACGCTGCTCAATTTGGGGCTCGTAACGCTCGCGCTTACTCGCTTAAATGCCTTGCGCAAAGACCTTCGTACTCCTGTGGTTAAAAAATTCAATTCGGAATTTAAAAGAAAGTCAATGGATATTCCAAAAGCTCCGGAAAATTTCAATAAATCTCAACGAGACGATAGGCAAAGCAGGCCACAACAGCAATTAGCGCAAAACAGACAAAAAAACAACCAGCAGCAAAACCGTTCTATACCGGTTCGCCGTCCGGCTGCAAAGGCTCCCGACGTGTTTTCAAATGAGACTATTGCTCCGACTCCCGTGCCGGTTCCTCCGCGTCCCGTAGCTGCTGATTCCCATGTGTCAGAAGGTCGCCGCCCCTTGCCACCTCGCTTTGCTGCTGTGGAAGAGCTTACACCGTTGGCTCCAGCTAGCCCTGTGGCGAACAACAATGGCGAAGAAGCTGGAATGGAGTTTGACCGTTCCAAAATGATGCATGGTCGCAGAAATATGGTTGCAAAACCGGTCATAGAAGATGACGACACAGAAGGGAATGTTCAATGAACATCATAGACGATGATGAGCTCGATGACGAACCAATTGAAGCTGAAAGCAAACAAGCTTCAAAGGTGCATCATTTTAAGGTAGCCGTTTCAAAAGACCAGATGGAAGTCAAATTATATCCGCTGGTGCAGGTTACCGATGGCGCATTGACAACATTTGAAGATGTCATTGAAGCTTGCAGAAGAGAAAACATAAAAGTGGACTTGGATGAAAGGACTATCGAAAAGCAATTATTGAGTGCCACTCCGGTTGAAACTACAATAGCCAAAGGCATAAAGCCAATCGATGGCAAAAACGGTCATCTTGAGTACATGGTTGACATGAGCGCAAAGCCGCAATTTATAGCTGATGCCAAAGAAGATACGGTTGACTATAAAAATTCAATGCAAGTTACTTTGGTCAATGTAGGTGACGTCTTGGCGTCTGTAGTTCCGCCTACGGATGGCGAAGACGGAATGGATGTTAAAGGAAATGTTATAAAAGCCAAGCCTGGTGATAAAGCGAAATTCTTTTTAGGAGAAGGAGTAGAAGAAAAAGACGAGTTAATTAGTGTTGTCTCTGCTGGAACTCCAAGCATTCAAGACGACATTATTATGATTCGCCGAACTTATGTTTTGCAAGGTGATGTGAATTTATCAACAGGCAATATAAATTTTCCAGGAACAGTTATTATACACGGCAATGTCACTGAAGGTTTTGAAATTATCTCAGAAGAAAATGTTGTGGTAAACGGGTTTATATCCGGTGCAACAGTAAAGGCAAAAGGTTATATCAAATGCGCGGGTGGCATTCAGGGCAAAGAAAAAACCGAGATTACCGCGGGTTCATTTGTGGCAGCCAAATTCATTAGCTCAGCTACTGTTACCGCCGATGGCGACATTCTTATAACAAAAGATATTTTGCATTCAAAAATAAATTGCCTCGGCGAACTTCGTGTAGGTGGTTCCTTGATAGGTGGAGTTGCAACAGCGCTTAAAGGTGTTGAATGCGGAGGTTTGGGTTCCGAGACTGGAGTTAAAACTGTTGTAAACATACGCACGCATTATCGCCAAGAAAAAGCAAAGGAACAAATAAATTCTATTTTAGCGGAAGCAAGTGCAATTTTTGAAAGATACAAAATCTGGAATAAGGCGGAATCATTAAGTGAAGAAGAAGGCAAAAAGCTTTTGCAAGACATAGCGAATTTACAAATATTTATACAGAAACGGCAAATATTTGACAGTAGAGTAGCGAAATTTGACCGATTGGTTTATGAGAACAAAACTGCAAAAGCAAAAGTACTCGGAATTTTTGAAGCAGATGTTATAGTTTCTTCGCCATTTTCTCGTTACACAAGCTATACTCATATGAAAGGTCCTCTTGCGCTATCGGAAAACAACGAATTTCAGAAAATGGCAATAATGAAAGGAGTGATGTAAATTTATGGCAACGTTGGAAAAGATAAGTACATTAAACGATATGAAAGACCTTATGATTGAGCTTCATCGCTTGGAGGTAAAGTTTCTTTTTGACTTTTATGGAGTGTTACAAGATTTTTCTTCCAAAAAACTTCTGCCGCAATGGCTGCAGAAAAAAAACATCAATAACGTGTTTGTTACCGATAAAGGAAATGATATTTTCGCAAAAATCAACAATTCAAAAAAACTCAGCGTTATTATTTATGATTTGGAAACTCCGGATTTAAATGGGCTTCAATTTTTAACCGCATTAGATAAAAAACCCGACCTTAAATCTCGTTGTAGAATTATTATGGCAATCCCAAAACTTGCGCCAGACGCTCAGACTAAAATCCTACAGCTAGGCGCAGGTGCCATTATTTTCAAGCCACTCGGAGATAATTTAGCTGGAGCACTTGAAAAAATCGGGCTGAATTATTAGCCCTGCCCTTCTGTTTTATTTAAAACCATATTGAATGTCTGTCTGTCCACAGAAGACATTTCAAAATCGTGCGCCATTCTAAGGCAACCAAAGGGGCAACTCTCCACGCAAAGCCCGCATTGGGTGCATGTGTCCATGCGGTAGAGATATTTACCCAAAACCTTTTTGCCAGCTATGCTCTTTGTTGAAAGCACATTTATAGAAGCGTTGGGGCAAGATTTTTCGCATATACCGCAAGCGGTGCATGAATGTAAACCCTGCTCATCGTGAATGAGTTCTACCCTGCCCCTGAAACGCTCGTGCATTTTAAGCGTTGCCCTGTTTTCTGGATATTGCTCGGTCACTATTCTTTTAGGATTAAAAAAATATTTAAGAGTAACGGACAACCCTTTTAGCAAACTAACTGGACCCGTTACAGCGGCATAAAAATATTTTTTGGATGCATTCATCATAAAATCCAACCCATAGCTATGAACAAGGCTCCAAGCCCAAGCAGAATCAAATTCAAGGGCAGCAAAAATTTCCACTCAAAACTCATGAGCTGGTCAACGCGCGGCCTTAGCCATGTCCAGCGGAACATCATGTAGAGCCAAATCAAGAAATAAATTTTAGCGAACATCCAAACCAAATCCGGAATTGCCAAAAGAATTTTATCAACGCTCTCCACGCCTATCAACGGTGCATGCCAGCCACCTAAAAAGAAAATCGCACCAAGCGCAGAAGCACCTATTATATTTATGTATTCGGTTAAATAAAACATGGCAAAAGCCGTTCCCGTATATTCCGTGTGAAAACCGGCAGTTAATTCTTGTTCCGCTTCTGCGATATCAAAAGGAGCGCGATTAAGCTCGGCTGTGCTAACGCACATAAACACCAAAAAAACTACAAGCCCTAAAACGGGCATTTTAATAATCCACCAATTCAAAACTGTGCCACTCTGCACAGCTACAATATCGTTCAAAGACGCACTACCGGAAATCACCACCACAAAAAGCATGATGAGCGCAAGCGAAATTTCGTAGCTTATCATCTGCGCACCGCTCCTCAATGCACTCAGAAGCGAATATTTGTTGTTGGATGCCCAGCCACCCAAAAGGATGGCGAAAAGCCCCAGCCCATTTATGGCTATGATGGCAGGCACGGCAAAACTCAGATTTATAACCTGCCATTTTTCGCCAAAAGGAATCAGAGCCAATGTGAAAAAAGGTGCTGTGAGGGAAATCATGGGTGCTAAATAATAGACTATTGTATCCACGCCTTTTGGGGAATAAACCTCTTTGAAGAGCAATTTTGTAACATCCGCCACAGTTTGCAAAACCCCATGCCAGCCGAGCCTCATAGGACCAAGCCTGCACTGCACATGCGCGCATACCTTGCGTTCCATATAAATCAAAATCGGAGCGGAGCCTATTCCCACGGCTAAAACGGCAATCACCGCCAAAATCACATTTATCACGAGCGCCAACTCCGAGAACGGCGAATATTGTCGTACCAAATCGCCTATAAAATTAGGAATGCCAAATGTCATATTTAGGGTAATGTAGAAATTCTTACTGTTGTCTCATTTACTTCCCATACACCACTGGCAACGCTATATCCACATGGTCACAACCAATATCGCCCATGCTATCCATTTCAAAAACTAGTTGTTTAACTTCGCTCAAAGGAATATCCAGCAGGTATTCTTTGCCTTGCCCAAGTTTTCCCGTGTCAGCCAGCAAATTGCCATCGCCGAGAACTTTTACTTGAATGCCATTGCTGCAAAACTCATCTTCATCCAACCCTATGACTGCAGTTAACTTATTGTATTTGCCATCCAGATTGTAGCGCAACATTCCATTTGCATGGGTTCCTATCCCTTTTTTATAGCGTTTCTTAGCAATTGTCAAAGGTTTGCCGGTAACGGATTTGTCAATTTGCAAATTGCCCCAGTCTTGGCGATACTCAGAAGGAGCTTCCAACCACTGCGCATTTTCAGGAAGCTCCATGCTAACCTCTTGCGGAGCAAAAAGCGCACTCGCGCCGCTTTCTTTTACTTTTGCAATAACAAGCCTATAGTTATTTGTGATAATGGTAGAGAAAACCAAATCTACAGAGAAAATCCTCTCAAAACCGTCACACACGGTGGCAATGCGGCTTTCAACAGCTTTTTTGTGATAGGTTTGGCTATCCCAGCAATCCAAACCTCGCACATAATAAACTTCACCTTCGTATTTTTGCAAAAGCTCGCTCAACTTTTGCTGATTCAAGGAATTGTAATGAATGGCATTCATTCCATAGCCTATAAAATGCCCTGGCCTCGAATAAATAAATATGCGTTTTTTTGAAGGTTCATTATTCACCCACTTTAAAATCTCCACTTCTTCCGTTGTTAGGTGATTGTCTTTATACATGATATTTTCTTTGAAACTTTCGCTATAGCTCAAGGTGTTCCCCCACAAAATTGCAGCGCAAGCAAACGTAAAGAACAAACGATGATTTTGCGTTAAAAGACAACTCGCCTTGTCTATGGCAAAAGCGCTCAGAAAAGCCATTAACGGGAAAATTGTAAGAGTATATCTCTGATTTATTTCAATGGATAAATCGCCCGAAACATTTTCAAATATCATAAAAAATTGCGGGAAATAGAGGAGTAGAAATGCTAGGATTGGGAAGTGAAAGCCTTTCTTCTTTTGTTGAAATTCATTTATTGCCAAGATTGTCAATAGAACAAAGCCGCATAGTGTCAATATGCTAAACGAACTCAAAAACGGATATCTCAGCAAACCTTTATTATCCAACTTGGTGTTAACCGTTATGTTCCAAGCTTGTGTTATGTTATCGATAAAATGCCCATGCGCATTGAATTCGCCGCCCTGAAAATTATAGCCTTGATAATAACTGATTGTCAAGAGAATCGGAATGCAGAAAAAGGAAATGGTCAGCAAGAATATTGAGAATGAAGACGCAAGGACAAACCTGCGTGCCCGTCCTTTAGCTTGCCCCGGCACAATGCAAGTGCGATAAAAAGCAAATACCGCAAAAGCACCCAAACAGAACACCGTTTCTTGCCTTGTCTGTGCAAAGAATGCAAGCGAGAGAGCCAACAAAAGCCAGTGCTTTGTCGTATTTCTGTCCCATGCCCATTTAAGCAAAAAAACGCATAGAGCAAACAGCAACGTATAAAGAGGCTCAACCGAGGCAGAGCGAAATTGAAAAAGCGTTGTGGGTTGCGCAGCAAAAATAGCAGCGGTTAAAAATGCCAAATTATTATTAGATGTCCATGCGCGAATCGCAAAATAGAGCAAAAAAATCGTTGCCAAAAGCATAAATATATGCAACGGAAAAATCCATCGCAAATTATATCCTAAAATCGGTATGCCAAGAGCATATAAAAAAGACTCACCCTTGGTTTTAAAATTATGCACACTTTTGAGGCAATTTAAATGTCCGCTATCAGCAAATTCACCCTCATTGCAGGAACCCGCTATTTGATTTGCATACATATTTTGAGCGGTGGATAAAAAAATGCTCTCATCACTTTGAACCCTATGCCTTGGCACAATCCACGCCACGCATACAAAAATGGCAAGAGCTGCAACTACTGCTACCGGTATTACAGACTCTAGCCGTTTGCTGCTAGTCACTTTCAAAAACCATTCTTTGAAATCTTTTGCCAGACTTATCGCAAGCCACAAACCAAACGCAAACTGAACCAAATAGAGCCAAAACGGTAATTTAAAATCCAAATTTGAGATTAGCTCCTTTTGCCCTAAATGCGGCGCGGCATAAATCAAAAGGGGAATGGCAAACGCTAAAAAAAGCCCAAGCACATTTAAATTAGCCATTAACTTTTCTCCATCTTTTTTATGGCGATATGTTCTTTTTCAATAATGCTTTTTAACTTGTTCGTTAGCTTTGCGTAATCAAAAACATCTACGGCAAACGGGAGACCTGCTTCTGCAAAAGAGCGTTCAACAGCTATCATGCGTTCTAAAGAAATTACACCGCTTCCTATAAGGGTTAAATCCAAATCCGCTTCGGGGCTTGGCTCTATTTCTGCAGTACGGGAACCAAAAGCGAGAACTTCCACGTCAGGCAATTCACGAGCGAAAATTTGAAGGATGGTATCCAAATCCGTGGCTTTTATATGAAGAGGCATGTCGGTAATTTAGAAAAATGCCCACGCCCACATCACTGCAAAAAACGCATAGAGAGCAAGCACAATAAAAACATCCGATTTGCCGAGAGGCTCTCCCCATCGGAGCCATTTTTTAGGCGGGGCAAAGCCCGCTACCGCACCCATCATCAATCCTAAAAAATGCCCAGGAATATCCACCTTGCTGCTCTCATCTCCCACGCCCAAAAATACAGTGAGCAAAAACACGGCTAACCACGGAACCAATCGTCTCCACAGATTTTCCCTTGTCAAAACCCTGACTTCAAGCGTTGCAAGAGTGCCTAAGCCTGCAAAAACAGTCGTTGAAAATCCGAGCGAGTGATAGTTTTTCATAATGAACGCCGTTTCCAAATTCGCAAGAGCAGCCGCCAAAACGATAAAGGGGGCAATGCGTGAAAGCGGCATCCTGGCGGATATTAAAGAAAACACAAAAAAGCCCGATAGCAAATTGGACACCAGATGGTAATTGCTTGAATGCAGAGTTTGGGCGGTGAAAAGCCTAAACCATTCCCCTTTCAAAATCCTAGCAGCATCTGCTGCCCCAAAATCTTTTATGTGCGGATAATTGAACTGAAAAAATGTACAAACCACAGGAATTAATAAAAAACAAAGGGGTTGTAAATTCGGTTTTAATACGGGCAGCGCGATAAATTCTTGAGCCCAGTTTGGGTTTTCCTGTTTGTAAAGAGCAATTTGAGTTTGGGCTTCGCAGGCATTGGCTTCATGGACGTGAATTTCCCAAGGACCGAGTTCATTTTGCGAAATTATATGGCTTATTTTTTGGCTGCTTAAAACAAGGCTAAAATCCCTTATTATGCGCAATACACCTTGCTCCAAGCAAACATTCTCGCTCTTATGAGCTAAAGGGGTCATAATGGACGATACAAGATTTGAACTTGTGACCCCTACCATGTCAAGGTAATACTCTAACCAACTGAGCTAATCGTCCAGACTTTGCATTAAATATAGAAAATTCCCCGATAATAATCGGGGGCAAAAGCCCTAAGCCGATAGTTATCGGGGTTGTTTGACCTTAAAGAATATGGATTCAGTAGAGAAAAGCGCAAAAACAATGAAATGAAAAAGCCGTTTTTCCTTTCTATTCATTTCATCTTTTTCTATATTTTTTATCAGTAGTTTATCAGTAGTTTATCAGTAAGGTTATTATGGCAAGCGCAAATAAAATCAAAATTGACGGAATAAATTACATCCGCGTAACCGACACCTCGCTAGGGAAAAGGTTGCAGTATGCTTCAAAAATAGGAAAATTCTCGCCGAAGCAATGGCTTTTGGCTCATAATGACGTTATGCAAAGTTTAAGCCCAGAGGACAAGCAAACTCTAACAAACGCCAAACTCAAAGAAACTGTTCTTGCGTGGTTCAACACGACAAAAGGGGGCAAGACAAACGCAAAGCAGATGGGGATAAAAATTCAAGGCATAGAAGCAAAGGGAGAGGCGAGCATAAAGAAGGTCGTTGAAAGCTATCTATCCAAATTCTGCCAAGGGGGGATAAATTCAAAAACCGCAACCGCTAGGGCGCAAAGGCAGTGCCGGCTCATTTTGTCTTTTTTTGAGCAACGCAAGATTTCCCATTACAACAAGCTAAGGCAGGAAGCAATAATAGAATATATAGACTGGCGCAATAAAAAAGGCGGAGGAAAAGCCGCTGCGGACACTATAAACCAAGAGCTTAGACGGCTTGGCTCTGTAATCAAGCACGGTGTTAAATACTGCGGGTGGCAGGAACGCTATCTGCTTGACGGCGTTAAGGTCAAACCCACGCCTCAGAATACAAAAGCGGTGAAGCCCTTTGAGATTTCCGAAGTGAAAACTATACTCGCCTGGCTGAAGGCAAACGCGGACTTGACCGGAAACTGGTATATCCACGATATGGCTCTGCTCTCAGTTTGCTCCGGCATGGAAGCCAAAGCGTTGAGCCTCTTAACGCAGGAGTGGTTCAAAATGGACTTGGGAATAATCAGGGTATATGACAAATTGGTGAGCGGTGTTTTGGATGCGAAAACGCAGAACAGAGCTAGAGATATTCCATTAACGCCTACAATGCGCAAACTTTATGAGCGTGGTTATATTTTCAAAAGACCAGCAAAGAAGAAAGGCAGGGTTGCGGCTGGCTTGACTTGGATTCACCACTACAGTAGCAGAACCTTTGAGCGGTGCGAGCAAGAGACGTTTATCCCCGATGTGAATTGGCACCGCTTCCGGCACACGTGCGCAACCGCTAGGCTTAGTGCTGGCTGGCAGCTTGTGAGGGTTAGCAGAATGCTGGGGCATAGCAACGTGAACACAACCGCATCGCATTATGCGGAGTATGATTTATCCGCTAGTCCTATGGGATTTGAAGGTATGCTCAAAGTTTATGCTGACTTCGTGCGGTGGCTTGACGAGGGGTATTTTATTTAGGCTTGTTGCTAACACCTTTAATAGCAGCAATTATTATAGTTGCAAAACCACCGCCAGCAACCACGTATGCAATATTGGAAAGACCTAGCAGACCTAGCAAGATTGACGAACCCAATACCGATAGTACCATAACAAGTATAATCATCTGAGCGCGAAAATTGTATTTCGCCTCTTCGTTTACGCTTAATCTTCTAGTCTCAGCCTCGTGCTGTTTAATGCTCAAATCGGTTTTGTTCGTCTCTGAAATAATTTCAAGCTCTTTATCCGCTCTGTCAAATGACCTTTCTGCCATTCTAACTATTCTTTCTGGTAGGTTAGGGTCTAATGCCTTGAATTTCTCCATCATGTCTGGTGGAGGTAGTAAACCTTGATATGCTACAGCTTGAATGGTTTGGCTGGGCCTATGCTGTAAATTATTTTGATTATGAGATTTGTTGCTCATACTCTTTTTCAACCTCTCCTACAGCCTCCCACATTTTATTTCCTACTTCTTCCCAAGCCGACCGCATTATCTCTGCTGGGGTTCTAGGTTTTTCAAGTGTAATTTTTGACTTATAAGACTCATACTCAAATTCTGGAAGGTGGGTGCATTGCCTTTCAAACGACAGAGACCTTGTGCCAGCAGCTAGGAGATTAAAAAAACCATTCATAGGGGGTAATATAGTAAAAATCGCACCCCACCCTCCAGCTTGCCGCCAACAGGGGATTGGGGTTAGCAGGGTAAGCTAATTTTTGCCGCAGCAATGCTTGTATTTCTTTCCGCTTCCGCATGGGCATTGGTCGTTTCGCCCTGGCGCATTTACTTTAGGCAACTCTCTCACAAAATCAATATCATGCGTAGATGGAATTTGGAATGAGAATTTAGTTCTACCGTGCGCGGAGGTTATCGCGAAATCTCCCATTGAAATAATATCCATGCCTATAAGAACATCTATGTCATTCAAAATGCCCTCAGTCACTTTCAGCGCATAAAACCCAACATTATTGGGCAACAAGACATTCACGCTATACACATCTACCGAGGATTTGCCGTTGGCATGATATACTATCGCCTTTCCGGTAGCCTTCAACCCTAGCTTTTGAACTACGTTTTTGGATATGA
>Ga0268262_10004455_pt1 | contig 14476 bp, 11 predicted proteins | sample TergutNc150P3_FD_190354 | JGI IMG/M metagenome (GOLD analysis project Ga0268262, IMG submission 190354) | Nasutitermes corniger P3 segment gut microbial community from laboratory colony in Florida, USA - Nc150 P3 (SPAdes) (version 2) | ecosystem: Host-associated > Arthropoda: Insects >... | reverse complement strand
CAGCGGCCTGCAATTTCTGCCCTCGGAATTTTTCAACATGATGCCTTATTTGATAACGCTTGTCACCCTGGTTCTTTTCAGCGGCAAGGACTACGCGCCGCGGGCCGCGGGCAAGCCTTACGATAAAGGCAAGAGCTAGCAAAAGGGTTGTTATTCCGTTACCATTCTTTTGGTTGGCCGTTTGGCGGAGTAATATTAAAACTTTCCCCGGAGTCATGAGGTTCTATAACATAAAGGCCTTGCTCCATTGCGTATTCTTTTACGCTGGCTGTTACTACCGCCCCCGCGACAGAACCCAGGAAAGCGCGTTTTTCTCCGTGTAAATTGGCATATACGCGCATTTTTTCAAGGCGTTTAATATGCTCCTTCACGTCTTTGGCGGTAAGGTTGTTTTTTACCTCGACAAGCATTGCCTTATCGTCGTTTTCCAGCATAACGTCAATTTCAAGAAATATATTATTGTCATAATCGGAAATATCGGAATTGGTATTTGCTTTGGGAAAGTTAAGACCCAACTCCCTGAATTTTTTCCGTATATTGGGCGCAACAATGTGTTTAACGACTTCACCCATTCGGTTACTGAGTTTCTCTAATCGCTTATCAGTTTCTTTCATTTGACGGTCAGTTTCCTCTTGCCGCCGGGCAGACTCCTTTTGCATCGTTGTAACTTCCTGTAGAGCCGCCCAAACTGTCTCAAAACTGGGGGAATTGACCGTTTGTTTTGCTTCCATTTTTGCTCCCTATATACAATATACTCTTTTTAGCGGGAAACAACAAGCAAAATAACAATTTATAGGGACTGGGGACCAGTTCTTTTGTATTTACCTGTTCACCCTGCGCCAGTCCGCGAGGCGGCGTTCAAGCGGGAGTATATCGTTGTTGTCCGGCTGTCTGGCGCGGTCGTGGAGATAGGGGAGGACGACCCGCTCCTTCAGCGCCATCCAGTTGCTGGGAAGTATATTGGCCGGGGAAAGGAAGTCCTGGGGGGGCATATGCCTGAGCAGGTCGGGATAGAACTGGGGAAAGATCTGCTCCGTAACCGGACGCATGGCTGAAAAGCCTCCGGCTATGCCAAACGAGGTTTCCTGAATCCGCAGTTGAATGCTTTGTTCCAGCAGGCCGCGCTGGGTCTGGGGATTGAAAAACCAGCGGAGGAATGCCTCGGCGGCTTTTGGAGACCTCCCCTTTTTTACCAGTCCAAGATACACAGACCTTTCGTTAAGGGGGATTGTTTCTTCCTCCGCAAGCCAGCGGAAATCAAGACGGCTGCGCTGATCCTCGGCGAGTGTAAAAAAAACATCGCTGTCCATATACGACAGGAGTATGCGTCCGGAAAGCGCGAGCTTTGCCGGGGGATTGTAGTAATATTTGAAGGTAAAATCGTCAACAGCCTGAATGTTCGAATTCGCCTCGCGGATCCATTCAAATATAAAGTCCATCGCGAGTTCAAGCGCAGGGGCGTCCCAGGCCAATGGCTGGGCCTCTCTGAACGAGGCGTTAAACAGTGTAGCGGCGACAAACAGGAAATTGTCATCCCATACCGGAGAAAAGCCCATCCGTGTGTAAACGCCCCTGGTTTCGGCGTTATAGCTTTTGCCGAGTTTTTTCATCTCGTTAAAATCTACGGTAAAAGGATTGGAAAACTGATCCGCTTTATCCCCGGCAAAAATTACCATAGGGGCGTTAAACGACACGGGAAGCAAATACTGCTTGTCGTCAATGTTCCCCATGGAAAGAAGCCGGGGATAAAAAGCATCCTTTTCAAGGCGCTTGTCCTTAAAATAATCGTTAAGCGGCCTGAAGTACGCCCGTGTTGAAGCGCTTTTCAGCCAGCTTCCCGCTACAATGTCAGGCGACTCGCTCTTTGAACCGGACTTGCCAAAAACATCCGCAAGTTTCAGGGCGGGATAATCGTAATAACGCGTTTCTACCTTGTATTGATCCTGGGCTGAGTTGAAATATTCGCCATAAAACGCGAATTCCGGCCTGTCTGACCAAAGTACAGCGATGTTGTTGTTGCCGCATGAAAGAAAAGCCGCACATATAAGAATAATCAGGGAACAGTGAGCAGTGAGCAGTGAGCAGTGAGCAATGAGCAATGAGCAATGTTTTTGTTCGTAATCTAATCGTGGTATCATCACGCCCCGTTTGATAACCGCTTTCATAGCTCTCTTACTTTGTTACCTGTTCACTGTTACCTGTTATGTAGTTCTACCGCTGTTTTATAGATCTGTCCGTATACCTCGGGGATTTTTTCCTCGTCCATGCTGGAAAACGCCACGCGCAGGCATTGTTTGCCAAGGGAGATAACGCCGATGCCGTGTTTTTGCAGGAGTTCCTGCCGTATGGCCTCCGCGTCCGTCTTGCAGCGGAAACTCATAAAATAGCCTGAATTAAAAGGCAGGGGCTCCAATACCGGATGGTTCGGGTTGAGCTTTAAGAAATCCTTTACCAGATTATAGCGCCTTTGCAGCATATCCCGGAAAGCCGCTTTCTCTTTCGGTGTGCGGGAATCTTCCATAGCTTTAAGCATGAGGTACTGGGCGCTCGTATTGGAGCAGGATACCGAAGAGCGGATAGCTCCCATCAGCTTTTTCACCAGCGCGTCATAATGGGTCTGGCTTAACCCTTTTGAGCCGAATGTGAGAAAGCCCATGCGAAGCCCCCACACATAATCTTCTTTAGTGGGCCCGTCGAGCTTGATCGCCAGCACGCGCTCGTGAAGGTTGGCGAATTTCGCGAACAGCGATTCCTTCGAGATGTCGTCCTCGTAGAACAAGCCGAAGTAGGCGTCATCGCAGATCACCAGCACGTCCGCCCCGTTCTCGGCGGTTTCTTTAAGAAGGCTTACAAGGGCTTGCGCTTCCCGCGTTGTGGCCGAATAACCCGAAGGGTTGTTGGGAAAATTGAAGATGAGCCGCACTACGCCGCTTTTTGCCTCCTGCCTGACAGCCGCGCTTATCGCTTCCAGGTCGAGGCCTTGCCTTGGGCTATGCCCTGAGCCTTGCTCTGAGCCGAAAAACGGGACAGGTATTATTCGTGCCTGCCGGCGGGTTTCAAAAATAAGGCTGTAGTTATCCCAGCAGGGGTCGCTTGCAATCAGGTTTGAACCTTTGCCTGTGAACAGATCCGCCGTGCATGAAAGCCCGGCGGTAAGCCCGGCTATAACCGCGGGCAGGGAGATCGCTCCCGCATCCAGCGATGGGTTTTTTTGGAGTAATTGATCTCTCCAGGCTGTTCTTGCCTTTTCAATCCCGGCTGTCGGGGCGTAGGCTACGGTTTCTTCGGGGGTAAAAGCCGCCATATTGTCGGCGATTGCCGAGAGGATCAGAGGCTTGCCGTGGTTGTAGGCCATGCCGATAGTGCCGTTCGCCGTTGTCGCGGATTTTTTCGCTTCCGCCGACTGCGCTATAATGCCTTTGGGAAAATAAAGACGCCGTCCCAGATTGGAAAAAAGCCTTCCCGCAATGGTACCCTCAAGGATTTCGTTTAATTCTGTCGCTAATGGATTCATATTAAATAATGTTTGCATGATTAAGGGGGCTGTGTCAATTAGAGTTTTACCAATCGGTACGCCTTGCTGCCGAGGCCGATTTTTTCGGCGTGATCAATAGTTAAAAGCCCGTTCCTGGATTCAATGCGCGTTATAAGATCCTTGCTGTCTTTTGCGGCGTACACCAGGTCTATGCAGGCCTTGTCGAGGGCTACCGGATCGAGGGATGCAAGTATGCCGATGTCCGCCATTGTGGGCTTGGCGGGATTGCCGCTGCAGTCGCAGTCCACCGAAAGATGGTTCATCACGTTGATATAGATAAATCTTCCCTTGTTGCTGTCGGCGACGGCTTTTGCCGCTTCGGCCATTGATTCGAGAAAATCATTCTGGTTCCCGCTCCATATCCCGGTTCTGCTTCTTCCCGCGCTGTGTATCCATGACTTGCCCGCTGAAGACGCATAACCGATGGACATGTTTTTCAGGGCGCCGCCGAACCCGCCCATCTGGTGTCCCTTGAAATGGGAAAGCACGATATGGAAATTAAATTCATTGAAACGGGCGCCGACAATGTCTACCTTGAGGTGTTTCCCGCCGGAGACCGGAATGTTGATGTCGGCTCTTTCATCCAAGATTACCACAGGGGCGATGGCGGTGAAGCCGTGGTCTCTTGCCACCTGGTAATGCGTGGCGGCGCTGGCGCGTCTTCCCTGGTATGCGACATTGCACTCAACGATGGTGCCGTTTACCTTTTGGACAAGCCCCTTAATCAGGTTGGGGTCAAGATAATGGGTGTTTCCCGGTTCCCCGGTGCTTATTTTGACGGCGACGTTCCCGTTGGCCTGTAAACCCAAAGCCTCGTAAACCGCCATAAGCCCCTCCGGGTTTATATTGGCGGTAAAGTAGACGGCCGCGGCATTTGCCGCGTCAGCGGCGGTTTCGTCATTGCCTGTCCATGGAGTTTGAGGCACGGTCTGTGCGGAAGCCGCGTGGGCCTTCGTGGCGAAACAGCCAAGAACCGCGAATACCGCCACGGCAAAAACCGTAATGCAGGACAATACGAATAAATTCTTTTTTACCGGCATAAAAACAGCCTCCGTTTTGAAAGATTATAGCATAGGGAACAGGGAACAGGGAACAGGGATCGGGGAAAGGAACACGCAATGTTTACGAACTAAAACCCCTGTTCCCTAGTCCCTGTTCCCTTTTTCCTGTATTATTACAGCAGATGAAACAAACCAGTTTTTTAAGCAACATGGCCGACCGCGAATTTATGCCTGACCTGACGCTGGATTTGGCGGCCTGCGGCGGGCGGGTTTTGATAATCAGCGATTTGCACATGGGCTCGGGCAGGAACGACGATCTTGCGAATAACGGCGAACTGCTTATCAGCCTCCTTCAGGATTATTATTTCCCTCAGGGCTGGCATCTTGTGCTGAACGGCGATATTGAAGAGCTTCAGCGTTACACCCTGGACCGCATAAGGGAAAAATGGAAACGTCTGTACGGAGTATTTGACCTTTTTGCGGGACAAAACCGCCTTTATAAACTGCTCGGAAACCACGATGAAGAATTGCTCCTCAGCAAGTCCTATCCATACCCCCTGTACGGCGTTATGTTGATTGAGAACGGCGTGATTCCGGCTTATGTGTTCCACGGGCATCAGTCGTCATATATGTACAGTAAATATAACAAGGTTTTAAGGGCGGGAATACGTTATGTGCTAAAACCGTTCGGCATAAAAAACATTTCCTCCGTCCGCAGTCCCTACAGGCGTTACCATGTCGAGAAAGCCGCCTACAATTTTTCTCTGGACATGCGCTGCATATCGATTATCGGGCATACCCACCGTCCCCTGTTTGAATCATTGGGCCGTTTTGACTATATTAAGTTTGAGATGGAGCGCCTTATCCGCGATTACCCGGTATCCTCGGAAGAGAAGCGCTGTTTGATAGAAACCAATGTCATGGCGCTGAGGCTGGAAATGGGCAAATTAAAAAAGAAAGAGCGCCGGGACGTATTGCGGCACAGCGTGTACGGCGATGAAATGCCGGTGCCGTGCCTTTTCAATTCGGGCTGCGCCATCGGCAGAAAAGGCATCCATGCCATAGAACTAAGCTGCGAGAACATTGCCCTTGTGTACTGGTATGCCGAAGGCAAGGGACGCCGTTTTATCAGCAGGGGCGGTTACGAAATTGAGAAACTCGGCGACTACCGCCGGGCGATCCTTAACAGCGACCGTCTTGATTACATATCCGCCCGGATACAGCTTCTTGGCAGCACGCTTAACAGTGAGCAGTGAGCAATTGGAGATAATATGCGGCTGAAAAATTGTATGGCGAAGTTACGCGAAGGCAAGACGATTTCCGTGGTTGCTCTTGGCGGGTCAATTACTACCGGCCATCAGGCGCGGCCTCCTGACTCGGCGGGGTGGGCTAACCATGTTAATGTTTGGCTTCAGGGGAAGGCCCGTGAGTCAGGCGGTTGCGAACCTGTCGGTTCGGTTGAATTCCGCAATTCCGGGGCAAGCGGTACCGACTCCGCGTTTGCCTCAATCCGCGTCCGCGATCATGTTCTTGCGTATAACCCCGATCTGGTAATTGTCGAATACGCGGTAAATGATCAATGGCTGGATGACCGGGTGCGAAAGCGCTCGTTTGAAGGGATTATCAGGAAGCTTCTTGAGGGGTCGGACAGGGCGCTTGTTCTGATTGCGCTTAACGAAAAGGGCGATCCCGAAAAAAGCAATTGCGTACCGAAGGTACGACGCGAACAGGCGGAAATAGCCAGTTATTATAACATTCCCATCCTTGCCTGGGCCGATTGGGTAAAACCTTGCGAATGGGATACTTATTTTTCGGGTGAAGAAACAATTCATCCCAACAACGAAGGCCACGCGAACATCGCTTCTGGTATTATACGTTTTCTGAACGCCGCATGGGATGCTCCGCATCAGACCGCGCCTGTCAGTGCCGCCGGGCAAGCCTTGCCGCCGCCTTTGTTTTCGGCGGAATTCCAAAATGTAAATTTTATTGACAGTTCCCAAGCTGCGGCAATCGTAAAAAATTCAGGCTGGGAGAAAAAACCGGCAATACTCCCCGATGAATGGCCCTCCCGCAGCGGCCGTCAGATATACGGCTGGACGACAAGCGATCCACGGGCCAATCTTGCCATCCGTGTCAGGGGCAAATCCGTGGGGGTACTGTTAGCCGAAAGCGATCGGTTTTTCAACAGCCTCGCGTGGCTGGAAGACCTTGACGGCAGCGCAAAAACGGCAAAGATAATTATCAAAAACTATGTTGACTGGCGTATCGGTTATTACGGCTATGCCTACGCCGAAATTGCCGATAACCTTGATCCGTTAAAGGAATATATACTTCGCATTGGAATAAATCCCGATGGCAAAACAGGCGCATCAACGCACATCATTGGGGTTATTTGTACGGATAATAGGGACTAGGGATCAGATTCCCTGTTCCCTCTCATTCTTGCTTTTTTCTCTTATTTTTGTCATAATATACGAAATGTCAGACCAGATAGTGCCTATAGATCAACTTCTTCCCAACAAATTGCCGCTGGTGGCCCTTATGGGCAGGCCTATTTTTCCGGGGATTTTTACCCCGATAATGATAGGAAACCCTGTGGATGTCAAAGTGATCGACGACGCGGTAGCCGGTGACGCGATGATAGGGCTGGTGATGCTGCAAAATGAGACGGAAACGCCATCCATCGCGGACCTTTACAAGGTGGGGACTGCGGCAAAGATCGTTAAAAAAATCAACCTTCCGGACGGCGGGGTGAATATTTTTATCTCCACGCTAAAGCGTTTCAAGGTTAAAAAGACCCTCCATGCCAGCAATCCCATTGTGGCGGCGGTGGAGTACCTGAATGAGGAAGAGGACAACACCAGCGAGGTAAAGGCCCTTACAAGGGCGCTCATTTCCGAAATGAAACAGATCTCCGAGAACAACCCCCTGTTTTCCGAAGAGATGCGCCTTAACATGATTAATATAGATCATCCGGGCAAGATTGCCGATTTTATCGCAAGTATTTTGAATATTGACAAGGCGGAGATGCAGAAGATTCTGGAGATCCTCAACGTGCGAAAGCGCATGGAACAGGTGCTTGTCTTTATCAAAAAGGAACAGGAACTTTTGCGGATTCAGAAAAAGATTCAGAAAGAGATAAACGAAAAAATTGAAAAGTCGCAAAGGGATTATTTCCTTAAAGAAGAGCTAAAGGCGATAAAGGGCGAGCTGGGAATGACGACCGACGCCAAGAGTTCGGACTACCAGCGCTTTAAGGACATTATTGAAGGCTTTAAATTTGAAGGCGAGGTAAAGGAAACCGTAGAGCAGGAGCTTGAAAAATTCAACCTGATGGAGCCGAACTCGGCGGAATTTGTTGTTACGCGCAATTACCTTGACCTTATCGTCAGCCTTCCTTGGGGCGATCCTGGGCCGGAAAATTTCAGCATGAAAAACGCCGAGGAAATTCTGGAAGCGGATCATTACGGCCTTGAAGACGTAAAGAACCGCATCATGGAATACCTCGCCGTGAGAAAGCTGCGGACTTATAACGCTGAAAGCGTTTCTGCCTCAACCGAAGCCACAGTCGCGTCTGCGGCTCCTGCGGGAACAGAACAGGGAACAGGGAACTCGCCAACAATGTTGGCGCGGGAATCTCCGGCGGGCTCCATAATTTGCCTTGTGGGGCCGCCCGGCGTGGGAAAAACGTCGGTTGGCAGATCCATAGCAAGAGCCCTGGGCAAACAGTTCTTCCGTTTCTCGGTCGGCGGCATGAGGGACGAGGCCGAGATAAAAGGCCACCGCCGCACTTATATCGGAGCCATGCCGGGCAAGATCATACAGGGGCTTAAAATCGTCAAGAACAGGGCTCCGGTGTTCATGATTGACGAAATTGACAAGATGGGGGCGAGTTATCAGGGCGATCCCGCCAGCGCCCTTCTGGAAGTGCTGGACCCCGAGCAGAATATTGAGTTCCGGGATCATTATCTGGATATGCCTTTTGACATTTCCCATATTTTCTTTATTGTCACGGCGAACACCCTGGACACGATCCCCCCTCCGCTTCTGGACCGCATGGAGATAATACAACTTCCCGGCTATATCGACACGGAAAAACTGGAGATCGCCCGGAGATACCTTGTCCCCAAAAGCCTTGAAAAAAACGGCCTGAAAAAGAATCAGGTTAAATACACCAAGGACAGCCTTTTGCATATTGCCAATTCCTATGCGCGGGAAGCCGGCGTTAGAAATTTTGAAAAAAACCTTGACAAGATTCATCGCAAGCTGGCAAAGCAGATAGTCAAAGAGAAAGAGGAAGCGTCCACGGACGGGGCGGACGCTTCGAGCGCGCAACAGCTCATATTCCCGATAGATAAAAAGCTGATTGAAAAGCATTTGGGCAAGCCGATCTTTCCTGAAGGCGAGATAAAAAAAGCGGACAGGCCGGGAATGTCCGTGGGGCTTGCATGGACAAGCATGGGCGGAGACACCCTGGTAATCGAGGCGACCTCGGTTCCGGGCAAGGAAGGGCTGACGCTTACCGGCAACATGGGCGACACGATGAAGGAAAGCGCCGCTATCGCAATGACCGTGGCGCGCAAACTTGCCATAGAGCGTTACAGGATTGCGCAGGACTGGTTTGATTTCAACCATATACATCTGCACATTCCCCAGGGCGCGACTCCCAAAGACGGCCCTTCGGCGGGAATAACAATGGCGACGGCCCTGCTTTCGCTTATGCGGGATAAAGTGATCGCCGACCGGCTGGTAATGACAGGCGAGCTTTCACTTACCGGCCAGGTGCTTCCTATAGGCGGCTTAAAGGAAAAAACAATCGCCGCCAGGCGGAACAAAGCCCGGCACATCATTATCCCCAAGCAGAACGAGCGCGATCTAGACGAGATTCCCGATCATGTGAAGAAGGACATCAGCTTCCATCCGGTAGAACGCTTCGAGGAAGTGCTGGCATTAGCTTTACCTGACGCCTAGTCCCTATTTGCGCAGCTCGTCGGCTTTTTTTTGGGCGGTGTCCATAATTGTTGCTACCTGCCTTTCGGCTTCCTGTTCTAATCTGACGGCGGCGGCGTTGCCTTCGTCGCGGAGTTTTTTGGCAGCCGCTTGAGCGGCGATTTTTGCAATAGGATTTGTCGCCGCGGCTTCCAGTTTGTTGGCGTTGTCATCGGCTTCTTTGCGTAACCTGTCGGCGGCCTGTTTGGCGGTATTACGGATGTTTTCAGCCTGTTTTTCCGCTTCGGCCATGACGGCGGCTATCTGTTTGCTAACCTCTTCTTTTACCTGCTCTTTGACCGCTTCTGTAACGGTTCCTACGATGTTATTCACCATATCGCTGACGCCAAGAGTTACAGAGGGTTTGGAGACAGTGCCGCCTATTAATCCTGTCACTTTGATTTCCCTAATATTTGAAGCTACGGGTATATTGCTTAAAATATCGGTTGCGGCGGGACTGACTGACGAAACAGGCACTGCCGCGCTTACCTTGTAATTCAGGGTCATATCGAGTCCCTGGCCGCCTGAGATCTCCAGCGCGGTCTGCGCGATGTTCATCCGTACCGGTTCAATTATTAACTGTTCGTCTTTGATTTCGTATTTGATATTGATATTGTTCAGGGTGGGGGTGCGCCACGACTCGTTTTTCAACAGATTTGCCATCGCGCCGAACAATTCCGAGTTTTGAAAACTCACCTTATGAATTTGCAGTTGGCCTTTGGAAGCCATCGTGTTCAATATGAGATTGAGATGCTCGTCGAGATCTCCGGCCAGGGTCAGGTTAGCCGACACTTTTCCGGCGTAGTTCTGCGGATTGGAAAGTATCTTTTTTAATATGTCAAACGATGAAAGCGCCGATGTGATGTCGATCTGCTTAATGTCCGCGTTTAAATCAACAGAGGGAACTTTAATATCCTGGGTATTATATTCGCCCGACAGCGCAACGCTTCCTTCCAGCAGGTTCATGGCGAGATTCTGCATCCGCAATCTGCCGTCCTTAACCAGCACCGATCCGGCAAGGTCGGTTATGCGTAACTTGTCGAAAAGGAGCCTTGCGGCGTTGACTTTCACCGAAAAGTCGATGTTTTTGGGCACTTCGATAACCGACAGCGGCGAGGCCTCTCCCTCTTCGGGCTTTTCGGATGTCTCTTTGGAACTCATAAATTCATTGAGATCAATATTGTTTGATTTCATGTTGAGATTGCCGCGTACTGTGCCGCCTGTTAAAACGAAGGGTATGAAATTTTCCAGCGCGCCGTTCATGCTCATATCGCTGTTTCCTATAACGGCGTCGAAATTCACCAGTTCAACCCTTCTTGGCGTAAAATCAAGCCGCGTATTCGCGATTTTAACTTCCTGCGGAAGCATGGAACTCCTAAAATCAACGCCGCTCAGTTTCAGCGAGCCTCTGGCGTCAAAATTCTCGTACTGCTGTTTTTCTATGGTTGATATTTTTCCCGCCAGCGCGAGATCACATTCAAGCAGGCCCTTCAAGGTAATGTCGTCTAACGGAATAATATCAGAGAGAGAGTTGAAGTCGATAAGACCCAGGAATTTTGCCGCCACTTCCATGTCGCTTTCCGGCGTCTTTACATGCAATTCTGCATCGAAGGGGTTGCCGGCCATTTCGAAATGCAGCTTGTCCACGTCAAGGGTTGTTCTGTCGAACACGGCTCCGTCGTAAGCGGCCCTGGCTTTTATATTGATATTGTTTACCGATTTGGGCAGGTCGGGATATTTGAACATGGCATTGTCAATACTAAGATTTACATCGGCGTTGGGCATCTGCGTGTCGTTGTATACGCCTTTTATATTGCCTGAAAGGGTGAAACTGCCTGCCGTTGTTACCGATTCAAAGTTTTTCATATATATGGCCGGAACAAGGCACAGCACGCTCTTAAAATCCGTTTTTTCGGCGGCAAAGTTCATGTCGACTTTAATCTCATCGTATATCCGCACCCAACCGGCGAATTTCAGCGCAATTTCATTCAGGTTGAACAGGTTTTCCTTCAGGGTGAACGCCATAATTTTGAAGTCGGCGGCAACCTCGGAAACAAGGCCTACGCGCGCTTTGGTCAGCAGGTTAATGCCGTTCATTCTGAAATTGGCATCGGCAATATCCAACTTCATGTCCAGATCGGCCTTGTCCAGCGTCATATCGCCGTGCAGTAAGAAATTGAAACCGTTTGCCGAAGCCGTTATCTTGCGCGAATCGTCCTGAAAGGAAAGGTCCGCGCCGCGTATCTCGAATCTGTTAAGGGCTATATTGAGCGCGGAGGCGGACGTTTCTTCTTCAGGGGCGGTTTTATCGGGAGGCGGAGCCTCATCCGCTTCTTTAGGTTTTATAATATTCCAGTTCATCCCGCCGGTTTCCGATATATGGGCGTTTACCCGCGCCTGGTCGAGCAGTATTGATTTTACCCGTATATTGCTCATCTTTATGACGCTTATGATGTTGACCCTCAGGCTGAGCCTTTTAAATTCAACCAGTGTTTCGCCTTCAAACTCGCCCGCCCCCGTTACCGTCAAATCTTCCAGAGCAATGTATGCGTCCGGAAAATTACGGATAAATGACAGTTTAAGGTCCGAAAAATCGACTTGCGCCGTCAGCGAATTGTTCAAATCTTCTTTGATAATTTCAAGGATTTTTCCCTTGAACAGAATAGGCATGACCAGCAGTATCAGAAAGAACGCAAAGATCGAGACAGGAATTATTATCAGCAATTTCTTTTTTATTTTCATTTGTTTTTACCCCATAGTCATAATATCTAAATTATGCATATCTGTCTGAATTACCCATAGATTTAAGTATATATGCGTAAAAAAGTCCTGTAAAGGGTGAAAAAAGTTCCAAAAAAAAGCCCCCGGAAACCGGGGGCTTGCTGCACAGACTACGCAGGATTAGAAAGAAACACTGAAGGCAACGGGAACGTTGATTTGGAGCGTCTGACCCTTTATGGGACCCTTGCCCCACCTTTCGGTAGAAAGAGTTTTGTCATTATCATTTGTGTACATATTAGGAGTAATTATCGCTACCCCCGCCTGGATAGTCGCCGGTCCGACCGGCATCTTGTAAGACGCCCCAAAGGTGTACTGCACCTGGCTCCTGCCCTTACCTCCGGCGGAACCAACTACTTTAAGAATATTACTGTCCGGAGCCTTAATCTTATAGCTCTTTTCCACCTCCGGATCCCGGTAATCAAGGAAATCTTCTCCCTGCATGGCAACACCGAAACGGAGATCTACAGTGCTCATCCCAACCGTTATCTTGGGGTTCACGAAGATACCCGACGGTGCCGGAGTATCAAGAAAGGTATTGGGAGATAAAGGCCCGGCGCTATGTTCTTAACTTCTTGATCTTATTATTGTATTGGTATACGATATTAATAAGGGTCTTATATGCCTATTTTGTCATTGTTTTATGGTATTATTATTCGCATGCATAAAGAAATTTCAGAGAAACATCATAAACCGCATATCCATGTGGAATATGCGGAAGATGAAGCTGTAATTTCATTGGATGGCGAAATTCTTGAAGGATCAATTCCAAAATCGAAACTAAGATTAGTTGAAGCTTGGCTGGAAATACATCATGATGATTTAGAGGCAAATTGGAAATTGCTTTCCAATGGCGAAGGATATTTTAAAATTGAACCGCTGAAATAAGAGGGGGTTTATTTATATGTTGTGCCCTAAAATATTAGATGTGGAAGCGCTTGATAATTATCAGATAAAACTAAAATACGAAACAGGCGAAATAAAAATATTCAACGTCTTACCATATATATCCGGAAATTGGTATGAAGAGTTATATAATAACTGCTATTTCAAAACAGTTCATTTGATTTCTGGCGGAAAAGGCATCGAATGGGAGCATGGGCAGGATATTGCCCCGCATGAATTATATGATATGAGTGTTAATGCAAATTGAAGTTGAAAAAACATCCGAAAACGGAATATGCCGCCGCGCCCCAGTAACACGAAATTAACAAAAAAAGCCCCCGGAAACCGGGGGCTTGCTGCACAGACTACGCAGGATTAGAAAGAAACGGAGAAAGCAACGGGAACGTTGATGATTAACCTTTCACCTGCTATAGGCCCCTTGCCCCACTTTTCGGTAGAAAGGGTTTTGTCATTATCATTTGTGTACATAGTAGGAGTATTCACCGCCACCCCCGCCTGGATAGTCCCCTGTCCGACCGGTAACTTGTAAGACGCACCAAATGTGTACCGCACCGTGCTCCTGCCAATATAATCCTTGCCATAACCAGAATCGGCTCCCTCATAGCCCGGAGCCTTAATCTTATAGCTGTGCTCCACAGCCGGATCCCGGTAATCAAGGAAATCCTCGCCCTGCATCATAACACCGAAACGGAGATCTATAGTGCTCGTCCCAACCTTTATGGAGGGGTTCACGAAGATACCCGACTGGATTGGAAAATAATACTTCGTAGTCGCAATACCCGTAGGAGAATTCCAAGTTGTTGTCTGCATCCTGCCCAGCCCGATGGCGGAAGCGCTCAAATTGAGGGTGAACTCGGGCACGATCCTAAACTGGACTCCCAAGCCCAGGTTCACGCCCTGGTCGTCTTTTACCGACCAATCATAACCTGATCCACTAACACTCATCGTCAAAGGCAGATAAATCCTCGCCCCCAGGTCAATGTCCATCATAGAAATCGCCTTCAGCAAAAAGCCCGCCGTAAAGAAAGCCCTATCCCTCTTGTCAGCCATCCGCTCGTTAAAACCAAAACTTTCATCAAGGTAAGGCACTTTCGAATTGCCAATAACAAGGTTGTTGTACTGGTCATCAGTCAGGCTGTTGAGCTTCACATTCCCCGCCCAGCCGCCGAAGTACGCCGCTTTGACAGTGCCGATGTCGGGAATCTTGAAAGCCGCGCCGACCTGCACGCTCCTCCACACGTTAGCCGCTACCCAAGCATTATTGTCA
>Ga0268262_10004454_pt1 | contig 14477 bp, 10 predicted proteins | sample TergutNc150P3_FD_190354 | JGI IMG/M metagenome (GOLD analysis project Ga0268262, IMG submission 190354) | Nasutitermes corniger P3 segment gut microbial community from laboratory colony in Florida, USA - Nc150 P3 (SPAdes) (version 2) | ecosystem: Host-associated > Arthropoda: Insects >... | reverse complement strand
CGCCGTGCGCGAAACGGCGTCGTCGCTCAAAAAGCAGTGGGAGGCGCAGAAGTCCCAATCCGACAGGCTGCAAAAAATCAGGGAGGAGATAGACGCCGCACGGGTCGAGCTGGAGCGGGCGGAGCGCGAGTACAACCTCGGTGCCGCCGCGACGCTGCGCCTCGGGCGTATACCGGAGCTTGAGCGGAAGAGGGCGGAGATCGAGGCGGAGATCAAAAACGCGGGCGACGGGACGCGCCTGTTGAAGGAGGAGGTTGGCGAGGAGGACATCGCGGAGATAATCAGCCGCTGGACGCACATACCGGTCAGCAAACTCGTGGAGGGGGAAAAGGACAAACTGCTGTCGTTGTCGAAACATTTACACGAGCGCGTGGTTGGGCAAGACGAGGCGACCGACGCCGTCGCGGACGCGGTGCTCAGGGCGCGGTCGGGGCTCAAAGACCCGAACCGCCCCATAGGCAGCTTCATCTTTTTGGGGCCGACGGGCGTGGGCAAGACGGAGTTGGCGCGGTCGCTGGCGTTCAGCCTGTTCGACGACGAGCGGGCGATGGTGCGCATAGATATGTCGGAGTACATGGAGAAGTTCTCCGTGTCCCGCCTGACCGGCGCCCCGCCTGGATACGTGGGCTACGAGGAGGGCGGGCAGCTCACGGAGGCGGTGCGGCGCAGACCGTACTCCGTGGTGCTTTTCGACGAGATAGAGAAGGCGAATCCGGAGGTGTTCAATATACTGCTGCAGATATTGGACGACGGCAGGATAACGGACTCGCAGGGGCGGCACGTTGACTTTAAGAACACGATAATTATAATGACGTCGAACATCGGGTCGCACTTGATACTGGGCGGGGTTAATAACGGCGGTATTGATAACGGTATCGATAATAACAGTATCAATGCCAATAACAGTATGAAAAATCAACACAATAAAGAGACCGTGCTCGCGGAGTTGCGCCGCCACTTCCGCCCGGAGTTTTTGAACCGCGTGGACGAGATCGTTGTCTTCGATCCGCTTGACAAAGAGGAAATAAGGAAGATCGCGGCCATACAGACGCGGGGGTTGATGAAGCGCTTGTCGGATATGCGTATCAACACAATTATAGACGACGCGGCACTCGACTTGATCGCCCAAAAAGGCTACGACCCGGTCTACGGGGCGAGACCGCTCAAACGGGTCATCCAGCGGGAGATCGAGACGCCCGTTTCCAAGATGATCATCTCCGGAGAGATCCCGGAGGGCGGAACGCTGAAGATAGGGGTCAACGATGGAAGATTAATTTTTGTTGCGGAAGCGGTCGGCTGAAATTTATATTTAGTAAGATTAAAAGTCAAAATCACAAAAAAAGCTTTTTTCTTTTGACTTTGACTGAAAATCGGGGGTTTAGCCCCCGATTTATCTATGGAAGGCGAAGCCTTCCGTCTAAAAATGATTTAAAGACTTTGACTTAAAGAATTTGACTAGGAACCCCAATGTTTGAATCCATGAACAAGTCCCAAGCTACTGAACAGATACTGTCCAGCGTTCGGGAATACCACAAAACGTTTATGCAAAGGCCGCCGTACAACCAAGGCGACCGCATCCCCTACGCCGCCCGCGTCTTCGACGAGCGGGAGATGGTCAACTTGGTCGACAGCGCGTTGGAATTTTGGCTGACTTCGGGGCGCTATACCGACCGTTTTGAGGCGCGGCTCGCCGAGTATCTCGGCGTTCCGTTTTGCTCGCTTGTGAACTCCGGCTCGTCCGCCAACCTCTTGGCGTTTATGGCGCTGACCTCCCCGCTTCTGGGCGATAGGGCGGTGGGCCGCGGCGACGAGGTGATCACCGTGGCCGCCGGCTTCCCCACCACCGTGGCGCCTATACTGCAATTCGGCGCGGTTCCGGTGTTCGCCGACGTTACCATCCCGCAGTACAATATAGATGTTTCCAAACTTGAAAGCGCCTTGTCTGAAAAGACGAAAGCGGTGATGCTGGCGCATACTTTGGGGAATCCGTTCGACCTTAAGGCGGTGAGAGACTTCTGCCGCGCGCGCAAACTTTGGCTGATAGAGGACAACTGCGACGCGCTGGGCTCCACCTATAATATCGACGGGGCCGCGAAGTTTACCGGCGCGATCGGCGACATAGGGACCTCCAGCTTCTACCCGCCGCACCATCTTACCATGGGCGAGGGCGGGGCAATCTATACTTCCGACCCGCTGCTGCACAAAATCATCCGCTCCATGCGCGACTGGGGCCGCGACTGCGTCTGCCCGTCGGGCAAGGACGACGTATGCGGGCGCCGCTTCGACAGGCGGTGCGGCGAGCTGCCCGCCGGGTACGACCACAAGTACGTCTACAGCCATTTCGGGTACAATCTGAAGGCCACGGATATGCAGGCGGCCATAGGCTGCGCGCAATTGGAGAAGTTCCCGTCGTTTGTAGAGAAGCGCAAACATAACTGGCGGCGCTTGCGCGACGGGTTAAAGGATCTGTCGGATAAGTTGATCCTGCCGGAAGCCGCGCCGAACTCCGACCCCTCTTGGTTCGGATTCCTTATCACTTGCCGGGACGGGGTAAGCCGCAACGAGCTGGTCAAGCGCATAGAGGGCAACAACATCCAAACAAGGATGCTCTTCGCGGGGAATTTGGTCAAGCATCCGTGCTTTGATGAGTTGAGAAAATCGGGCGAGGGTTACAGGATAGCGGGAACGCTTGACAATACCGACCGCGTTATGAACGATACATTTTGGATAGGCGTGTATCCGGGGATGAACGATGAGATGATTGACAAAATGGTAGAGGTTATATATAAATCTTTGCGACCTTGAGGTGGCTAATTGAATAAGGATACCGTTGACCGCAATAACAACCGGCGAGCGGCGCTGCTGCAATTCATAAAATTCGGCTTGGTGGGCTTTTCCAACACGGCCCTCTCTTACATAATATACTCCGCCCTGATATACCTCGGTTTGCATTATTTCATAGCCAGCGTGACATCGTTTGCGCTGAGCGTGTTGAACTCATTTTACTGGAACAACAAATACGTTTTTAAGCGGTCCGAATCGGGCGATGATCAACATAAACGGAAACGCGGTTTTTGGGACACGCTTCTCAAGACCTACATTTCATACGCGTTTACCGGTCTTATATTAAGCAACATTCTGCTGTACATTTTCATAGAGGTGGCGCGCGTATCCGAGTACGTCGCGCCGCTTCTCGGTTTGGCGGTAACGATCCCGTTGAACTTCGTCTTGAATAAGAAGTGGGCGTTTAAAGCCGGGGCCTAAACAGACGCCGATATTTTTCAAGAAATACTTGATTTTTCCTCCGCCCGCAACGTATATTATAGGTCTGTTTAAATATCGGCGATTAATAGCTGCCGATAACGAGATAACCGAATATCAACGCTGTACAAAAATGTACGGAATGGATTGGATTATGTCCCAAAACACGAAAAAACCGCTGTTCATACTGGAAATGGCAAACAACCACATGGGGGACGCGCGACACGGGTTGCTTTTGATTCGTGAGTTCAGAAAGGCGACGGAGAGGTTTGCCGATGTTTTTGACTTCGCCTTCAAGTTGCAGTTGCGCGATCCGTCGATCATCCACCCCGATTTTACCGGCAGGATGGACATAAGCCAGATAAAGCGCTTTACCGAGACGCGCCTGAGCGAAGAGGATTTTAAGGCGCTGAAGGACGAGATTGAGCGGCAGGGCTTTATCTCGATGTGCACGCCGTTCGACGAGCCGTCCGTCGACACGATGTTACGGATGGGTTTCCAGGTATTCAAGGTAGCGAGTTGCTCGTTCGGCGATTGGCCGCTGATGGAGGCCCTCGGCAAGGTCGATAAGCCGATTATACTGTCGACGGCCTGCGCCGACGAAAAGATGTTGGACGCCGTAGTTTCATTCTTCAGGAATAGGAACAAGTCGTTTTCTATAATGCACTGCGTTTCCGCGTACCCCACAAAGGGCGGCGAGCTCGCCGTCGGCCAAATTCGGTATTTGAAGGACAGGTACCCTGACATCCCCGTCGGCTTTTCCACGCATGAACAACCGGACAACCACACGTCCATATTCATGGCGATGGGGGCCGGGGCGGAGATTTTTGAGAAGCACGTGGGCATTCCCACCGACAAGTACAAAATCAACGATTACTCGTGCGCGCCGGAGCAGATCGGCCGTTGGCTGGCTGCGGCGCGGGAGGCCTACGAGATGTACGGGACATCAAACGGCAGAATGGATTTTACGGAGTCGGCAGTGAAGGGTATAGGCGCTTTTACCCGCGGGGCTTTCGCGAAAAAAGCGCTTAAGAGCGGGGATACCTTTAGCGCGAAGGATCTCTTTTTGGCCATCCCAAACGTTGACAATCAGGTTATGGCCTTCGATCTCTCAAAATACGCGTCCTTTACCGCAAAGAGAGACATCGCGGCGAACGCCCCGATACCGCTCGACGGGATTACCGTAAGGAACTCCAGGGAGAAGGTTGGGGAGATAACAAAGGTGGTGGCCGATATGTTGAACCGCGCGGGAATTATTTTGCCCAAGGGAGTCGGTTGCTCAATATCGGCCCACTACGGTTTGGAGCGTTTTAACGAATACGGCGCGGTCATCATCGACGTGCTCAATAGAGAGTACTGCAAAAAGATTATAGTCATGCAACCTAAACAGAAGCATCCAACCCACAAGCATCTGAAGAAAGAGGAGACTTTTCATGTTTTGTCCGGCGATTTGAGGGTAGAGTTGGAAGGTGCGGAGCACAACTTAAGTACCGGAGCGCTGTTGACCGTCGGGCGCGAGATGCGCCACGCCTTTGAAACCGCGGGCGGCGTGATATTCGAGGAGATATCCACCACGCACTACAAGGACGATTCGATCTACGACGATCCGGCCATAATGGGCTTTAACGATAGAAAGATCGAATATAGGCTCTTTATATGATTAGCGTCTCGGACTATATTTTCAATTTTTTAAAGACCCGCAACGGCAGCCAACACGTTTTTATGCTGTCCGGCGGCGGTTGTATGTACCTTTGCAACTCCCTCGGAAACAGCGAGTTAGACTATACGTGCTGTTTGCACGAACAAGGCGCCGCCGTGGCCGCCCTCGCGTACGCGCAGTATACAAATGATATAGGCGTGGCGCTTGTTACATCGGGTCCGGGAGCGACTAACGCTATCACGGGGGCGATGGCCGCGTGGACGGAGTCGGTACCGCTTTTGGTTTTATCGGGTCAGGTCAAAACGGAAGATTCCGCAAAGAATTCCGGCGTTCGCGTAAAGGGCGTTCAAGAGGCTCCCATTATCGATATGGTTAGACCGATAACAAAATACGCCGTCGTAGTCAACAACCCGTCGGAAATAAAATATCATCTTGAAAAAGCCGTATTTCTAGCTAAAGAGGGAAGGCCGGGCCCGGTTTGGCTTGATATTCCTTTAGATATTCAATCGGCTCAGGTCGAGGAATCAACTCTGCAATCCTTCACGGAACCGGTTAAAAATAAGGTTGATTTGAAAGATAACGCCGCGGAGATAATACGTCTTGTAAATTCAGCGAAACGCCCGGTAATTTTGGCCGGATACGGCATACAAATTTCCAATAGCGTTACGGATCTCCTAACGTTAATTGAAAAGTTAAACGTTCCGGTATTAACTACATGGAAAGCGATTGACATCCTACCCGACGACCATCCGCTTTTCTTTGGCCGCCCCGGAATAGCGGGACAGCGAACGGCGAATTTCGTCCAGCAAAACGCGGACTTGTTGATTATCATGGGCGCCCGGCTCGATTTTCCGCAAACAGGATTCAACCAATCGCTGTTTGCCAGAGAAGCCCAAAAAGTTATTATCGACATAGATCCGGCGGAATTGAAAAAATTCAACGGCTTTAACGTAGACTATCCGATATGCGCCGACGTTGGGGATTTGATACGGGAATTGATAAAGATAGGTACTCCGACAATCGAAAAAAACGATTGGCTTAACCGGTGCAAGTCGTGGCGCGACGCCTACACAACCGTTTTGCCGGAGCATCGTCAAAAAAGGGATTACGCCAGTTTATACGTGTTGGTAGAGGCAATTTCCAACGCTCTTACAAAAGACGATTTGATCGTTCCGGGCAGTTCCGGCATGGGTAGCGACGTTTCATACCAAGTCACGCGCATAAAAGAGGGCCAGCGGATGCTCAACTCTCCAGGACTCGGGTCAATGGGATTCGGCGTCCCGTCCGCGCTCGGCGCGTGCATAGCCTCAAAAGGGAGAAGAACTGTTTGCGTAAACGGCGACGGCGGCTTCCAGATGAATATCCAAGAGCTGGAAACCATCAAAAGCCATAACCTGCCGATTAAATTCTTTGTGTTGAATAATCAAGGGTACGGCTCTATAAGGAACACCCAACGCAACTATTTCGGCGGTTTCTACGTGGGTTCGAGTAAAGAGAGCGGGGTTAGCCTGCCGGATGTCAAAGCTCTGGGTTCGGCTTACGGTTACAAGGTATTTTCCATTTCAAACAACAACGAAATAGATTCGGTCGTTCGCGACGTATTGAATACCGACGGGCCGGTTTTGTGCGAGGTGCTAATAGATCCCAACGACACACTATGCTTCAGAGCCTCTTCCCGCATACGCCCCGACGGAAGCGCGGTGTCCACGCCGGTTGAGGATCTATATCCTTTCCTGCCCAGAAAAGAATTTTACAAGAATATGTACATAAAACCGGTTAACGCAACTGGTATAAATATCTGTACCGTCCTACTTGACCTTGACGGCACGATCATAGACAGCAAGCCCGGCATATTGAGCTCAATGAAATCAGCGCTTAACGAAAACGGTATAACCGGCGTTGACGAAACGTCTATGGCGAAAACAATCGGGCTTCCGTTGAAAGATATGATAGCAAAGTTACAGCCGGGTATAGGCGACGAACAAGTCGGGAGGATAATCGCGTCTTATAGGAAACACTACAACGAAAGCGGTGTCTATAATTGCACGTTGTTTGACGGTATTGATAAAACGTTGCGAGAGCTTTCGAAAGAATATGATCTTTATATCGTAACGTTCAAACTGCAAGCCATGGCGGAAAAAGCCGTCGCGCATTTAAATATCGGTCGTTATTTCTTGGAAATAAGAGGCATAGATTCCGATCAATCAAAGAAGACCAAGGCAATGTTGATAAAGGAGTTGATTGAGGACAAAGGGCTGGATTACAGCAAAACTATTATGGTAGGAGACAGACGGGAAGATATTACATCCGCCGGGGCCAATAACGTGAAGGCCATAGGCGTCAGCTACGGATACGGCACGGTTGAGGAGCTAAACGAGGCGGTAACCGTCGTAGGCTGCGCCGCGGATTTGACAAAGGTGTTGATTTGAGCGGGTTTACATATATTGTTAATCGTTATAAATTCGTATTATAATCAATAAAGGGAGCGGGCCATGGCGTTAACGGAAAAAGAGCAGACGAGCCGGAATTATCTAAAGGATAAAAAGCCCTACGTCTACGAGAAGATGCGGCGCTTCGACGACAAGATAAGGCGCGGTGAGAGCATAGGCATTATACAGATGCAGTACAACTACGCTTGTAACTTCAAGTGCGAGCACTGCTGCATAAAGACCATGCAGGGAACGAAGAAGTCCCGTAGCCTCACTCCGGCGGACGTGGCCGACCTCGCGCGTCAGGCGAACGAGCTTGGGCTGGCGCGCTTTGTGATCACCGGCGGCGAGCCGTTGGTCTTTAAGGAGTTGGACGATATTGTAGCGGCCATAAATCCGCAAAAATTCTACATAAATCTTGATACTAACGGCTGGTTTCTAGACGACGAAAAGGCCAGACACCTGAAAGAGCTCGGCGTTGACCGTATTCAACTCAGCATAGACAGCCTTGACGCCAAAGAGCACGACGATTTCCGCAGGATGCCCGGTTCGCACGAGCGTGCTATGCGCGCCGCGGACGCGTCGCTCGCGGCCGGGCTTCAAATATTCATCCAAACGGTCGTGACGAAACAGCGGCTTTACTCGGAGGAGTTTATAAATTTCATAAAGTATTTCAACAACAAGGGAATCGGCGTTTTCGTCTCCTACGCAAAGCCGGTGGGAGCGTGGGAAAACGTATACGGTTCTATGATAACGAAGGAAGACATTAGGTATTTTGAGGATACGTTGGAAAAGAAATACAACGTTTTCACCCACCTAACCGCCGGATACGGACTAAGGCTCGGATGTATAGCCGTAAAAGGTATGTTCTCCATTACGCAAACCGGCGACGTTTTGCCGTGCCCGTATATCCAGATTTCTATCGGCAATATTCTCAAAGAACCGTTAAAGGACATCATTGACAGGGGGCTTTCCATAGCCGAATTCGGGGAGCTTCGCGACACCTGCCTTATAGCGGAGGATATGAATTTTATCAAAAAATACATGGAACCGCACGTTTACAGCAAACCGGTGCCGGTGCCGTGCGGGGAAGTTTTCGGGGAAAAGGATAAAACGGTAAAACCCTTTAACCTTTCTGTTATATGATGAGTCCGACGCGGCTCGGCATAAATTATGAGGATTTGTAATGAACTGTAGAATCTGCGGCCGCTCGCCGTTGAGCGAGTTATCGGTTTACGGCAATATGCCGAGCGTCGCGCAAAACCTGCCCGACGAGGGTGCCTTGCGTTCCGACCGAGGTGTGGATTTGCGAATATGCCAATGCGAGTTTTGCGGCGTCATACAATTGGATAACGACCCTGTTCCCTACTATCGTGAGGTCATTCGGGCAACCGGGGTGTCGGACGAAATGAGGCAATTCAGGAGTTCGCAATTCTCTGAGTTCATAGACCGGTTCGGTTTACACGGTAAAAAAATCATAGAAATAGGTTGCGGAAGCGGTGAGAATTTGCGGATATTAAAAGAGCGCGACGCAGAGCCGTATGGCTTGGAGTACTCCGAAAAATCGATCATTACGGCGAAATCCATGGGGTTAAACGTATACCGCGGATTTGTGGATTCGAGCGATTACAAGATAAGCGATACGCTTTTTGACGGTTTTTACACGTTCAGCTATTTGGAACATTTGCCGAATCCCACGGAAATGTTGAGGGGTGTGTACAACAATTTGAGCGACGGCGCGTACGGGATAGTAGAGGTTCCCAATACCGATATGTTTTTGAAAGAAGGGGTGTTTTACGAATTTATGCTCGATCACTTATTTTATTTCACAAAAGACACCTTAAATACGGTACTGCAATTAAGCGGTTTTGAGGTATTAAGCTGTAATCTGGTTTGGCATGATTATATAATTTCCGCTACGGTACGAAAAAAGAAGCGTTTGGATTTATCATATATGGAAAACCTAAGACAAAACATAATATCGCAAATTGACGCGTATATAGATTCGCGCGAACCTGGTAGCGTGGCGGTATGGGGCGCCTCGCATCAGGCGTTTTTTATTATGGCTATGTTAAATAATGTGAGGAAACTCAAATACGTTGTGGATTCGGCGGAATTTAAGCAGGGTAAATACACGCCTGTTTCGCATATTCCCATTGTGGCGCCGCGTAAAGCGGCCTCCGACCGGGTGGAGGCTATTATTGTGATGGCCGGCAGTTATTCCGACGAGGTGATAAGTCACATTAGGGGACGCTTTAACGACGGTATCGGTATTTCTGTGTTGAGGCCTCACGGATTGGAAATTATTCGCGAACATACCGAGGTGGCGTAAATGATAAACAACCCAATTATCCGCGAGGACATACAAACGATTTTGTCGGAAGATATCGAATGGGATTACCTATGCGGTAAAACCGTTCTTGTAACCGGAGCCAACGGTTTTATACCTAGCTATATCGTATACGCGCTTTTAGAGTTAAACCGCTCAAAACCCACGACCAAGCCGACGGCGATTTTGGCTCTCGTCAGAAACAAAGACAAGGCGGTCAAGAAATTCGCTCAATTTATGTCGAACGAGAATTTTCATTTAATCGTGTCCGACGTTTCGCAGCCTATATTGTTACATGAAAAGATAGACGTAATAATCCACGCCGCCAGCCAGGCGAGCCCAAAATATTTTGGGACCGACCCGGTGGGAACTCTAAAGGCAAACACAATAGGAACGGCTAATATGCTGGATTTGGCGCGTAACAACGGGGTTGACAAATTTTTGTACGTAGGTTCCGGCGAGGTATACGGCGTACCGGACGGCGGTTTGGACACCATTACCGAATCGTATACCGGCAACGTTGATATAACCAACGTGCGCTCTTGTTACGCGGAGAGCAAAAGGATGGGTGAAAATATGTGCGTATGTTGGTCATATCAATACGGATTTCATGTCAATATGCTAAGGTTGACGCACATTTACGGCCCCGGGGTAGAGTTGGACGATGGGCGCGTGTTCGCCGATTTTGTAAAAAACGTTATACGCAACGAGGATATCGTGTTGAACTCCGACGGCAAGGCGAAAAGAGGTTTTGTTTATATAACGGACATGATAACGGCTCTTTTTACGGTTTTGTTTAACGGCGAAAACGGGCACGCTTACAATATCGCGGCGAACACGTGGACGGAGATTAGGGAATTGGCCTCTATGTTATGCGGGTTGTACCCGCAAAAAAAGCTATCCGTAAAATTCAATGAATCTATAGCGGCCAACGGCTATATACGTTCCGGATTAACCTTGGCGGCGTTATCAACCGAAAAACTGAAAAAACTCGGCTGGGCGCAAAAAATCCCTATAGAGCAGGGATTTCGCCGAATGATTGAGAGCTATTCCACGAACTTTTAAATAAGCAAGGTATAACAAGGAGGAAAATCAAATGAAAAAAATCAGCGTACTTATAGCGTGCTATAACGAAGAGGAGAACGTAGTCCCTATAAGCGGCGAGATCGTCAAAGTTTTTGAGAGCGAGTTGCCCGCTTACGACTATGAGATTATTTTTATAGACAACTGCTCCACCGACAATACAAGGCCGCTGTTGCGAGAGATTTGCCGTGAAAATAAGAGGATAAAAGCCATATTCAACACAAGAAACGTAGGACAAGTCAACTCCCCGTATCACGGTATGTGTCAAACGACCGGCGACTGCACAATCGCGATGGCCGCGGATTTTCAGGATCCGCCGGAACTTATCCCAACGCTTGTCAAAGAATGGGAGAACGGATACAAGATAGTTTCTTGTATTAAAACAAGCAGCAGGGAAAACAGAATAATGCGGTTTATGCGCACCTGTTACTACAAGATTATAAAGAAATTGTCCGATACCGAGCAGATAGAGCATTTTACGGGATTTGGGCTTTATGACAGGGCGTTTATCGATATTTTAAAAAATTTGCGCGACCCGACCCCATGGATGCGCGGTATAGTGGCCGAATTGGGGTTTAAGAGGAAAGACGTCCATTATGAACAACCTAAGAGAAGGGCGGGAACCACCAAGAACAACTGGTATATACTGTATGATCTGGCGATGCTCAGTTTTACCTCCTATACGAAGACGGGGCTCCGTTTAGCCACTATCTTGGGGTTCTTGATGGGCGTGGCGACTTTTATTGTGGCGTTGGCGTATTTTGTTTACAAATTGGTTTACTGGGACGATTTCCCCATCGGGATGGCGCCGTTAGTTATAGGCGTGTTTCTTATAGGTTCTATGCAACTGTTTTTTATCGGCTTTATAGGCGAGTACGTGATGGCGATAAATACGAGGATCCGGCTTATGAACCGACCGCTTGTGATAGAGGAAGAGCGGATCAATTTTGAGCCGGCGGAAGATAATTCTTAACGTCACAACCTCTCCCGCACGCTGTACTGCCGCCGAGCCTGCATGGTATTGGTGATCATCTCCCCTATAAGACCTATTGAGATGATCTGCACCCCCATCACCATAGACCCTATAGCCAAGAGCGTAAGCGGCCTGATACGCATAACCCCGGTGACCGCCCACATCACGCCGAAGTAACCGAGCACCCCGACTCCGGCGGCTATGAGCAACATACCCAGTATCCCGAAGAAGTGCATGGGGCTCTTCATGTATCGCTTGAGGAAGAGCAGCGTGATCATGTCCATGGCTCCGTTGAACATACGCCACGCGCCGTATTTGGACTTGCCGAACTTTCTGGCGTGGTGGGGGACGACGATTTCCGTAACTTTGCACCCGTCCCAGTGGGCCAGCGCCGGCAGGTAGCGGTGACGGTCTCCGTATATCTCAAGTCTCTTGACCGCGTCGCTTCGATAGGCTTTGAAGCCGCAGTTGAAATCGTGCAACTTAAGCCCGGCGACCATCGAGGTCATGGCGTTCCATATCTTTGACGGAAATGTTTTGCCCAATGGGTCGTGGCGCACCTTTTTCCAACCGCTCACCACGTCCCAGCCCTCCGCAAGTTTCGCGAGCATATCGGGGATGGCGGCCGGGTCGTCTTGAAGGTCGGCGTCCATGGTGATGATTGTGTCGCCGGCGGCGTACTCAATCCCGGCGCTCAGGGCGGCGGACTTGCCGCAGTTGCGGCTGAAGCGGATAGCCTTTACACGGTTGACGTACTGTTTACGCAACGACTTGACCTCGTCGTACGAGCCGTCGGAGCTGCCGTCGTCGACAAAGACCACCTCGTAGCTTTTTCCCAATAGGTCAAGAGTAGAGGAGATGCCTTTCATCAGTTCCGGCAAGCTCTCTTTTTCATTGTAGACCGGGACGACGATTGAGAGGTCTACGCTATTGACGTTTACAGCTTTTTCTTGTGACAATGAAAGTTCCTCCTAAACATTTATATCCTCAATACTATACAGATACAAGTCTTTATCGCTATCAACCTGAACGCCTCTGGATTTTTCGCGAATCTTCATTATAGGTTCCGGCAAACAGAACGGCTTTTTCCGCAGATTCAGCGGACGGCAGTCTCCGTCTAGTATATCCCAGTTGTATATAGTCGCCGAATAAGATGTCGTCAGCAAATATTTTGATTTTGAGCTCTTAAAATTCCTCAAAGCCTTAAATATTTTCTCGTAAGACAAGTGCTGCAAACAATCTTTGCAAAGTATCATATCAACCGTCGGCAACTCGTCTTTTGTTATGTCTATTACCTTAAACGACACGTTTTCGCTTGAGTATTTTTCGTTGTTTTGCTCTATCAACTTATCAACAATGTCGCCGCCTATGTATACCATATCTTTCTTTTCAACCTCTTTCATCCAATTATAGTCTCCGCACGGAACGTCCAAAAATGTTTTAACGCCGTATTCCTCCCATATAACCGGGAGTTTTTCGCGGACGGTCTTTGTGGTTGATATGAGCGAGCCGCCGCCGGAGCGGGACTCTTTGGATAGCCAGAAGTTGTCGGTGTAGATTTTTGAGAAGACATTTTTGGTATCGTCGTTTTTGTAGGCGAAGTTGTTTTTCTTAAAAAACAGCTTGTGCCATAGAACCCTTTTCAGGCTCATGGGCAAGGGTATTAGCGGCCATATTTTTTGCTGCAAGGTACGAGACAGCCTCATTTTCAGGCTCCTTTAGGGTAAAGTCAAATTCATATAACCACGAACCGCACGAACGACACGAACAACCGCTAAAATATAATATATGCCACCTATATACTATTAAAAATATCATCCGGCGGTATTTTTAATTTTTGATTCGTGCATTCTTTCCGTAATAAAGAAGAGCCCCCCAAACGAGCTTACGGCTATGCCGATGAGCGATGTAAGGAAGCCCATGATAAAGGCCGTGTCGCGTTGGAATCCGGCCAGGGCGAATAGGGCTCCGCCCGCCGCTTCCCGCACTCCGAAGGGCAGCGGGATGGTCATCATCATGGCGATGATGGGTACAAAGATGAAAAAATACTGAAAGTTCTCCGCGGTTACCATTCCAAGGGAGGCGGCCGTAAAGATTTGGGCGCAGATACGCATAAACTGCGTGACGGCGGCCAGCGCGAACACCGAGATCATGAGTTTGAAATCCTGCGCCTCTATGAGCATCTCGGAGACGACCTCCTTTATTCGTAACCTCTGGAATATGGAGTATCTGTCTATTATTGAAAAAAAGAGCTTCTGGAGCGGCTTGAACATGAGGAAGAGCATTATGCCGGCGAATAGGGCGAAGGCGGCGAAGAGCGCTATGACCGCGGTTGCGACCCTGCCGTGGGTGAGCATACCGCGGTTCAGCAGGATCAGGCTTCCCACGACCGCGAAGCCGCACAGCGCCCAGAGCCCGGCGAACCTATCGAGCACCGTGGCGGCAAGCCCGGCCATACCTTTGCCGTCCCTAGAGCGTATGGACGCGACCTTCACTATGTCGCCCACGATTCCGCCGGCCATAAAACTGTTGAAAAACATCCCCACAAAATACAGTTTGAATACACGCTTGAACGGCAGGCTCAAACCCCTATTCTCCAAAATGATCCGCCACTGCACCACGCCTAGCAGGATGCTAACAAAATATATCACAAAGGCGGCGGCGAGCCACAGCGGGACGGCCCCGCCAACCGTGTCCACTATCGTCCCCCACCCCAGCTTGCGGATGAGGACTGCTATGATC
>Ga0268262_10004453_pt1 | contig 14486 bp, 15 predicted proteins | sample TergutNc150P3_FD_190354 | JGI IMG/M metagenome (GOLD analysis project Ga0268262, IMG submission 190354) | Nasutitermes corniger P3 segment gut microbial community from laboratory colony in Florida, USA - Nc150 P3 (SPAdes) (version 2) | ecosystem: Host-associated > Arthropoda: Insects >... | reverse complement strand
CGCCGGAATTTCCCTGATTTATCGAAGCGTCGGTCTGGATAAAGTCGTTAATATTGCCGCCAGGGCCGCCTGTTCTTCCTAGCGCGCTGACGAAACCCATAGTTACAGAAAAGGCGAACTGTTCGCCCAGGGGGTTTCCCATGGCGATAGCCCAGTCCCCGACTTTTACAGCGTCAGAATCACCCAAATCGGCCAGGGGGAAGCTGTCATTTGTTTTGAAAGATACAACCGCAAGGTCGCGGCGGCTGTCCTGGCCCACAATTGATCCGGTATATTCCCTGCCGTTCCTGGTTGCCACGGTAATTTCGCTGGATCCTTCCACCACATGGTTATTGGTAAGCACATAATATATATCCTTTTCGTGCCTGACTATAAAACCTGAGCCCATCGCGCTGGAACGGTATTCCCTTTCCTGCCCCTGCTCGCCATCGCTCCGGGGGCCGAAGAAAAAGTCCCAGGGGATGCCGTTAAAGCTCTGAGTGCTTCTGCGCTGTACCGAAACGGTTTTTATCTCTACAACGGAAGGCAGTACATTATCCGATACCGCGTTTAGAACCGTCTGAAAACTTTCCGCTACCGAAAGCGCGTCCTGGGGGATTGCCACACGCGGCGCTATCTCCTGCGCCCGGGCAACGTTCCTGCCCCCCGGTAAGGCACATGAAAATGAAAGAAGCGCCAGGGAAAACCCAATGATTATCCCAAGCAGAACAAGATTAAAAATGAAAAAACTTTTGGACGACAATTTCTGCGTTAACTTCATAAACACCTTCTCCTGTTAAATAATACAAGGAACTTTAGTTCCACCTATTATACATAATTCAAAAAACCGGTAATAGTTACATGTCAGATTGACAAATGCTCATTTTCGCCGCAGACAGGCTCGGTGAGCAGTTCCGTATGATCGGGAAAAAGGGCGATTGTGTGTTCCCAGTGGGCCGAAAGCCTTTTGTCGGCGGTTACTACCGTCCAGCCGTCATTGAGGGTTACAACATCGCCTGTTCCCGCGTTGATCATAGGCTCAATTGCCAGAACCATGCCCGCGGAAAGCCTGTTGTTGCGGCCCCTGGGAACACTTGAAATCTGGGGGTCTTCATGAAGCTCAAGCCCAACCCCGTGCCCAGTATACTGGCTCACCACGCCAAAACCGGAGGCGCGGGCGTGATCGTAAACGGCCTTGGATATCTGCAAAAGCCTGTTCCCCGACCTGGCAAAGCGGATTCCCTTGTAAAGACATTCACGCGTAACTGTGCTTAGTTTATGGGCTTCGGGACTTACCTTGCCCGCTTCGAGGGTAATGGCCTGATCGCTTATATAACCGTCAAGGGTAATGCCGCAGTCCAAAGAAACCAGATCCCCCATAATTATTTTCCGCCTGGAAGGAATACCGTGAATAACTTCGTTGTTGATTGAAACGCAAATTGACGCTGGATAGGGTATTTTATTTTCGACAACCCCAAGAAAAGCCGGCTTGCCCCCGGCTTTTTTAATCCAGTTATACACCCACCTGTCAATCTCGATGGTTTCCACCCCGGGCTTTACCAGCGGGATAAGTTCCCTGTACATGGCGGAAAGCATCCGGCAGGATTTGCGGATGCCATCAATCTGCTTTTCGTTCTTTAGCCTTATCATTACAATACCTACACATGAAGTTTTTGCTTGAGCTTTACCGTATTGGGCAAACCCGGATTTCTTTTAAGGGCTTCTTTTAGGGCTTTTCCGGCGCTGTCAAATTCCCCAAGGCGGAAAAGGGTTTCCGCGATGGAACGGAAAATTCCGGCTTCGTACCGTGGGGAAAAGCCCAAATTGACCAGCGATTCCATACATTCAAGGTATGTCTCATCGTCAACTGCCTGCCTCAACTGGAGCCTGACAAGCTCTTTAAGGAATTTTTCCACCTCTTCCATGAAGTGCTTAAAATAAGGATGCCGCCTTTCTTCCCTGACCACCCTTACCAAAAGCGTAAAAGCCTCGTAATATCGGGCGCGGGCAGACAGCTCTTCCGCCAGAATAAAACCGCAGTCCATCCAGTCTTCCCGATCCATGTACCTTTCAAGCGGAAAATCCAGGCCTCCCTGGGCTTGCCATATCGAAAGAGCCTCGTTTTCCTCCATGTGCAAAAGCTCGAAAAAGATAAGCTTACAGCGGCTTTCAGGATCGTCCCTTTCGCGCAGAAAGCTTCGATAATCAAAGCGGTCTTTTACCGCAAACCTCGCGTAAGCCCTGTCGTATTCAAAGCGGCGGTTCCGGTCGCTTAGGGTTTTGTAGGCGGCAAGGAGCTTCCTCATCTCCTCGCCGCCGGATTTCCCCGAGATGTCCGGGTGAAGCTTCTTGGCCCGCTCCCGGAAAGCTTTTTTTATTTCCTGGGTTGACGCGCTTTCAGCTACCTGAAGGAGTTCATAGTAGTTATTCATGCTTTTTGCCGCCGGTCAGGCCCCGACGCGCTTTCCCATCGCGTTAGCGTGATCGGGAGAGAGGAGAACTTCGCTCCAGTTAACCAGCATTCCTTCCTTTTCCATAGCCCTCATCAAATTGCAAAGCGCCTTGTTGATAAAAAAGGGGCCGGTTTTCTTTAAAAAAGCCGCGCCTTTTTTACCCGCAAGACTCGCGGTAGCGAGGAGCTTTGGCAGGGCCTCGGGCATTTTTCCTCCCCAGAAGCCGGCGGCCTCGGCGCATATCGCGATGTACTCGTAAGAGGGAAGCTTGTAGCCGTCCTCAGGCTCCAGGACATCCACACGGTGTCCCATTGATTCCATGCCGTTGGCAAGGGCTTTCGCGTAATCCTTTGTCCCATTCCGGCGAGCGCTTACGTTCATCACCGCTATTCTCATTGATTGTACCTATACCTTTATACCTTTTTCTTTACGCGTGTTTGTACATCAAATCTATGCCCGGCTCTTTCGCCAACAAGACAGAGCATTTGGCGTGTATCATTATTTCACGGTGGGAATGGGAGAATATATCCCTGGAACTGCGCTCTTGTTCCCATCCCCCCAGGATGATCAGATCCGCTTTTTTATCGCTGGCCGCCGCTAAAATTTCCGTATACACCGCGCCATGGCGAATTTCGCGCTCAATCTTGACGCCCTTCGCGTGGGCAAGCTCTTCCACAAAGGAAAGGTAGCGCTCCCCGTTTGCTTCCAGGCTCTGTTGGTATTCCTGGCTTTCTTCCTGAATGAATATCTTGCTTAATGTGAGCTGTCTAATGGTAGCCGTATCTACCACATAGACCGCCGAAAGCCGGCAGTGGTAAATCTTCGCCATAACTATGGCATATTTCGCCGCCAGAACCGACGCGTCTGAACCACTGATAGCCACGACTACATTCGAAAATAGCGGTTTTACCATTTCCTCCTCCCAAACGCGCGGCGCTTACCGCGCCTTTACTCCTTTTTTCTTCAAGAGTTTATTCGTAAAAAAAGCGTCACGGTCTTTTTCCTCAAGCGCCGATTCTATGTAAACCTTTGTTTCCCTGGCGGTAGGAATGACCATCTTTTCCAGGGCGTTTACCCTACGCTGGGTCTTTCGAACCTCCCGCGCCAATCGCCAGGCGATGGTTCTTACCGCCGCCAATTCCGTCAGGGTTTTCAACAACCCGAAGAATTCTAACACGGTTTCATCACATTCCGCAAATGAATTCGCAGGGGAATATTTAAGTTCTATGTTTGGAAGCCTTATTTCAAGCCCCAAAAGGTTCATCCCAGCGACAGACAACCTTTTTTCGGTAAGCTCATACTTGTAGTGGATATTTCGCGAAAGGGCGTCCGCCCGTTCGCGTCCCACGGTAACAAGCATTCGCTTTAGGCAGGGGTAAGCGGTCTCTGTTTTATGATCCAGTTCCCTTTCCAGTATCTTTACCTGCTCCACTTTACGCATCAGCTCCATCACAAGGATCTCCCGCTTCTGCTCCAACAGATCGTAACCTTCAAGGGCGGTATTGAGCCGCTCTTTGACCCGGATGAGGTTGCTTTTTGTCGGAGCTACCTGTTCCCTTGCCATTTTCCTCCGCCTCCGCGCTAAATTCTCATTGCCTTTGTCGGCTCCAGGTACTTGCCTATGAATTCCTGCTTTACCCTCAACAGATCGTCTCTGGGAATTTCAGTCAGAACCTTCCAGCCCAGATCAAGGGTGCGGTCAATTTCGCGGTTTTCAAATTCGCCCTGGGTCAGAAAAACACTCTCAAACCTTTCACCGAATTTGATGTATTGCTTGTCGGTGGCCGAAAGCTCTTCCTCGCCGATTATCGCGGCCAGGTTGCGTATCTGCCTGACACGGGAATAGGCCGCGAAGAGCTGGCTGGAAACGTCCTTGTGATCCTCCCTGGTCATGCCCTCGCCTATGCCGTCTTTCATAAGCCGGGAAAGGCTGGGCAGGCCCGCGACAGGTGGATAAATCCCGCGTTGGAACAGTTCACGATCAAGGACAATCTGCCCTTCGGTGATATAGCCTGAAAGATCAGGAATGGGATGGCTTATGTCATCGTTGGGCATGGTTAGAATCGGGATCTGGGTAATTGAGCCGCTTGAGCCGTTTATCCTGCCTGCCCTCTCGTATAAAGAAGCCAAATCCGAGTAAAGGTAGCCAGGGTAACCCTTTCTGCTGGGCACTTCCCCCCTAATCGAGGAAACTTCCCGCAGGGCCTCGCAGTAATTGGTCATGTCGGTCATCACCACAAGGACGTGCATATTTTTTTCGTAGGCCAGGTATTCGGCGGCGGTGAGGGCGCAGCGGGGGGCGACGAGGCGCTCAAGGGTAGGCGCGTCAGCCAAAGACAGAAAAACCACGACATTTGCCAAAACGCCAGATCGCTCGAAGTCGTCCAGGAAGAAGCGGGCGACATCGTACTTGACCCCCATGGCGCAAAAGATGATGACAAAGCGCTCGGCTTCAGTGGAAGAACCGTGTAGTATTTTTGCCTGACGCACAATCTGCGCGGCCAGACGGTTATGGGGAAGGCCGTTGCCGGAAAAGATGGGAAGTTTCTGTCCCCTGATAAGGGTGTTCATGCCGTCGATGGCGGATATGCCGGTCTGAATAAAGTCACGAGGGTAAGCGCGGGCATAGGGGTTGATGGGAAGCCCGTTTATGTCCAGGCAGGTTGAGGAAAAAATATCCCCGTAGCCATCGACAGGTTCCCCAAGGCCGTTGAATATCCTGCCCAACAGCCCCGGCCCCACCCGGAGTTTCATAGGCTCCCCCAAAAACTCCACTCTGCTGTGATCGGCGGAAAGGCCGGTGGTGCTTCCGAAAACCTGAACAGCCGTATAGTCCTCGCTCAAGTCCACTACCCGGCCAAGCCTTCTGCCTTTGTCCCTGTCGAAAATAGCCACCACCTCGTTAAAGCCGACGTTCCTGCTTCTGGCGGTAACGACCACCGGCCCTTCGATGCGGCTTAAGCCCTTGTATTCAATACCCCTCATAATACTTCCCTGTTGCGGTAGCCCCGCTCAAGCATATCCAGATCGGCCTTCATCTCCTGCTCAAATTCCGCAAAGCCGCCAGGCTCATCGTTCTTTACTTTGCTCTTGAGCCTGGAAAGGTCCTCGCGAATCGAAAGGGACGTAATTTTCAAGAGAGGGGCTCCAAGTTTTATGCAGGTATTGGCCCTGTCATAGAATTCCATGATCAGTTCCAAAAGCCGTATCTGCTTCATTGGAACGCAGTACATATCAACTTCGTCAAAACTGTTCTGCTGTAAAAACCCGTTCTTGATTATTTCCGCGGCAAGCAGGATAAGCCGCTGATTGTCCGGCAGGGCGTCGGGCCCTATTATGTGGACTATTTCAGCAAGGCGCTGTTCCCTCTTCAAAAGCTCTATCGCGCTGCGGCGCACCGCCGCCCACTGGGGATTTACCCTTTCCCACCAGGGCTCAACCTCGGCGGCGTACTCGCTGTAACTGTCGATCCACGAAATAGCGGGGTAATGCCTGGCGTTGGCAAGCTCGCGATCCAGCGCCCAGAAACAGCGGATAAACCTTTTTGTATGCTGGGTAACCGGCTCCGAAAAATCGCCGCCCGGCGGGGAAACCGCGCCGATAAGGGAAACCGATCCCTCTTCGCCTGAAAGGGTTTTTACCCTTCCGGCGCGCTCGTAAAACTCCGCAAGCCGCGTCGGGAGGTACGCGGGGAAGCCTTCCTCGGCGGGCATTTCTTCCATGCGCCCGGAAAGCTCTCTTAACGCTTCCGCCCAGCGGCTTGTGGAATCCGCCATTATTGCGACGTGGTAGCCCATGTCGCGGTAAAACTCGGCTATGGTAACGCCGGTGTAAATTGAAACTTCCCGCGCCGCGACCGGCATATTGGAAGTGTTGGCGATAAGCACAGTCCGCTCCATAAGCGACCTGCCGCTGCGGGGATCTATAAGCTCGGGAAATTCCGTAAGCACGTCGGTCATCTCGTTGCCGCGCTCCCCGCAACCGATGTAGATGATCACGTCCGCGTCGCACCACTTGGCGATGGCGTGCTGGGTCATGGTCTTGCCCGTGCCGAAGCCACCGGGTATCGCGGCGGTTCCGCCCTTGGAGATGGGGAAAAAAACGTCGATTACCCTTTGGCCTGTGATTAGCGGCATATCGGGAGAAAGCCGCTCGGCGCTTGGCCTGGGAATGCGCACAGGCCACCAATGGGCAAGCGTAATTTCCCTGGCATCGTCTGTCCTGGCCACAACGGAAGACACCGTAAGTTCCGCCTGGGGGCTAAGTTCCGTTATATTGTCAATATGCGATGAACGCGTGTTCGGCGTAGGCGCCATGATTTTGCAGGTAACGCTCTCGGTTTCTTTTACCGTGCCAAGCAAAAGGCCGGGAACGGCGGGAACTTTTTCGCCAGCCGCGATTTTCGCGGCCAAAGCGGGATCGGGAACAAAGGGCCACTTTTTTTTCGTGTCCAGCGGCTCGCCGCGGCTGCCCGATTCCATGAACGCCCCGCTCTGCTCAAAAAGCTTTTCCAGCGGGCGCTGAATGCCGTCGTAAATTGTCCCGATTAGGCCCGGCCCCAAAAGCACAGACAAAGGCCTGCCTGTCGAAACCGCTTCCGATCCTATCATTAGCCCGGTATCGTCCTCGTAAACCTGAACCACAGCTTCGTGCTGTTCAAGTCTGACGATTTCCCCGACGAGTTTTTTTTCGCCCACTTCCACAACGTCGAAAAGGCCCGCGCCGCTAAGGCCAGCGATGCGGATGACAGGCCCCGAAATGCGCTTTATGTGCCCGCTAATCATGTGCCCGCTAGTCATATGACTGCTAGTCATTTAGGACTCCCTCGCCCAGAAGAGCCGCGGCCAATTCTCCCCGCTTGTCCCTTAGCAAAGCTTTCGCGGCGCTTTTCACCGACGCGATTATTCTTAATGTTCTCAATTCAATAAATATTAATGGAAATTCACGTACAACCGTATCCGCCCTGAATTCCCATTCCGGGTTGATCAGGAAGTGTGTTTCTTCCAGGGCACGGCTCACTTTTTCAAGAACCGCTTTGGCTTCATCAAGGCTAAGGCCTGAATAACGGACTATAGGATGATGACGGGCAAGATCACCGGCGCAGACTTTTAAGCGCGACGAGAGGTCCCTTTCCAAAACAAAAAGAAGCTTTTCCCGGCTTAGGGTCCGCAAAAAATCATCCAATGCCTTAACAAGAAAGCCTTCGGTGGTTCTGGATCTAAGCCTGCGCTTGTCCAGGGGAAGACGCGCCTGAATTTCATCGTTGGTCTGTTTTGTCCTGGCGGCAAAAGTTTTTCGGATGGAATCCGTAGAACGTTTTAATTTTCTTTCCCAATCGCGGTCTTGCGCGGAAAGGGTATCTTCGGCGGTCTTTAAAATCTTTTGGGCTTTCTTCCTGGCGTCTTCCAGAATTTCATTGCCCAGCGCCTCGGTAGTTCGTAACTCTTCCATTTAGATTCTGACTCCGATAGCTTCCCTGATGGATTCCACCAGCGTTTTGCGGCCCTCGTGCCTTCCCAAAAGGCCAGGGATTTCCACAATCAAAGGATAGCGATCTTTCAACTGCCATTGGACAAGAGAATCTCCCAGCCAGTCCGCCACTTCCTCTGTCATTATAAGCACACGGCAAAGCTCCATGCCCGGCAGAACTACTCCGGTAGTTTCGTCGTAGCTTTCGGTGATCCTGCGAAACGCGTCAACGGCCTCGCCTGAGTTTTGCACGGAAATTCCGTTGATGCCTACAAAACGGAAAGCTGTAACCAGTTCCGCCTCTCCAATGAAAAAATAGTCCATTGAACCGGAGCCTAGTTAATCACCAGAATAAGCAGAGCCACAAGGAAGCCCCAAAGGCAAATTCCTTCGGCCAGGCCGACGTACGGTATGGCCTTTCCTGAAAGCTCGGGGTTCTCGCTCATCGCGCCCATTGCCGCCGACCCAATACGACCAACCGCCAAACCGCCCGCGATGCAGGATATTCCAACAGCGGCGGCGGCGGCAATATACTTCCACATTGACGCCGACGCGGCTTCATTCGCCTGGACTTCCTGGGCCTCCTGGGCGCATACAAAAGCCGCGGCGATTAAAACCATAACCAGAACAAAAACAAGACGCTTCATCATTCACTCCCTATTTGAGACTTTTGACCTCTGAACTTTGTTGTTCAGTTGATTTACGAAACCGAAATGGAGTAAATTCTACACCCACCTCGGTAAAAAACTTGCTGAAAAATTCGTAATACTGAAGGCGCACTACCTGTATAGCGACAATAAGACCTTCCAAAATAATAATTATTAAATTTCCAAAAACCATGATCAACACGCTGATGGCGGTTCCGGCGGGAACGGTGGCAACCTCTTCCGAAAACCTGAACACGATATAGGCGAGTACCGCGTGGGACAGGGCAAAGGCCCCTACCCTAAGAAAGCTGACCGTATTGGAAACATAAGTGGAAACGGTTTCTATAATTTCCACAAACCCTTCCATAATGAATACCATTACGCCTTCCGCGAACACCGGCCTTTTTCCGGAGAGGAGCCGCCAGATCGCGGAACCAAAGAAAATACCGACAAGCGGAACAACCAGTCCCGCCACGTCATACCAGCGGAAACTGAAAATGTAAAGATCGGGCTTTACCAACGCGAAGATAAAACGCACGGCAATAAAAATCGCGTACCAGAAAAGCAAAAGCCCCGCCAGGCCTGTTTTGGCGAAAAAGGCTTTCTCGTATCTTTTAAGGAAAAGCTGATTCGCCACATTTACGATCATCCCGGCGGAATTAAGCAGTGCCCCCATGCCGATTGTAAAGCCGAAAAAATAAAAAAGCTTAACCACGCTTCCGCCCTTCTCAGGAAGGGGCATGATGGTAAGTATCCTGTCGGAGGGGCGGCCTGTAATAAAAGCGGTAACCGCCCTTATAGGGCTGACAAGAATCTCTTCGTTAGTGAAAACCTCGCCCGTCAAAGCGCCCATAACCATAGAAGAAATTCCGACGGCGATAAGGGGGACTGAAAATTTCCTGAACCGCGCAAGCAGGCGGGAGCCGTGCTTGCCTGAAAGAACGCCGAGGAGCATAAGCACAAAACCCTGGCCAAGATCCCCGAACATGATCCCGAAAAGCAGGGTAAAGAAAATCGCCACAAGCGGGGTAGGATCGATAGTGCCGTAAAGAGGCGCGCCGTAAGAAAAAACCACGCTTTCAAAGCCCTTAACAAAAGCGCCGTGGTCAAGGGAAACGGGAACTTTTTCCTTTCCCTCTTTTACCCTTTCAACCTCTTCGGGGTTGTACGAGCGCACGGCAATCCTGCCCTCTGTAAGCTTTTCAAGTTCGGTAACCAGCGTATGAACCATGTCGGCGGGGACCCAGCCGGAAAGAAGATACACGCTTTTTGTCGCCCTAAGGCAGGCCTTTAGCTTTTCGGTAATGCCGGCCATCAGGTAAGAAGCGGTAAGCGATTGAAGGCTCAGCTCGTGTTCATCGCGTAGCTTGTTTTTGCTTTCGTTTATTTCTTCCAGTTTCTTTGCCGTGCCTTTAAGCCTTTCCTCAAGGCCCAAAAGCAGTTCCGGCGGTATGCCGTTGTACCCTTCAGGAATGTCAATTGGAACAAAATCCATCTTTTTAAGTTCCGAATCCAGGGCGAATCTGCCTTTTCGCGACGCCGCCGCCAATACCCTGTCGCCTGAGCCCAGGGGAATAACAACCGCCCTTCCCTCAAGGTTTTCCCTCAGTTCCTCATGCCGCCGCGCGTCAAGGCGGCCCACCCTGAGGGTAAGGTAAGAAAGCTGATCCAAATCCGAAAATGGAGCGTTAAGGTTCGAGAAGGCCTTCGCTTCGTTCAAGGCTTCTTCCACTTTGCGCTGTTCGTCGTGCTGTTCGTTCTCCCGTTTTATTAGGGAAGAAACCGCGGAAGAAACGGTGTTGGTCAGCGTATCTTCCGTTTCAGTCGGCAGGCGGCTTGATTCCCAGGGCTCGGTTGGCAAAGTTACGCCCAGCCAGACAGCGGACGCGGAAAGCTTTTCAAGGTTTTCCTGTATGCGCTTGGGAACCGCCTTTTCCGCGATATCGGACGCGCCATCTTTTTCGGAAGTAAGATGCATCAAAGAGTGGCGGCCCAAAAATTCAATGACAGCGTCAATGTCCCGGCTAAGGACAGTGAGTTCTATCTCTTTCATTTTCCGGGGTCTAAGCGAGCCCATTATTCAACCCCCAGCATTGAAAGAGTGTCCTTTACGGACATTCCGATTCCCAGCCCTTCGGCGCTGCTTGTAAGAACGTCCTCTTCAAACTGCTTAAGCTTGATAAAGCAAAAAATAGTGTCCAGCGAAGAGGGATTAAACCTGAAATTATGCCTTGCCAGATTATACAAATACCGCGAAGCCGCGTTCTGAAAAAACCTGGGGTCGGCCTGCCAATGTCTGCCCTCTACCGGAGGATTGAGAAAGTCTTTCCAGCGCCACGAAGACCAGTCCGAATAATCGTCCAGTTGATAATCCAGGCTGACTATCGCCTCACGCACCAGAGAGGCGGAAGGCTCTTTAGATGGCTTTTTTTCCCAGGGAGGGTCGTGCCGCCAGATCCGCAGGTATCGGGCAGAAGGCCCGCGCTTCTCTTCCGGGATATCGACAAGGCGCAGTTTAACTTCTTTGGCGGGCATTTGATAGAAAGTGCGGAGCCTGAGGGCCCACGAGGAATTTTTAAGCGAGATTTCGTCGGAAAGGATCTTTTCGGCGGCCTGCCTGTCCAGTTCCGGCAGGGCAAAAAGGGCTTTCCAAAGTGCGGTGTAGTAATGCTGATCAAGGGCGCTCTGCAATGAGAAACTCTGCTTTTCAGAGAAACTCCCCGTATTCATCTTTTTCAGCTTTTCCAGCAAGAAAACAAAATCCGTTCCTTCTATCATTTTTGGAATATCGGGCCAGGCTGAAAAACGCACGGTTTGAAAACGCCCAAGGTCGACATGGGCCGGAGCGTTTCTTTCCTTCTCCCTGGCCGCGTTGATGGCGCTTAACAGATCCGCGTATTCATAACTGCGTATCAGCAAGGTAAAAAACTCAGGCGGTTTTGAAAAACATTTTACAATCGAAATGATTGAATTTACCTCGCGGTTAATTATTCTTTTTTCCAGATCGCGAAGCAGTTCTTTTTCCGGCAGGTTTTTGGCTCCGGCGGTGAATATAAGCCGATCCAGTTCGGAAAGCCGACTTATTTTTTCCAGATTGCGTACCCTCTTACCGACAAGCGACTTGGAGATAATTCCACAGGCCTTGGCGTAAGCGTAAGAGCGCTCGCTGAAATCAGTCATTCCGGCTCTCCCCTGAAACAAGCAGTTTTTCCGCCAATAAGAAAAAGGCCCTGGTGTCAGGAGGCTGGGATTTAAGGCTGTTGTGGTATTCTTCCAGTTGCCTGCGGTAATCTTCTCTGGCTAAAGCGATGTCCCTGGAAAAAGCTTCTTCAAGGGCCGCCACTTCCCTGGCGTACTGCTCGTCATAGCGGGCGCGGTGTTGTTTTTCCGCTGAGGCAACCCTTCTGTCCGCCTCAGCCTGGGCGTCATCTACCAGAGTCGCCGCTTTGCTTTCAATCTCCAGGAGGCGCTGTAATATTTCATGATTCTCCATGAGAGCCCTTCAAACAACCTTATTCAGACGCGATGTAAATGTCCTCGTATTTTTTAATGATCCTGCTCGCGTTAAGCGGATCGTTTTGCGCTAAAAGTTCGGTATAAAACTGGGGATTGTCCAACAGCTCCGAGAGGCGCTTTAAAAGGCGCAAAGGCATTTCTGAATCCGTATTGGGGGCAAGCACCATAAAAAGAAGGTAAACCGGCTGATCGTCAAGGGCGTCGTATTCTATGCCTTTTTTTGAGACCCCCAGAATTCCGTAAACATTTTCAAGGCTTTTTACTTTTCCGTGGGGGATCGCGATGCCCTTTTGTATTCCGGTTGACATTTTGGATTCACGTTCCCAAAGGGCTTCCAGAATGTCATTCCTGTTGCTGATTTTCATTGCCTGGCAGAATAAATCCGCCATTTCCTCAAACACTTCGTCTTTATCTTCCGCTTCAAGCCCAATTTTAATTAACTCAGGCGGAAAAATATCATACAGGAACATGGATTAAACCTCCGGCCTGCCATGAATCAAAGAAACTTATTCCCAAATACCTCACACAAAGGCGCAAAGGCACAAAGAACCATAGTTGATCAGTAAACCAAGCGCATTTTCCTAATTTCTTATCTGAGAAAATTAGTTGAGATATGTGGTTTTGTAATAACGCGCCGTTCTTCGTGCCTTCGTGTACTTTGTGAGAGGCTTCTTTCTTGTTTGTTTTATTTTGGGATAAGCTCTTAATCGGCTTCTCCTTCAATCTCCGGATTGATTACAGGCGAAGCTTCATCTTCCATGAACCATTCAGTGCCGCCTTCGCCGGACAAAGCCCGCCCTGCCTCCTCTACACCCCTGCCGACAGGACTGCGGTGTAAAAGCGCGAGACCTATACTTATCACCAAAAACAGAGCGCCAAGAATAGAGGTTGTTCTGGTCAGCACATTGCCGGAACGCGAACCAAAGGCGGAGCCTGAGCCTCCGGCAAAAATGCCGCCCAAACCATCGCCTTCTTCGTCCTGAATCAAAACAAATAGAATAAGCAGAATCGCTACAATAACAAAAATAACCAGTAGCGCTACACCAAGAATACCCATAATCTACCTCGATCTACTTTGATCAACTTCAATTATGGGTATTCTATCAGCTAGAAAAAACTTATTCAAGCCTGACATTAGGAATGCCTGGGCATTCCTAATGCTTCAAAACTTCGCGATGGGCGCAAAAGTCTCGTTTTTAAGGGAAGCGCCGCCTACAAGCGCGCCGTCAATGTCTTCCATCGCCATCAGTTGGGCGGCGTTATCGGGCTTGACCGAGCCACCGTACTGGATAACAATCTGCTTCGCGGCCATCGCGCCATAAAGACCCTCGACAATGCCCCTTACAAACTTATGAACCTTCTGCGCGTCATCGGGCGTGGCTGTCTTGCCCGTGCCGATAGCCCACACCGGCTCATAGGCGATGGTAATCCTGGACAGCTCTTCCGCCGTAACGCCGGCGAGGCCTTTCTCGGTCTGGGTTTTGCACACCGCCTCAACCTTGCCCTTCTCGCGCTCTTCCAAAGTTTCGCCGACGCAGAGGATCACTTCAAAGCCGTGCTTTAAGGCGAGCTTTACTTTCTTGTTGATAAGCGCGTCGTCCTCTTTGTAGGAATGCCGCCTCTCGCTGTGGCCAAGGATAATGACGCTGACACCAAGATCCTTCAACTGCAAGACTGAAACCTCGCCGGTATGCGCGCCCTGCTCCTCACAAGCGCAGTTTTGAGCGCCAAGCAGGATGTTGCTTCCCTTGATAATTTCGCCCACCGTTTCCAGGGCCGTAAAGGTAGGAGCAACCATGTACTTGTTCTTCCCGCTTTTAAGGGATTTTACCAGGGCCTTGGCCAAATTCGCGGCTTCGGCTCTTGTCATGTGCATCTTCCAGTTTCCGGCGATGAAATAGTCGCGGCTGCGGGTAACTTCTATGCCGGGGAGCTTCTTTCCTTCAAGGAGTTCCAGCGAAGCGCCGCCTCCGGTGCTTACATGGCTCATTTTTGAGGCAAGGTTGAACTTGTTCACCGCGGCGACTGAATCCCCGCCGCCTACGACTGTGATAGCGCCCTTCTCGGTCGCGGCGGCCACGAGCTTGGCTACCGCCTCGGTTCCCTTGGCAAAAGCGTCGAATTCAAAGACGCCAATGGGGCCGTTCCAAACGATGGTTTTGGCCGTGGCAATAACTTTTTTGTACAAAGCAAGGGTCTTTGGCCCAACGTCCATCGCGATAAGCTTGTCGGGGATGTTTACATTGGCAACCGCTACCGGCTTGGCGGCGGCGTCAAACTTCTCCGCGCCCACATGATCCACGGGCAGGACGATCTCTACTCCGGCTTTTTGGGCGGTTTCAAGAATCCTGTTTGCCGTGCCGATCTGGTCATCCTCTACAAGGGACTTGCCGATTTTTTTGCCCTGCGCCTTGAGGAAGGT
>Ga0268262_10004452_pt1 | contig 14489 bp, 10 predicted proteins | sample TergutNc150P3_FD_190354 | JGI IMG/M metagenome (GOLD analysis project Ga0268262, IMG submission 190354) | Nasutitermes corniger P3 segment gut microbial community from laboratory colony in Florida, USA - Nc150 P3 (SPAdes) (version 2) | ecosystem: Host-associated > Arthropoda: Insects >... | reverse complement strand
GGGGGGGGGGGGGTGTCGCCTTTCGGTGATTGGGTGGATGTCCCATCATTTGATGACGTGCTGATTGTAACGTCAGGGGTGCTTATGTTTGGGTCGCAAACAAATAAAACACCGGCTACGGCCAACATCGCCGCCAATCCCACCGCCGGGGTGAGACGCTTAAAAGAAAATTTTGTGGGTTTCACCACAGGCCTCCTTTAGTAAGGTTATTAAAAACAGAGCCGTCTAACGGACGTTGGACAGCCCTAAAACCACACGGCATGGTTGGGCGTTCAGCCAAATCCACGCTATATGGTATGTGATATTATTATATTATATACCTTTTTTCTTGAAAATGCCACAAAAAAATACTTTTTTTTATCATTATCTTTTAAAATCTTTTAAAATCATTTAAATCTTTTTAAGACGGAGCCTTCGGCTCCATAGATAAATCGGGGGCTAAACCCCCGATTTTCAGTCAAAATCAAAACAACCATGCACCCCCGAAGGGTCGCTGAGCGAAGTCGAAGCGATCCGGCGCAAGATCATACGTCAGGTCATTTCGACTTCGCTCAATGACCTTTTCATCTAAGATTTTTGACTTTGACGTTGACTTTGACTGAAAATCGGGGGGTTTAGCCCCCCGATTTATCTATGGAAGGCTAAGCCTTCCGTCTAAAAATGATTTAAAGACTTTAAAGAATTTGACTTTATTGGTTATCCCCCGAACTATGCAATATACACCTATAATAATGTAATGATACGTCTACCCGCAAAAAAAAATGCGTTTATTCTGTAACAATTTCGGTTTTCAAAAAATCTAATATATCAATACGCGGCATAAACTATATTCTATAGGTATGTCGTTTTTATGTAAATCATCACTAAACAAATAACAGGTAGGGGAGACCATCTGCTATGAAAGGCAAAAGATTTTTGGTTCGGGCGGCGTTGTGCGCGTCGGTTGCGCTGTTTGGCGTCTCTGCGGCGTCGGCCGAGAAGAAGGCGGATCTGTCGGCTTACGGCGATGTGGTCGCCAGGGTCGGGCAATCTGAGGTGGTTGTCGAAAATACGCTTCCGAACACGGTCAACATAGTTGTGGACGGTAAGGCGGAGGGCAGCGTTAAGGCCCGCAGTACGTCGCGGATCGTCGTGGCGGACGGCAATCACAACTTGAAAGTTATCAGTAACGCTAAGGGCAACCCGGCGTCCAAGGACTTGCAGTTCTATACTAAGGGCAAGCGGTTTATATTTAAGGTGACCAGCCCTACAGTCCAGACGGTCAGTTTGTCGCGTGAGAGCGCTTACGACCTTGCCATCCCTCCCGGCGGGCCCGCGCCCGGGGTGTCGGTGGCGAACGGCGGCAACGAGCCGCCCCCCCTTGCCGAGACCTCGCTGGGCAAGGACAAAGCGGCCATGTTCAACCGTTTGGACGCCCAATTAGGGCAGTCCGGCGCTTCGGCTCCGGCCGCGGCGGCCCCGGCTCCGGCCCCGGCCCCGGCTCCGACGTATGCGGCGGCGCCTAGCGCCCCGGCCTCCGCTTCGGCTTCGGCCTCCGCGTCGCATGGCGGCGCGTCCGCCGCCGCCGGCGGGTCCAAGTTTGTCACCTCCGACGGTAAAAAGCCCCATATCGCCGTCTACGTAACCGGCGACAAGACGCCGGGCGAGAAGAAGGCGCTGGGCGATAAGATGCTGACCGCGTTGGTCAACAGCGGCAAGTTTATAGCCATCGAGCGCTCCAAGGAGTTCCTGGACGAAATCGACAACGAGCAGAGGAAGCAGCGCGAGGGCGCCGTGGACGAGAGCCAGATAAGCAAGTTGGGCAGGCAGTTCGGCGTGCACTACGTCTGCATAGCGAATATAGTGGAGGCTTTCGGCGGCCACCAAGTCTCCGCCAGGATAATCAACGTGGAGACCGCCGTGGTGGTAGCCATGGGCGAAGACGACAGCCCCCTTAGGAATATGGACGACTTGGCTAACGTGTCGTTTAGGGTTACCAAGATGTTGCTGAAGGAATAGGCGAGGCTCGCGGCGCGGGGGTTGGAAAAGTTCAGCCCCCGCCCTTATTACATTTATAAACCGCCGGAAACCAAGGGCGGCGGGCGTTAAGCCGACGTGAAAATATCCTCAAAATTTACCGTACGCTCGATTTTCCGGTTCCCCATAAAAATATGTATTTATAGCCGCCAAATTATTTTGGCGCGCAGGTTGTCCATAATATATATTTTCATCTTGGGATATGCGGCGGTTTGCGCGGACTGATTTTACAAGATATTAACATAGATTATACAATAAACAATATCAGCGTTTAAGGAGGCGGGGGATGTTAAAATTCGGCGAATTCGGTAAGGTTGTGCTGCTGTCGGCGATGGTGCTGGCGGCCGTAGGTTCGGCGTTCGGCGCAAATCCGCCGGCGCTTGCGGGCAGGTGGGTGCTTGAAGAGGGCGGGCGGGCTCCCGGCGGCTTTCCGGGCAATATGGAATTGCTTAAAGACGGGTCGTGCATAGTGGACGGCCGCAGCCGCACGTGGAAAACGGAGAGCGGGCGTTTTTACTTTATGGGGGACAAAGCGGTCGCCTACAACTACAAGATGACCGGGTCTACGCTTACCCTTACGAACGACGACGGTAAAGGGGTCTCGTACCTGACGTTAGCTGCGGCCAAAAAGGACGAGGCCGCCAAAGAAGCCGCCGCCATGGCCGTCAAAACCGGCGCCGGCACGTTCACCGACAGCAGAAACGGCAAAACATACAAGACGGTGAAGATTGCCGGCAAGACGTGGATGGCTGAGAATGTAAACTTTCAGACGGGTAAATCTTGGTGCTATGGGGGTATAGCCGGCAATTGCGCCAAATACGGCAGATTGTACGACTGGAACTCGGCTAAGACCGCCTGCCCATCCGGGTGGCACCTGCCTTCCAATCAGGAGTGGATCGCGCTGGTGACGGCGGCGGGCGGCCATTCGGTGGCCGGCAAGAAGCTGAAAGCGGCGAGCGGCTGGTCCAATAGCGGCAACGGGACGGATGAGCTCGGCTTCGCGGCCCTGCCGGGCGGCAACCGCCGCAACGACGGCAAATTCTACTACGGCATAGGCAACGATGGCAGTTGGTGGTCGTCAACGGAGAGCGAGGGCGACTTAGCCTATTATAGGGGCATATTCTACGCCAGCGAGAAGGTGTACGAGTTCAACTACGACTACGGCTACGGTTTTTCCGTCCGCTGCGTCCAAGACTGAGGCGCCGGTTAGGCTGATTTGCTTGAAAAAGCGGCGATTCGGCTTAAATCGGCCGTAAAGAGGGGCTAAGAGCAAAAAAGATGAATTAACATATTGACATAGTGTTGCTTATATGTTATCTTAAATATGGGGGTGTAAAAAACCGCCTGAATGACCGTGCGCGTGGGGTCGCCGCCGTAGGTATTGCAGGGTGGGGGGTGCGTAACGGCGGCGTAAAGCGGTTCCCGGCGTCACGTGTGGCAGAATCATAACGTTGTAAGCGGTTTTATGAAAGGCGGTTTGGGTGTATGCGTGAGTTGATAACCAATGATGTTTCCAGGTGCGTAGGTTGCAACCGGTGTATCCGTGTGTGCCCCGTTGAGGGCGCGAACGTTGTTTACAGCGAGAACGGTCAGATCAAGGTTAAGGTGGATTTCAACCGGTGTATCGTGTGTGGCGCCTGCATACAGGCTTGCCGGCATAGCTGCCGAGGTTATTTTGATGATACGGAGCGTTTTTTGACCGATTTGCAGAAGGGGATGTCGATCTCCATGTTCGCCGCCCCGGCCAACCGCGCCAACGGCGAAAATTGGGGGCGCCTACTCTCTTGGCTTAGGCAGATGGGGGTCAGAAAGATATACGACGTCTCCGTGGGCGCGGATATCTGCACTTGGGCGCATATTAGGTACATACAAAAAGAAGCTCCGGCCTCCGTCATCACGCAACCGTGCCCGGCCATAGTGAACTATATTTTGCTGCACAAACATGAGTTGGTGCCGTACCTCTCGCCGGTGCACAGCCCTATGCTTTGCACGGCGATTTTTATGAAAGATTACGAGCATATAACCGACAATATCGCCGCCCTGTCCCCATGCATCGCGAAGGCGCACGAGTTCGACGCGACGCATTACGTGCACTACAACGTGACGCTGAAAAAACTCTACGAGTATATTAAAACGCACGGAATAACGTTGCCGAACGAGGAATCGGGCTTCGATCACGCCGAATCGTCGCTAGGGTGCCTGTATTCCATGCCGGGGGGGCTTAGGGAGAACGTGGAGCTGTATTTGGGTAAGGCGTTGCGTATCGATAAATCGGAGGGCCAAAATATAGTATATCACACGTTGGATGAATTCGCCAAGAAGCGCGGAAGCAGTCTGCCTGTGGTGTTTGACGTGCTTAATTGCCAGGAGGGTTGCAATCTGGGCACCGGTTGCGTGCACGAACGCGACGTTTTCGAGGTCAACGCGATTATGGACAGGGCGCGGCAGGATGTGCTTAGGGGGCGCAGCAAGGAAGATTTCGAGGCGCTGTACAGCGCGTACGACCAAGCGTTGAATTTAAGCGATTTTATCCGGACGTACTCCGCGGCTCATGTCCGTCCGTATATGGCCAGCGAAGATCAAATAAACCGCTCTTTCATGTTGCTGGGAAAAGAGACGGATATAGAGAAAACGTTCGATTGCTCCGCTTGCGGTTCCGATACCTGCCACGATATGGCTAAGAAGATCGCGTGCGGTTTGAATATCCCCACGAACTGCATCCAAAAGGCCCGCAACGATATAAATAAGGAGCACGGCGCCCTTATCAACCTGTCCGAGGAGAACCTCGAGGACATCAATAGGATGCTCACGGACATATTGAAGGTCAAGGAGCTATGCGAAGTGATAACGGGAAGCGTCACCGACGTGAACAACGCGATTGAGCAGTACAACAATATGGCGATGGAGATCGACAAGATCGCCATGCAGATCAACATCATATCGCTCAACGCCTCTATCGAGGCCGCCAGGGCCGGGGAGCACGGCAAGGCGTTCGCGGTAGTGGCGGCGGAGGTGCGGAACCTCGCGCGCTCGTCCAAGAGCACGGTCTCCGCGACCGAGCGGATAGAGGCGGAAGCGACGGATTCTATACATAAAATCAACACTATGACGGACAATATAAGCGTCGAGGTGAAGAAGACTTTCCAAGACATAGCGGAGATTTCCAAAAAGACCCAGGACGCGTTGGAGAAGGCGAAGCAGGTTGAGAATGAGTGATATATAACCATAGCCGTCGGCGCGGTAAAATATATTTGCTGTCAGGTATTGACAAACGGCCGCGCGCCATTGTATTATATATATTATGAAAAAAACTGCTATCCGTACCTCAATAGGCGTATTTGTCGGCGCGGTCGTGCTTTGCGCCGGTGCGGCGTCCGCGCAACAGTCGGCTTTCCAGCCCGCTCCGCCGCCGCTTCAGCTTCAGCAGCCGGTTCAGGCGCAACCCGCGCAAGCGGCTCCGGCGCCCGCTCCGCAACAGCAAGCGGCTCAGGCGCAGACGGCGCCTCCTCCGCCTCCTCCTAAGGGAACGGCGCCGCAGCAGCAGGACGCCGCGCCCGCGCAAGGTGAGGCCGCTGTTCCGGCCGGCGGCGCCGGCGTAGCCGCGAAGAAGCCGGCCGCGCCTAAGTCGGGCGTTTTAGACGCCGCGTCGTCTATGCGCCTCGGCGTTGAACTCTCGGCCGAGGCCTTGGCCGCCGCCCCGTACCTCTACTACAACAACGGCAAAAGCCCTGGCGTGGGGAGAGTCGCGCCGCCTAAAGACCGTTACGTTTACCAACGTTTCGACAATGTTGTCGTTAAACCCATAGAAAGTATGCTGCCTTTCAAAATGGGCGATACCGTCGACGTGCTGAAGTACATTAAGAGGCTCAAGGTCGGCGGCCAGCGAACCTGCCTTGTGGCGCGCGCCGCGCGCGGCGTCGTCTTGGGGTTTGCCGGCAAAAACGCGGTAGTCAAGCTGACCGATGTGTGGGACAAAGTGATCGGTTCGGAGCGGGTTGTGCAATCGACGCCGTTTATCCCCGTATACATCGACAATAAAAAAGCGAGCGGGACGGCGGATATCAGGGCTTCCGTGATTCTGCATCTTGACGTGACGGTCGCGCCGACAATGCATCAGTACATAATTTTAGACAAAGGCTCCGAGGCCGGCGTCGAAATCGGGGATTTCTTCAGGGTTACGGATAGAAAGCGCCCCAACTACTTCTCCGAGGAGTTGGTGGAGGCGCAGGTGCTCAACGTGACGCCCAAGGCGTCCACGCTTGTGTTGCAAAAGGTTTATAGGGAGCGGTTGAAATACGGGGACGAGGCCCGCTTAAGCTTTAGGGCGGCTCCCAAAAAATAGGGGCTATACCGTTGGATTATTTTGCGTAACATTAACATAAGATAGGATATACGCGTATGCCGAATATCGTTTACACATTGGGAATGCGGTTGCTTATAAGCAATAGCCGCCGCTCCGTGCGGGGGTCGGTCATATTCTTTTTGGCGCACCTGCTGCTTTTCGCGGGCATAGCCTTTGCGGCGGAGATCATATTGCTCATGCTTGGGGTGTGGGGTATACACGTGCCGTTTATAGGGCAAGTGACGAGAGTGCTCGGCGGGTAAAGCCGTCGTAAAATTAATATGATGTTATTTTAGGACATTGTAGGGGGCGGACCGATATGTCCGCCCTTTTTTGATATTGATGTTAGTTTTTGACTACTTATTCATAAACCAGCTATATTTGGAGCCGTATACCATGACAATGACAAAAAAGCGTGTCGCTATCTCAGTCTGCCCGAAAACAGTGTTGCTGTGCGCCGTCGCGGTGCTCTTTCTAGCCTCCTCATGCGCCGCCCGCAACAAGCGCGGCAGCGCCGAAAGCGAGGCCATACTGCCGCAGATAGACGTCATAAGGGTCAAGGAGAGCGCCGACGAGGCGTTGCGCACCGCCAACGACCTCAAGCGCGAGAACGAGGCGCTGTTAGCGAAAATTACGGAGTTTGACAACCGCCTGATCCTCCTCTCCGAAGAGGTGTCCAACGTCTCCACGGCCAAGATAGAGGAGCTTGAAACGCGCTTGGCGCTCCTCACCGAGGCCTACAAAGATATGTACGTGAAGCTGCAGGCCATAGAGATCGCCGTGCGTCCCGTGCCCAAACCCGCTCCGCCGCCGCCGAACAAATCGACATTTACTACTACCTCCGACGGATTTATCGTGGCGTCGCCGGAGTACGAGATGTTCCAAACAGGCCTGCGCCTCTTCAACAACCGCAGCTATGAAAAATCGCTGGCCATGTTCACCGACTGCTTAGCTAAGTTTCCCGACGGCGAGTACCGCGACAGGGTTCAGTACTGGATAGGGGAGTGCAACTACCAGCTAAAGCGGATGGATAAGGCTATCGAGGCCTATAGAAAGGTATTCACCTACCAAAACTCCTCCAAGGCCGACGCCGCCCAATTCCAGATAGCGCTGGCTTACCAGAAGCTGGGGCAGACCGAAAAGGCGAGGGCGGAGTTTAGGCGGCTGGTCGAGAGGTATCCTGGAAGCAGTTATGTGGAGAGGGCGAAAAAGTATATTACGGAACTCAAATGAAAGGAAGATTTGAAGAGATGCCGGTTAATTCATCTAAACCCGTTAAACTACGCAGCGCGACCGTAACCGAGGGACGCCGTATGGCCGGCGCCCGCAGTCTGTGGCGCGCAAACGGCATGACGGAGGCGCAAATCGGAAAGCCTATCGTCGCCGTAGTCAACTCGTTCACGCAGTTCGTCCCCGGCCACGTGCACCTGCACGGGATCGGCCAGCACATTAAGAAGCTCATAGAGGCGCAGGGCTGTTTCGCCGCCGAGTTCAACACCATAGCCATAGACGACGGCATCGCCATGGGGCACGGCGGTATGCTCTACTCGCTGCCTTCGCGCGACCTCATCGCCGACAGCGTGGAGTATATGGTGAACGCCCACTGCGCCGACGCCATGATCTGTGTGTCGAACTGCGACAAGATCACTCCGGGCATGATGATGGCCGCTATGCGCCTGAACATTCCCGCGATCTTCGTCTCCGGCGGGCCTATGGAGGCCGGGCTCGTGGACGGCAAGGTGTACGACTTTATCGACGTGTTGATCAAGGGCGCGGACAAGAGCGTGCCCGACGCCGAGGTCGAGGCGCTTGAAAAGGGGGCTTGCCCCACCTGCGGGTCGTGTTCGGGGATGTTCACCGCCAACTCCATGAATTGCCTTGCCGAGGCGCTGGGTATGGCGCTTCCGGGCAACGGCACGGTAGTCGCCACGCATAAGAATAGGTACGCCCTGGTTGACAAAGCGGCAAATCTAATTGTCAAAATGGCAAAAAGTTATTACGAAAACGGCGACGATAGCGTGTTGCCGCGGTCTATCGCCGTCAAGGAGGCGTTCAACAACGCCATGGCGCTGGATATCGCCATGGGCGGGTCGTCCAACACGGTCTTGCACCTATTGGCCATCGCCCGCGAGGCGGGGGTTAATTTCACCATGGAGGACATAGACCGCCTCTCCCGCAAAATACCGGTGCTCTGCAAGGTCGCGCCGAGTTGCAGTTACCACGTTGAGGACGTCAACAGGGCGGGCGGGATTATAGGGATAATGGCGGAGCTCGCCAGGGCGAAGCTCATTGATACGTCTGTGAGGCGGTTGGAGTCCGCTACGCTGGCCGACACGATCGAGGCTTTTGACATCCGTAGCCCGAAGATCACTCAAGAGGCGGCGTCATTATACAAAAGCGCCCCGGGCGGCTACCGTAACTTGGAGTTAGGGTCGCAGGATAAGATGTACGGCGAGTTCGATTTAGACAGGCAGGGCGGGTGCGTGAGGGACGTAGACCACTGCTACTTCAGGGACGGCGGTCTAGCGGTGCTCTTCGGCAACATAGCGAAACGCGGGTGTATTGTCAAGACGGCCGGCGTGGACGAATCAATCTTCAAGTTCAGCGGGACGGCCAAGATTTACGACTCCCAGGAGGCCGCCTGCGACGGAATCCTCGACGGCGAGATCAAAGCCGGCGACGTGGTCGTCATACGCTACGAAGGCCCCAGAGGCGGCCCAGGTATGCAGGAGATGCTCTATCCCACCTCCTACATCAAATCCATGCATTTAGGCAAAGAGTGCGCCCTTATCACCGATGGGCGCTTCTCCGGCGGGACCTCCGGCCTCTCAATCGGCCACATATCGCCGGAGGCGGCGAGCGGGGGAGAGGTCGCCTTGATCAGGACGGGCGACGTTATAGACATCAACATACCGGAGCGTACTATAAGCGTTCGGGTAAACGACGCGGAGTTGGAGAAGCGGCGCTCCGAGGAGCTTGCCAAGGGCAAGGAGGCGTTCAAACCGGTCGGTCGCAACCGTTACATCTCCCCGGCGCTTAGGGCCTACAGCCTATTCGCCGCGTCGGCGGACGAGGGGGCGGTGAGGGTGCTGCCGGAGGGGGTCTGATTATAAATCACAAGATGTAAGCCGAGCGGTCTCTATTTTTTATCAACAAAAGTTTGCTATTGGACGTACCTATTATGTAGATTATAGTAGAACGCCTAAACTATTAGTTGGGCAATCGGATCAACGTTAGCACAATGTATGGTATAGAGAGGGGCCTGAGCTTATGGAATTTATCGTTATCCCGGTCGCGCTTTTATTAGGAGCCGCAGCCTTTATTGCGTTGCTGATGATTGTCAAAGGCGGGTATTTCGCGACCAAGCGAAGGAAGACGAAGCTTGGCCTTGTCAGGGTAGCCGGCGCCGGGTTGAAGCTTGACGGCGATGACGAGGAGGATCCCGAAGGTTCCGGCGGTCTATCGGACGCCGCGAAAGAGGGCGTAGCGGCTATTAACACAGATAACGCGGCAAGCGCCGGGACGGATATTGATAAGGACGCCGTCGCGGACGCCGCCGCCGACGTTGATATCGGCGATGCCGCCTATGACGTTACGGCGGACGCTCCGGCAGTCGGCGCGCCGCCGGACGAATTAGACGTTTCCGGCGAAGACACCGAGTATAAAGAAGCGCTCTCCGCCCCGTTGGAGAGCATAAAAGAAGAGAGCGATGCCGCCCCTGTCGTTCAGCCGCCCCCGTCAAAGCCGCAGATAGGCGGCGCCGATAAACGTGACGACGATGAAATCAAGCCGTCCGGCGGGTCAACCGTCCGGCCGTTTGTGAGCCGGCCGTTTAGCGAAAAGCAGTCCGTCACAGAGACCCGCGCCGTAGTCAAAAAAATAGTGGATACGCCCGTTGAGAATCCGTTTATCACCGGAAGATCGTCCGCCTCAGACGGCCCCGCCAAAAAAACGACCATTATACAAAGAAGACGCCTGCCCGAGACGGTCAAGATGAAGGACCGCAAGGTTATTCTGGCCGAAGATGTGGCGATCAACCGCGACCTGATAGCCATGTACTTCGACGGCTCCGGCGTGAAGTTCGAGTTCGCCGTGAACGGCAGGGAAGTCTGCGAAAAGTTCGAGCGCGACCCGAACGCGTACAGCCTGATCCTGATGGACATCCAAATGCCGGAGATGGACGGCTACGAAGTCTCGCGCAGAATACGCGCCATGGACGTAGAATGGGCGAAGCAAATCCCGATCATAGCCATGACAGGCAACGACCAAAAAGAGGACATCGACCTCTGCTTCGAGGCCGGCATGGACGACCATATCCCCAAGCCGATAGATATGGAGGTGCTGCAAGAAAAGGTATTCGACATCATAACGCTGAACGCCGAATAACTTTTTTAACGCGGATCCGCCCTCTCCCCCAAAAAATTTACGCCGCCCGCGTCCGGCGACCGCCGGACGGCCCGCGCCGCTCGCCCGTCTTGATTCCTGAAAATTTTATTTTGAGAATGCTTTAATTTTGTAACATTATACGTTTGTCGATGTTCTAATAAAGATTAGCGAGGCTGACGCCCAGGCGCCGCGAGCAGGGGCGGTTGGCATCGCGGAGGGCGGGAACTTGTTCCCGCCTTTTTTTCTTTTGAATCAATCCCATCCAACATTACAGAAAGGTCTTTTATGAGCAAGATGACGAGTATGTTCCGAGCGTGCCTGTTGTCGTCGGTGTTGATAGCGGCGGCGGTAAAAAGCGTGAACGCCACCACCGGACCGTATGATTTTCCGTGGCGCGGAAAGAATGTGGATATTACTATAATTCAAAATAATACCCCAAGCCCGATTAGCGACTTATACTACAAGTCTCTGCTTGGAAACTTAGACGACTTCGCCGATAATTTGAAGCAAGACGGGAAGTTAGGCAAGGGGAAGGTACGGTTCGACATATACAACTGCACTTGGGACGTAAAGACCGGCGTTAAGACGTATAAATACAACGATGTGTATTATTGCCTCTTGAACGGGGTAGAACAGGTTATAACGCAAGACTATCTGACAAAAATCATCGCCTATTTCGCCTCCGATAAATGGGAATCGTTTACTTACGATGAAACGAAGATAGTGGATCCGGTCGAGGCGATTAAGATGTTTAACCGCAAACTCGACCCCATAAAGGTTTCGCGCGTGCACGCGCCCAGGAAGGTATTGGACGCGGGCAACGGCATAGCGGTCTATTTTGAAAAGGAAAATTTAATCTGCAAGGGCGCGAACAAGGTATATGGGGTGATTAACCATTGGCTTCCGTTTTCGGCGGGTTCAAAGTCTTTTATAACCGTCGGGGACACTATTTTCGTAATTGAGAAAGGGGCGGTCGTCAATAGATATAACTTAACGGAAAACGATTTCGGAGACGGCGACGACCTTATGCCGCCGCCAAGCAAGGAAGTTTCTTCCGGAGAGGTAAAATTTAATTATTTCGGGAGTTGTATTTTGAGTTATTCGATAAAAGCGAATAAGTTTTACAGCGCCTCGGAGATGGAAGCCGAAAAAGAAAGGTTGGCGGAAGAAGAGCGGGGGCCCAACGTCAACTACGGCACGCTCGCCGACTCGCGGGACGGCAAGAAGTACAGAACGGTAAAAATAGGCGATAACACATGGATGGCGGAGAACATGAATTATAAACCCGCGAAGGGAGAATCTTGGTGCAACGACGACGCCGAATCCAATTGCGCCAAATACGGCAGACTGTACGATTGGTCGGCGGCGCAAACGGTGTGCCCTGCGGGATGGCGTCTGTCGTCCCGCGCGGATTGGGATAGATTGGGTAAGGCGGCGGGCGGTTTCGCGGCCGGTCTGGACAAACGCGGCGAAATGGCGACTACGGTCGACAACCTGACCGGGAACTTCGGTTGGTTCGGCGTGGGTAAGAAGCTGAGGGCGAAAAGCGGTTGGAATAACTCGGACAAAAGCGCCGTCAATACCGACGACTACGGATTCTCGGCCCTGCCGGGCGGAACCCGGCTCTACAGCGGGGGTAGTTTCCGCTTTTACAACGAGGGCGACGTCGGTACTTGGTGGGCTACGGATAACGACAACGCCGGCGCCTACTCCCAATTTATGGACGCCGACAAAGACCGTATGCGCGGCTACAAGCCGGGGAACCTTAACAGCGGCTTTTCGGTTAGGTGCGTACAAGACGTTAAAAAATAAAAGATTTTGACTTAATGTTGAATTTTGTAACATTATACCCGGTCATAAAGTATATTAAAATACAAGGAGTGCGGTTGACCGACAGGTCGTAAACTGAATTTTAACGTAAGGAGCGTGGCGATATGGTGGGTTTTGGGCGGATTGCGGTGCTGGCGGCGGTAGTTATGGCGTTGGGCGCGGGGTATTGCGCCGCTTCGGACGGGTACGGGATGGGGGTTGAGGCCTTTTCATCCGATAAAAGTTCAGCGCTTCACAATGAAGCGTTTACCGTCTTAGCGCAAGTGAAAAACATCAGCGCGGATAAGTTCCCGGGCGGGCCGGTTGGGGCGGCGCTGGTTGATAATAACGGCGGCGTCGCGGCGGTCGTCGGGATCTTTAACAGCTTCAAACCGCTGAATCCCGGAGAGTCGCTTTCCGCTAAAATTAACTGCGCCGCGCCGAACGACGTAACGCCCGGGCAATACAAGTTGATGATCGTTATCAGGCCGAAGGGCAAGGATTGGAAAACCGTAGAGACCTCCGCAAGCGGCGGCGTTCCTACCGCCGTTGCGTTTACGCTCAACTCAAAAGACGAGTCGCGGAAACTTCCCGACGAGAAGCCGCCGGTAGCGGCTGTTGCAAATAACGCGCATAAAGATGACGCGTCAGTTACGCCGTCAGTACCGTCCGCGCCGTCAAAAGAGCCTAAACCGGAACAAATCGCCGAGATAAACGCGAAACCTAACGATAGTTCGTTAAAGCCGGGCCCGAGACAGATTGACGACATAAAGGCGAAATGGCAGCAGTATAAGCCCAAAGCGGTAACAACCGTTTTCGCCGAAACGCCGGTCGTAACAAAACCTTACAGCCCCGGGGCGTTGACGCCGGAGTTCTTAGCCAACGGGTTAAACACCTTCAAATTTGTCCGTTATCTTGCCGATTTATCGGAAAATATCGTCTATACCGACGAATTAAACGACCTCGGTCAACACGGGGCGGTAATTCTCGCCGCGATAGGGCAGCTGACGCATACGCCGTCGAGGCCAAGCGATATGCCGGAAGCCTTTTACAAAAGGGCGCGCAACAGTACAGAAACGGCTAATATCCACATGAACACGGCGAAGACCGCCAGTTTGCAAGACGCGGTAAGGGGATTTTGCGATGATTCCGACGAAGGAAATATAGACAGATTGGGCCATAGGCGCTGGATGCTTAATCCCAAACTGGGTAAAGTGGGATTCGGCTACGCGGCGTCGGCGGCGGGTAATTTTATCCCTATACAGGTTTTTGACAAGAGCAACACGGAGAAGATCGATGTCGATTATGTATTGTGGCCCAACAAAGGCTATTTCCCAAGCGGCTTTTTCGCCCCGGCTCAGGCTTGGAGCGTTAGTTTAAATCCCGCGAGTTATGACTTAAACAAGTGCAAGCCGACGGTTAAACTGACATCCATAAGCAGCGGAAAAGAATGGAAGTTTTCCGCGAGCGACAACAACAAGAGCGGAAAGTATTTTAATATTGAAAAGAAGGGTTTTGGAATGCCGTACTGCATTATATTCCGCCCCGACGGCGTTTCGCCTCTTGATGTTGATAAGCGGTTCAAGGTTGAAATAGGGGGCTTGGTTGATAAGTCCGACAAGCCGCGGAAGATTGAGTACGAAGTCGAGTTTTTCACGCTGGCGGAAAAGTAAGGCGTATCGTCAAAGCGACGTAAAGCAAACGTTGCTTCCGATGTCTAACTCCAGAATTTCCGCCGCGTTGCCGCCGTTGACGCCTATCTCCATCAATCCCGCCGACCCCGGGTAGGCCACCGCGTTCCACAAGTGGACGTCGCTGTAGTGGTTGCCGAGCGGCACGCGCCTGTCGTTTTCCAATATGCACTCCGGGGCGTCGCCGCAGGAGAAGACCACCTCGCGCGGGCTTATAGACGTTATCGCGTTGCCGAAGCGGTCTA
>Ga0268262_10004451_pt1 | contig 14493 bp, 16 predicted proteins | sample TergutNc150P3_FD_190354 | JGI IMG/M metagenome (GOLD analysis project Ga0268262, IMG submission 190354) | Nasutitermes corniger P3 segment gut microbial community from laboratory colony in Florida, USA - Nc150 P3 (SPAdes) (version 2) | ecosystem: Host-associated > Arthropoda: Insects >... | reverse complement strand
TACCCCCCCAAATATTATGTCTAATTCTCTTTTTCTGTAAAAAAAACACCTGATTTTTATCAAGTGTTTTCTTGTATTTTTTTAGTTTCTTTTCTTAATTTAAACCATAAAGAAAGTTTTAACCACTCTTTATTTTCTATTACGTTATCAAGGTCTACTTCTTCTATTTTATTATCTTTAGTATATTTACAGTATTTATATTCCAATAGTATTTTTGCCTCTGCTAATTCTTTAATGCCTTTGTCAAGTGGTTCTAATAATGCTCTGTCAATTCCTCGTCTTTTTTTTACGACATAATCATAACTTGGAAGTTGTGTCGATTTTAATAGTGTTTCTATTTTTACAATATCCCTGCCCATATTGTCATAATTGTATAATGCTTTGCAAATATTATAACCAGTGCTATTACTATGTAATCCAAACATTTTTCGTGGATAAGATATTTTCCACCCTTTTTTTAAGAGATTTGCGAATTCGTTGTTAAAATTAAAATGGATATGCCCACTCGTTATATATGCTCCATTTTTTTTATCTATTATGTTTGTTTTTGGATATACAGCCCATTTCTTTGTTGTTCTTTCTATACAGCATACTTCACTATTAGCTAAAAGCACTAAATCACTTTTTAGTCTTTCTATTGTTGATTTTCTATCTGTTAAACTGCATAAGTTCATAAAGTCGTCAATAGCTATAATTACTTCTTTTTTATATTCTCCAATATCAAAAGTATGTTCGTTTAATCTTGTAAATTCTGATACTGCTATATCTAATAATTTATCTGTTGGCACTGATTTTTCAAAAATTATTTGTTCATCACTAATAATTATAAACTCAATATATTCTTTACTTTTCTGAGAAAGGCTTCCATCATTATTTAATATTGGATATGCTTTTTTATTTTTTTCTATTATCTCCCCTTTTCTAAATACTTTTTTATTACCTTTCTCTTCGGTTTTATATTTATCTGTTACTTCTTGATTATCATACTCACCATATTTTCCTGTTAATGATTGTATGTTGTTCAGTGTTCTATTTCTATGAATATCTATAAATTCATTTTGTAATACTGTAGGATATGGTATTGATTTTTTAGTTATATTATGTCTTTTTTTTAGTAATTCTAATATAGCTTCTAGTTTATCGACTATGTTTCCTTTTTTGGATAATATTGTAATTCCTATGCTGTTTACTTTATCTATATATTCATTTAAACAGAAGTCCCAAAACTCACTAGCATTTTGTGACAGGCGTTCCATCGTTGCAGTATATTCTTTTAATTCCTCTTCATAAAGTTCGCTACCTTTTTCCAGTTTTATCTTTTTACAAAGCACGCTCCATTTAACAAGAGGTGAAGCAGCAGGCGGATTTTCAATAGTATAAAAAGAGTTATTTTGTTCTTTCAGTAATGCTATGATACTTTTTATTTCTTCGATTATATCTATTTTAAAAAGCTGAATAAATGAATGATAATCGGTAGTGTCGATGTCGTAATCTGAATATGTATATCTAAAAACATATTCGTAAAATAGTTTTTCTAAATCATTTTCAACAGCATCATTATTTGTATTAATAGGTGGAGTGTAATCATCAACATCTTTAAATAAATCATTATTGTCTTCCATCTTTTATGCCTCTTCTTTTATAAAATAAACATAATTACAAAAATAATTACTATTCCATTTTCATCAGTATTGGCTTGTCAATTCTTCAACATTTTTTTTAATGTTTTTGTTATTTTCATTTTATTTACCCTTTGTAAATCTTTAATTCTGGAAAGAACTCTTGCATCATCTTAAAGTGTTTATCTCTTGTAAATATTGGCAAATCGTTTTCTATGCACTGACTAGCAATAATGCAATCTGTAGTTTTAAGAGTTTTACCTTTTATGACCCCGTCTCTTGTTTTTATCCCTTTTATACAAGTCCTAAATATTTCTCCTGCTCTCATAATCATATTATTATTTATCTCATATATCTTGAAAGTATTTAGAATATGCTGTATTTGTCTATATTCTTTGTCATCCGTTAAACTTTGTATGACTTCAATTACAATAAGAGAATTAGAGCCTACATCAATTTTATTTCTTAATAAATAACCTAATTCTTTTGTCTCCTCATTTTCTTTGTTTTTAAAGAAGTCCATCCAAATATTAGAATCAATTATTATCATAGTCTATCCTATTTTCGCTCATTTCTTCAAGATCACCCTCCCACGAATGTATCTTGCCTTTTAACTTCAATGCTTCATCAAAATTGTTTTCATACTCTCTATACTCTTTATTGATTAAATACAATATCATATTAGACATATTTCTATCATCTCTAAAACATAAAAAGTCTAATTTCTTTTTGGTTGCTTCATCAAGCATAGCTACAACTTTTAAATCTTTTTTAGTTTTTATTTCTGTTTTTTCTTTTGTAGTCGTTGTTTTTTTGTTCATAAAATAGCTCCTTTTTTTATATAATAACTTTATAATATTTTACCAAAAAAAATAAAATATTTCAAGTTTTTTTTAAAAATATTTTGACATTATTTTTAAAAAATAGTATTGTATATTGTAGACAAAAGTTTGCTTCTGTCTACAATAAGGGAAACAGGCGGTTTTTATGAACGATTTAATTTTGAACAGCAAAGACAACAAATTAGAAATATTAAACTCTATACAAGATAACTACTCAGAAAAGTTTAAGAAGTTTTATGATTATATTTTATCCACTGGTCAAGACGATTTCTCTTTTGATAATATACAGGGCTATATTGATTTTCTTAATAATCAGAATTATTCGGGGAATTATAAAAATAGTCTACTCTTTGCATTAAAGAAAAGAATTAAAGAGATGTTTAAAATGGAGCTAGACATTTCTAAAAGATATTTCCTAAATGAAAAATTGAAAGAGATAACAAAGTTTAAGGTCAATAGTAAAGCCGTTGACAGAGACAAACTAATAAAGAAAAATGAGGTTGATTTATTACTCAACAAAGCAAATAAAAGGACATCTCTTATAATTCAATTTCTTATTTTCACTGGTTGCCGTGTTAGTGAGATGATAAATATACAAATAGTCGATTGTAAAGAATTAGAAAAGTATGTTGAAATAAAGATAACAGGTAAAGGCAACAAAGAAAGAATAATAAAAGTATCAAAAGAATTATTCAATCAAATTATACAAGAGTTTAAAGGTTCTGTTTTCTTATTTGAAAATACGAAAAAGACTAAATTAAGTAGAACAGCTGTATCTACCCAAATTGAGAGGTTATCAAAAAAGGTTTTGAATAATAGAGATGATTTATTTAAAAAGTCTTTTTCTGCTCACTCTTTTAGGCACTTTTTCGCTACTGATAGGATCAAGAAAACGGGGAATATAAAGGGAGTATCAAAGTATTTAGGACACTCCACGACTGCTATTACTCTTGATATGTATACTCATTCTGAATTGTCTTTTGAAGATTTATTGATTTAAATATTATTTCTTGAATAGTTTTAAAAAATGTTATTTAATAGAAACAGAGAAAAAACGACTGATTATATTTGGGAGATATAATATGACTGCTAAAGATCACTTTTGTAAATCTTTTATTGAATTTGATTTTTCGAATGTATATCAATACTATGATAAAATTGCTTCAATAATAAGGAATGATAAAAAAGAAATTTTAGAAAGAAGTAATATAATTCAAGAAGAATTGAAAAAAAAATCTGATGAAAAAATAGATGAATTTATAAATGAAGTTTGTTTTGCTATTGCTGATGATTCCTACATTAGTGAAAAGATAGAAGAAACATTTTGTAATTCAATGATTATTTTAATATACACTTTAATAGAAAAGTCTTTAAAAAATATATGTATAAATTGTAAAGGTCAAGAAAATTATATTAAATTTTATAATATTGAGATTAAGAAAAAACCGAGAAAAAGTGATATTGAAATATTAAAAAAATATATTAAGCAAAGCTACAAAATAGTATTTTGTAGTAATGATTCAGGTTTTTTAATTGGAATAAACACAATTAGGAATGTGATTGCACATAAGAATGGTGATTTATTTAATGTCGGAATATCTAAAATATCTAGAATTAAAAAGTTATTTAAGAATATTACTGGGTTTAAAATGGATAAAAGAAATGGAACAGATAAGAAAGGAAATGAAATAGAAACATATGCAAATATAAAATTAGAGTTGGAGTTTATTGATTATTGTTTGAAACAAGTGCAACAAATGTTCGATAATATATTTAAAAAACTTTGGTCTGATGCTCCTATATTCCGCATTTTTTAGACACTAAATTTTGTAACTCTTGTAATATCAACATTTACAGACAATATTTTATGATTGGTTAATATAGACACCAAATTATTTTATGTAAAACTCGTAATAACGAGTTTTATGATTTTTGGTGCCTAAAATTTACGGAGTATAGGATATTACCTGATTACTATAAGTAGGATAACAATTTCATAATTTCTATAATTGAAAAATCATTATTATCATAAAAAACAACTCCCCGACAACCCCATATTTAGACCTATTTTATACTAATAGGCAATCTGCCACACAGGGCAGGGGATTTTTAAACTTCTATTTATGATTTTGAATAATTAGTTATTTCTTTTTCCAAAGCACTGGTTGAAATGGAATTATCATTGTATAACTAAAAACTAATTCTTTTCCATCACCTGATAAATAATATGGAACCACATCATAAAAAGCATACTTATTACCATCTTCCTCTTGTTCAATCATTACTGTAAGGTTTTTAGCAGTTGAGTCTACATTTGCTATTTTAGATGATATCGTTGTATTACCAGAACCATCACGCTGATTAGGACGCGGATCATTAAGAAAAGAAATATTCATAGTGCCATCGTTTTTGATTTCTAAAGTAGCATCAAGATAAACGTTACTCCCCCATACACCTATTAATCCAGGTTCCGTTTTCGATACATCATTTGAACTAGAACTATTTGAGTTCTTGTCAACCATACCACAAACAGAAAAAAGCAATACCATAAAAATAACAGCACCAAAATAGATATGCAACCCTTTTTTTAATTTTTCAAAACTCATAAAAATCTCCTTTAATTAAACTAATATTTTATAATTTCTCTTTTTATAACCTTTGCTATGAAAAGCCAAAAGAGAAAATATGCCCAATTCTAAAATGAGGATTTTGTTAATAAATAAAAAGATTTGAAATTAAATAAGACTTGATTTTAAGTGTAAAGCCCACATCTAATTTGTAAGGCTGCAATACCAACCTATTCTACACCAGTTCCTATACTTTTAAAGAATAAATTAGTCCCTACAATAAATGTAGGCTTAATTAAAGAACTGGTGTTTATAGAAACTAGAAATAGGATGATTTTTAAAGTGATTGCAGGCACTTTTTATTTTAAATCATCATATATAAAAATGTTAAATCTAAATTACTAAAAATAATTTATAAATATTTCTCCTTTTTCAATGTTGGTTGTATTATACAAATAGATTGATAAATAATCAATAATAATAATTATATTTTTCTCTTTGATTTTTTTCTGTCGATATGATATATTATGATATGAGGTATAAAAATATGAATGTAATCAAAGATAAACTTTCTAACTCTCCTAAACCTAAAAAAGAAAAATTAACAAAATGCGAAACTATATTTGACCTTGACTTAACCGATGAAGAACTATCACATTTCACAGCAGGAGTAATATCTAAAGAAAAATACTTAACAATTGATTCTGATACTAAATATTACGATCTTTATCTTCTTTATCTTATGAGAGGAGATAAAAAAACAGCTAAAAAGTATTACCTTATGATCAGTGAAGAAGCACGAAAAGAAGCAGAAGAGGACGCAAAAGATAGAGTTTATTTTGGATACAAAGAAGGTAATATACGACAATTTACAGATGAAGAGGAAGCACGCACAAAAGAAGCTATGAAATTGGCATTACGTTAATTTTTTTAATTTTATTCTTATGTTAAGTATTATATCTTCACTTGTTTCTTTGTTTGATACTTCTGTTATTACATTACTTAAATCTTTGAATATATCATTATAAGAGTTTTGTCTTAAAATTTCATTTACTTTATAAAATATGTCTTTATCCTTGAATCTATCAAATATTATAGGTTTTAATATATTTGTTTCACTTTTATATATTACAGAATTGTTTGCTAGAATATTAAAAAAATAATTACTATCTTGATTATAAATCTGCCCTAAAAAGTTAGCAGTCCATTGCCAAGATATTATCTCTCTTAATCCCTCAGATAACCTTACATCCAAAGGGTTTTTGGCACTATAAGGATATTTATCTGAAGTATGTAAAAACTCGTGTGTAAAAAAGTTCATAAAAATTGTATTTTCATCAGTCGGAAATGTTTTACTTTTCAATTTCATAAAAACATCTCTTAACCCACCATAAATTAAAGTGTTAAAAACTATTTTCTCATTACCTATAGCGTTTCCTTTTTCACTCTTTGGTAGATTTTCAAAACTTATCTTTAGAAATTCTACACTTGGATAGAATGTTACAAAAACATCACTATCCACATTCAATTCTTTAATTATCCTATTAAACTCTTCATTAGCTTTTTTTATATCTTTATCTGTAAAATTTCCTAATGGAATATCCATTTTTTATATCCAACTCATACCCAAAAATAAAATCACACTCAAACAAACCATAACTGGTTAGCATACCGACAAAATACCACATCACATATAATAAATCAATGAAATAAGACTTTTACACCATTACTTCACTACTGATAGAATAAAGAAACCTAATAATATGATGTGTATATTCACTCTGAATTGTCTTTTGATGATTTAAGAATTATCTATGTTTCCCCTCACACAAAAATACTTTTTTATTGCTTTTTTTACCTGCTTTTCAATCTCCTCTTATATATTGTAATTGAGGGTGGGAAGTATTATCAATCTTTTTTTACGAGATTTATAGCAAGTTTTAATACCCCCCATAGTTCCCTTTTAGTGCTATTTTACAGGATATAGCACCTCTGAACACGGAGTGGGATTTTTTAATCTTTTTCCACTCTTTCGCCTTTTTCGTTAATATAAAACCATTTTTTATTTAGTTTTACTCCTGCTTTTCCCTCTTTAAAATCTCTTGCATAATCATAAATAAAAGGTATTACTATGTCACCTTTTTCATCCTTAAACCCCCATTTGTCATTTTGTTTAACAGCAAATAATTTCTGATGGGTTAAAGCATCTATTTTTATTATTTCTTCTTGTTTTGGTAGGTCTCTATGGCAATATTGACAAACAACCGCTTCTCTTTTTATTATATTTGCACAATAAGGACATTTTTTACCAACACTTATTTCACCTATTTTACCTATTTCTACATTAGAACGTTTTCGCTCTTCTATAACATTTTCATTTTTCCCAATAGCTATCAAAACTAAAAGCGTTAAAATCGGTGAAATTAATAAAGATAACATAAAAAACCCAAAACCAGAACGTCCCATTTCATTAGCAGTAACCCCAACAACTATATCAGAAATAAACAGAAAAATAAGTATAGGAACTAACAAACTCATAAAAACCTCCTAAAAATAAATGCAATCCAAAAATTACTCATTATTTTTTTACTAAAAACTTATTAAGTAATATAAATTACTGAGAAAGAGAATAAAAAATCAAGAAGAAAATAATGATGTCTGCAATAATAAAAATAGTCCAAAATATTAAACTTGAAGAATCACTAGTTGGTGTTTCAAAATATGTAATTTGTCTCACTCCACATTTTGGGCATATTTCAGCCTCTAATTTAATACGCTCTCCGCAACTAAAACAAAATTTCTCATTTGATCCTTTGCTTCTAACATCATTTATAAGTTCTTCAAGACGAGTTACTCTAGCCCCACATTTTGGACATATTTCAGCTGCTAATTTTATAATTTCCCCACAACAAAAACAAAATTTTTCATCTGTCCCTTTATTTCTGACATCACTCATAAAAATCTCCTTAATAAAATTTATCTCTATAATCAAAAATAGTTTAATGAATCTAATTTAAAAGCGTTAGCATAATCAATGAATATTGGTGCCCTAAATCTCCAAACTTCACCAGGAGCCAATCTACTTATTATGTCGTTTGTTTCACCCACCTTTGCGCCACCTTGATACAACCCAAAACTTATAAAAACAGAATAAGAGCTACTCCCATTATTCCGAACTCGTCCAGTTATATATCGCATATATTCATCGCTTGTAGATGTATATTCTAACAGTTCCATAACACCAAAACTCCTACTCTGATTGGCAAAACCACTACTAGAGTTACCTACACTATCATATTTTTTCCTAATTGGAGTAACTATCTTACCTGTTTTATCTATAAATCCGTATTGATCAACAACATATTTACTACTAGCTATCCCAACTTCAACCGATCCACTACTATTAAAATTACCTACCCAATCATATTTAGTTGGAATTATTACTTTACCAGTTTTATCTATAAATCCATATTTACCATTTAGTTCTACTTTAGCTAGTCCATCTTCTGAAAAAATCCCTATACTATCATATTTACAAGGAATTATTTCTTTGCCAGTTTTATCTATAAGACCCCATTTTCCATTTAACTTTGCTTCAGCCAATTCATCTTCAAAATTTCCAATATAATCATATCTAGCTGAAATAATTTCTTTCCCTGTTTTATCTATATAACCATATTTACCATTTAATTCTACATAAGCTAATCCATCTTTTAAATTCCCTACATTATCATACAAATTTCCCTTACCAGTTTTATCAAAATAACCTACTTTGTTATTTAGTTTTACTTTAGCTAATCCATCTTCTGAGAAATCCTCTATACTATCATACTTAATAGAAATCACCTCTGCCCCTGTTTTATCAATAAGACCATACTTTTTATATAAAGTAACTTTTGCTAAGTCATCTTTAAAAGAATCAACATTATCATATTTTAATGGAATTATTATTTCGTTAGTTTTATTAATAAAGCCCCATTTGTAATTTAATGAAACAGCAGCTAACCCACCTTCAAAAGGACTCACATCATCATATTGTAGTGGGATTACGATTTTCCTATTTTTATCAATAAAACCCCACTTATTTTCTAGTTTAACCCTTCTTAATTCTTCTGATGAAGACTTGTCCACATAATCATATCTTTCACAAACACAAAAGAGAATCATCGTAAATAATGTAATAGCAGTAATCAAAAAAGTAATTAGTTTTTTCATTTTTTATCTCCTTAAATTTATAAAATAGTGCTGTCAAGTAAACAATGCCTAATTTGTGTCGATATAACGGCTGAATAAAAAGGATTTGAAATTAAATTAAGGCTTGATTTTAAGTGTAAAGCCTGCGTCTAACTTGTAAGGTTCGCACGCTGACCTATTCTTGCACTAGCTTTCATACTTTAAAAAAGATAGGTTAGCCCATTACAATAAAATGCAGGCTTAACCAAAAGCTAGTGACTTCTGGGGAATAAGACAACTCTTTAAGGGGTGCGAATCCCTTTTTATTTAAATCATCATATTATAAAAATGTTAAATCATACTATTCTAAAAATAGTCTATAAATTTCTCCTAAAATATCAATATTGTTTGTATTATACAAATAGATTGATAAATAATCAACAAAAATCTTTTATCTTAATTTTTGTGCCAGTCTTTTCAACGCATCAATCACCATCTCCCACGAAACGTTAGTCGCATAAACATATTCCTTTTGATAACTTTGCCACAAGCTAATCATAGTCGGGTTATTTGCGATTGTTTGAATGACATTATCAATATCCATCATTTTCTCGGTGGTGCCTCGTGTCTCTGCTGTCTTTTTTAGTGCAGTCTTAAATATGTCAGAATTAAATGCTTGAATGTTAGTTAAGATATAGATGTCATAAAAATCTCTCATACGAGTATTTGTAATTCCACGTGAAATGATTGCCTCAACTTTTTCAGCTAATATTGTTTCTAAATTATATGCCATAATGCTAATTGTTCTATCTTCAAACATTAATTTAAAATTATATTCTATTTCACTAGGTGTTATAAAATCCCCTGTTGTTATATCAATTTTAATGATCTGACATATTTTGCCAAAAGCAGCCTCAATCGAAACACGGAACCCAGGATAATCCGCTCCTGCTCGTATTTCTTTGATACTCTTCAAAACAAATGAAATCCCATCATCAATTACAATATGTAGAATAGATTCAATAATCGTATTTATCTCTGATTCCGAAAGTGTTTGCCCTTTGATAGTTGCATCCATATCCATTGTAGTTCTGGCATCAATACCAACTAATGCTGTGATGAGCATACCACCTTTTAGGATAAAATTGTCCTTATAATCTGAAATAGAGACTCTCTCTAAAAATCGTTCAAACAGAAAGTTACATAAAATAATTTCAGTTTCTACATTTTTCGCTTTTGAGAGATTGCGGATACGTGCCTTTAGTTGTTCAGATGTTATTTTCATAATAGCACCTCCAAATAACTCCTAATCGGTTTTGTAACGTGAAATGTCTCTGCCATTTCCATAAGTGTATTTAGATTTTTATCTTTTCTGCTGGCATAACGTTTGACTGCATCAGTTATAATAACAATATCCATTCGATTACGACTACGGAGACAATCACAAATTGTCCGTTCCATATCATAAGTTGTTACATTATGCCCAAACATTGTTTTTAGTTGAGTAACACCGATTAAATGGAGTTCCTTTTTGATTGTGAACACATTAAGGTTAATATCGTGGAGTCTTGTTGCATTATATCCAGTTGGCACTGTGACGGTATAATGTATCGGAGTTCGGTCAGTTAAGTCGTGTAAAAATAGGGCTGTCCCGTGCGAGTAAATAATCTTTGATTTCTGCTGTTGGGTAATATACATTTTATCATCAAACTCATCAGGTAACATATAGACACCATAAGACGCCTTTTCTAGTTTGCCAGACCTCATCAACAACCGCAATCGTTCATTAGAAATGCCGACTTTATTAGCTTGTGCAGTAGTGATAATACCGCCATTTTGTAGTAGAATTGATTGTAGTTTATCTGGCAATCCCATAAGTTACCACCTCTATTTTTATTTATATGCTTTTATAATACAATAAACTTGCATAAAAATCAAGCATTTTATTTTTTTTGCTTCCTTTTTAGGGTTTTTGAGAAAAAAAGCTATATATAGGGAGAAGAAAATAATTTAATTTTCAGGAGGTATTGTCTCTCATCATAAAAACACAAAAAATGACATAAAAATAATTCCCCGACAACCCCATATTTAGACCTATTTTATGCTGATAGGCAATCTCTCACACGGGGGAATTTCTGATACCTCTATCAATGATTTTAAATAATTAGTTATTTCTTTTTCCAAAGTGGTTGTCCGTTAAAGCCCATGAAATATGAAAAACCAAAAACTAACTCTTTTCCATTAGCTGATAAATAATATGGGATAACATCATAATAAGCATACTTATTACCATCTTCATGTTGTTCTTCAGTCATTATAGTAAGGTTTTTAGCAGTTGAGTTTACATTTACTATTTTTAATAATCTTGTGAGACTACCATTACTAGAACCAGGTCCGTCACTAGGAACAGAAAGATTTATAGTGCCATCATTTTTGATTTCTAAAGTAGCATCAGGATAAATATCAATTCCCCATTTACCAATTAAACCAGATTCCGTTTTTGATACATCATTTGAATTTGTTATATCATTTGGACTATTTGAGTTCTTATCAACCATACCACAAACAGAAAAAAGTAATACCATAAAAATAACAATCCCAAAATAGATATGCAACCCTTTTCTTAATTTTTCAAAACTCATAAAAATCTCCTTTAATTAAACTAATATTTTATAATTTCTCTTTTTATAACTTTTACTACGAAAAGCTAAAAGAGAACACATTCCCAATTCTAAAATGAGGATTATAAAAAAATAAAAAGAATTGAAATTAAATAAGACTTGATTTCAAGTAATAAAGCCTGCGTCTAATTTGTAAGGTTTCCACACTAACCTATTCTGCCTCAAGCTTCTATACTTTAAAGAGTAGGTCAGCCCATTACAATAAATGCAGGCTTAACCTAAAGCTTGAGGACTATAGAAACGAGAATGACTTTTAAGGGGTGGAAATCCCTTTTTATTTTAAATCATCATCTATAAAAATGTATAATTTTAATTGCTTTTAAAACTTATAAATATTTCTCCTAAAATATCAATGATAAAATACCAATGTTGTTTGTATTATACAAATAGATCAATAAATAAGCAATAATAATAATTATATTTTTCTCTTTGATTTTTTTCTGTCGATATGATATATTATAACAGAGGTATAAAAATATGAATGTAATCAAAGATAAACTTTCCAACTCTCCTAAACCTAAAAAAGAAAAATTAGCAAAATGCGAAACTATATTTGACCATAATCCAACAGATGAGGAACTCCCACATTTCACCGCAGGTGTATTATCTAAAGAGGACTATTTAAAAAGATTTGACAATGATATTTTTTATCAAGATATTTGTCGTCTTTATCTTATGAGAGGAGATGAAAAAACTGCTGATAAATACTATCTTATGGTTAGTGAGGATGTAAGAAAAGAAGCAGAAGAAGCCGAAAAGAATAGAGTTATTTGTGGTGGTAATATAGGTAAAGAGCGACCTCAATTTACAGATGAGGAGTGGGCACAGATAGAAAAAGCTAAGAAATTGGCTTTACTTTAATTATTCTCTCTAATTTTGTTCTTATATCAGATATTATATTTCTACTTGTCTTTATATTCAACAGTTCTGTTATTACATCACCAAAATCTTTGAATATATCATTATGAGGGTTCTTTGTTAAAACTTCATCTACTTTATAAAATATTCCCTTATCTTTAAATCTGTAAAATATCGGCTTTAATACATTCGTTACATCTTTATATATCGGGCTGTTATTAGCTAGAATATCAAAAAAATAACTACTTTCTTTGTTATAAAGTTTCCCAAGAAAAGCAGAGGTATATTGCCAAGACACTATTTCTCTTAACCCTTCAAAAAGCATTAAATCTAATTTATCCGTTGCAGGATAAGGAAAAAGTTCAGTGGTATGTGAATATTCATGTGTGAAAAAGTTCATAGAGATTGTATTTTCATCAGTTGGAAATACATTACTTTTCAATTTCATAAAAACATCTTTTAACCCAGAATAAATCGAAGTGTTAAAAGCTATTTTATTATCACTTTCAGCATACCCTGCCATACCTTTTAGTAGATTTTCAAAACCTATTATCTTTATACTTTTTACGGATGGAAAGAATATCTTAAAAGTTTCACTATCTAAAATCAACTCTTTAATTATCCTATTAAACTCTTCACTAGCTTTTTTTATATCTTTATCTGTAAAATTTCCTATTGGAATATCCATTTTTTTATATCCAAAAATAAAACTAAAACAAAATACCACATCACATATAATAAATCAATAAAATAAGTCCATCTTATATTATAAGTCGGTGTATCAAAATATCTAGGTCATTCTACAACTGCCACAAAAATATTTTATTTTTTTTTGCTTCCTTTTTAGGGTTTTTGAGAAAAAAAGCTATATAGGGAGAAGAAAATAATTTAATTTTCAGGAGGCTACGATTATGATTATAAATTAAATAAGAGAGCATCGGCGGATTGTCTCTCTGTTGTTTGTAATTAAATAATTGAAACTAAAATGGTTTGTCTCTCATCATAAAAACACTTCACCAAACGCATAAAATAATACCATAAATCAATTTCCATAACTAAATAGTATAAATAAAAAAAATAAAATATTTATATTAAGTCTCAAACATCAATTTATTCTTGCATAGCTTCTACACCTTACTTTAAAGAATAGATTGACTCCTTATAATCAATTAAGCAAATATAAGCGAATAAATGAAGTAAATATATCTTGGGAGCAAGCCATTTTTTTAAAAATTATTTCTTAAAAACTTATAAAAAATACAGAAAAAATCGTACGTGTTTATCTCACACACGCATTTTTTTAATTACGTGATTTTTACCAAAACATTTTAATTCTAAAGTAATATGTAATAAATTATTTTTTGTCAACACTTATTGAACAAAATTTGCTTAATTACCTACTTGTTAATTAAGGGGAAATTTCGGTATTATGGTAGATAATTCAAAAATAAGTCAAAAATTCGTCAATATAATTTTCACAAGAAAACGTAGGTAAAAAATATGGTTTTTTGGGTAGTGAAAAAAGATTGGTTTTAAAATTTTGCGAAAAAGGGGCTAATTTGCACTAAAAAGTGCAAGAAATGACATAAAAAAGCACTCTCCCCTACGACCCCCATATTAGACCTATTTTATACTAATAGGCAATGTGTCACACGGAGAGGGATTTTCTAGTTCTTTTCTACTGTGTGCCGAGTATGGCGTAAATCTAATCGGTGAAAGTCCGTAGCGGAGGTTCTCATAGCCAACCGCATAG
>Ga0268262_10004450_pt1 | contig 14494 bp, 12 predicted proteins | sample TergutNc150P3_FD_190354 | JGI IMG/M metagenome (GOLD analysis project Ga0268262, IMG submission 190354) | Nasutitermes corniger P3 segment gut microbial community from laboratory colony in Florida, USA - Nc150 P3 (SPAdes) (version 2) | ecosystem: Host-associated > Arthropoda: Insects >... | reverse complement strand
GCGCAGGCAGTTGAAACGTGATTGATTTACCGCCGCCTGTTGGGAATATTGTAAGTATAGATTTATTATCTACCGCTGCTTTTACCGCCATTTGTTGGAGCGGTATTCCTTCGTAACTTCTGAATTCATCAAAATGAAAAAACCGTTTTAATGCTTTTGTTTCATCTAACGATTCATTGCAATACGCGCATGATGAACATTTTCTGCTTCGTAAAAAGTGTATAATATTTTCTACATAAGGATAATTTTTCAGAACCTAAGGCGGCGTTATAGAATCATATTTTATAACATTGATTTGACTAAGCGCAAAACAAAGTTCTACCGGAGATTCTTTTGCCAATTTCTCAATAGGCGCATTTTCACAAATTATGCCTGTAAAAGTTTCTTGTATTAACGTGGAAATATTTTGCTGTGATTCTATGTAGCCTCTATAATGGAAAAAATCTTTGAATTCGTTATGATTATTCAATAAGGCGTAATAAATCTTTTTTAACGGCTCATCTAAATTGTTAAAAGCCTCTATTTCGTCATTAAACAAATCTCTGGCTTTTTTTGCGTCGTTAAGCGGATTATTAAGTTCATCCGTAGTTAATTTATCATCTTTTACTAGTTTATGGTACGGTTTTTTAGGAAACAAAAGAGGCGATAAATACAAAGTGTCTATAAAACGCTTCGCTTCGTAATCTTCTATTCCATTTTTAAGATATTTCAAATCGTGGTTGAGAATATTATGACCGCAAATATATTTACTTCCATGCAGAAAGTTGGAGAAATCCTGTAGGGATTTTGAATGAAATTCTTCCCTGTTTTCTTCGTTTCCTTTAATTGCGCCAATATCTAAAACCTTTTCACCATTTAGCTCAATTTCGGCATCAATAAAAACGATTTCGTCTGTATTCAGATTGGTTTCTCCTTATGGTTGCATACACAAGGATATTATAGCGGATTTTGGGAAGGTCGTAATATATGCTTATAAAAAATGGAAATATATCCTAAATATGAGGTATAAACCCAAAAATATCATAAAATTCGACTTGTACTTTGAATTTTATAGTTTTTTTGTCATATATAAAACAGTACAAAAATTTTTCAAAAAACCCTTGACAGTTAGTTGTATATATGATATAATCACAAATAACGCATGACAAATAGGAGATAAAGTGATTCTTAACGAATATGCGGTTATAAGAACCGGCTTGGTATTTTCCCGAAAAGAAGCGAAACAGGGTGAAATTTTTAAAATTTACCCTGCCCTCAGCCTGAAAAATATAACCGAAGACGGACAGATACTCTTAACTGAAATAGAAAACTATTCAGCTGCCGAACAGTTGAAAGATGAATACTTTACCAGAGAAGGTGATGTACTTCTAAGATTAAGTGCGCCTTATACGGTAGTTTTGATAACCGAAAAAGAAGCCGATTTACTCGTTCCGTCGCATTTTGCCATTATACGGACAAAAGAAATAATTGATCCTCGTTATCTTCGCTGGTGGTTGGCAAAAAAAAGTAAATGGTTTTTTAAAGTGGCAAGTGGAGGGACAATGATGGGTACTATCAGTTCAGGCTATGTTGCGCTAATGCCATTTAAACCACCGCTATTAGAAAAACAGCGTAAGATTGGAGAAATGCTTGAATTATTAAACAAGGAACAGCAACTGTTTTCTATGCTAGCGGCAAAGAAAAAACAACTGATCGATAACGTGCTGATAAATTTTGTTAATGAAAAAGGAGAAATGAAGTTATGACCACAAGAAAAAACATCGAAAACGTATTATGGAAAGCCTGTGACAGTTTTCGAGGAAAAATCGACAGTTCCCGCTATAAGGATTACATCCTTTCTATGCTGTTCGTAAAATATTTGAGCGATCTCAACAAAGAACGCCGTGCTGAGTATAGCACCCGTTTCAAAGGCGATGAGCAACGCGTTGAGCGTGCAATGAGCCGTGAATCGTTTGTATTGAAAGATAAATCTTCTTTTGATTTCCTGTACAAAAACCGCACCGATACAAAAATCGGACAAAAAATTAACGTTGCATTATCCTCTATTGAAGAACATAATGGTTCAAAACTGCGGAATGTATTTCGAGCTATCGACTTCAATTCCACTGTTGATCTCGGCGAACCGCGCGAAAAAAACGCTATACTAAAAAATTTGCTTGAAGATTTTAATGGACTTGACCTTTCGCCCTCACAACTTGATTCGTCCGATATAATTGGAGACGCCTATGAGTACATGATTGCCCTTTTCGCCTCTGACGCAGGTAAAAAAGGCGGAGAATTTTTTACACCGAGCCGTGTATCTGAGCTTGTCGCCAAACTTGTTCAACCGAAAGAGAACGACCGCATATACGATGCCACCTGTGGAAGCGGAGGACTTTTACTCAAAGCCTACAAAGAAGCCGGAACAAAAAAAGTCGCCATCTACGGACAGGAGCGTAACGCACAAACATGGGCGTTATGTAAAATGAATATGTTTTTGCACAACATATCCGATGCAACCATTTGGCAGGGCGATACTCTTTCAAATCCGCAAAATATCTCAAAAGACAAACTGATGAAGTTTCAGGTAGTTGTGGCAAATCCGCCGTTTTCGCTTGATAAATGGGACAGCGGATTTCTGCCTGACGAAAAGACGAAAATGTCCGCAGGGCTGGACCCGTGGAAACGCTTTAATTGGGGTGTACCGCCGGTATCAAAAGGCGATTATGCTTTTGTCTGCCACATGCTTCACTGTCTTGATGACACAACTGGACGAATGGGTGTAGTTCTGCCTCATGGCGTATTGTTTCGTGGAGCGCAAGAGGGAAAAATCCGCCGTACAATAATAGAAGAATTTAATTTGCTTGATGCTGTTATCGGGCTTCCTGCCAATTTATTCTTTGGCGCAGGTATTCCGGCATGCATACTTATTTTTAAAAAGAACCGTACTAGTAAAAATATTTTCTTTATTGACGCTTCCGGCGAAGATAACTACGAAAAAGGCAAAAATCAAAATATTTTACGCCAACAGGACATCGACAAAATTGTCAAAACTTATCACAAACGTACTGTCATAGAAAAATACAGTTATGAAGCGAAATATAAAGAAATTGTTGAAAATGACTTTAACCTTAACATTCCTCGTTATGTTGATACTTTCGAGGAAGAGGAAGAAGTTGACATTGCATCGGTAAAAGCGGAGATTGCGGGAATTGAAACGGAACTTGCAGATGTGCAGGCGCAAATGGCGAAGTATTTGGCGGAGTTGGGAGTGTAAGCTGTGAATAAAAAGAATGTAATCAAACTATTTGAAGAACGGGAAGTTCGTGCAATTTGGGACGAAAAACAAGAAAAGTGGTGGTTTTCAATCATTGATACGGTTGCTATTTTAACAGACAGTGTTGATCCTACAACTTATTGGCGAAAGTTAAAACAACGCTTAAAAGAAGAAGGAAATGAAACCGTGACAAATTGTCACGGTTTGAAAATGAAAGCTGCCGATGGAAAAAATCGGCTTACTGATGTTGCCGACACGGAGCAGTTACTACGGCTTATCCAGTCTGTACCAAGTAAAAAAGCGGAGCCGTTCAAATTGTGGCTGGCAAAAACAGGAACCGAACGTATTAACGAAACAATCGATCCTGAACAATCTATTAACCGTGCTTTACAAAATTATCGCCGTTTGGGATACAGTGAAAACTGGATTAATCAGCGCATAAAATCAATTGAAATTCGCAAGGCTTTGACAGATGAGTGGGATAAGGGCGGTGTTAAACAAGGCGAAGAATATGCAAATCTGACCGATCTAATGAGCAAGACTTGGAGCGGAATGACAACTCGTGAATACAAACAGCATAAAAAGCTGAAGCAAGAAAACCTCCGTGATAATATGACTAACTTGGAACTTGTACTGAATATGCTTGCGGAAGTTGCCGCAGTGGATATATCAATTGTCAAACAACCTAATGGTTACGACGAAAACGCAAATGTGGCAATAGAGGGAGCAAAAGCCGCAAAAGTCGCCCGTAAACAGATTGAGCAAAGTACAGGTAAAAGTGTTGTTAGTCCGCTAAACGCAAAAAACATAAGGCACTTATCTATTGAAGAGGCAGGGGATAAAAATGGGTAAAGCAGAATTGCCAAACGGGTGGAAAAACGTGAAATTAGGGGAAATTGCTGAATATTATGATGGAACACATCAAACACCGGAATACATTGAAAGTGGAGTTCCTTTTATTAGTGTTGAAAACATTGATAATCTTAAGGGGAGTAAAAAATATATTTCAACTGCTGATTTTGATAAATATAAAATTAAGCCGCAAAAAAATGATATTTTTATGACACGAATAGGTGAACTTGGTTTGGTAAATATCGTTGAGGATGATGAACCTTTGGCATATTATGTTACTCTTACTCTTATTCGTCCAAAAGAAATATTTCCACATTTTTTGTTGTTTTTTATCAATAGTAATGCTTTTCAAAGAGAACTTAATAAACGAGCGTTGCTCAATGCAGTACCGCCTAAAATAAACCTTGGAGATATTGGTAAAATGTCTGTTTTGGTCCCTCCCCTCTCCGAACAACAAGCTATAGCCGAAATCCTTACAATAGCTGACAAACTCATTGCTATTAAAGAACGCCTTATAGTCGCTAAACAAAAACAAAAACAATGGCTCATGCAACATTTGCTAACAGGCAAAATACGATTACTGGGGTTTAGTGGAGAATGGGAAAAAACAACACTCGAAAAACATATGCAAATAGAGACCGGAAGTCAAAATACCGAAGATAAAATTGAAAACGGGCGCTACCCATTTTTTGTACGTTCACAGCAAATAGAGAATATCGATAGTTATAGCTATGACTGCGAAGCTGTTCTCACGGCTGGAGATGGGGTTGGTACAGGAAAAGTCTTTCACTACATTAACGGAAAATTTAATGCACATCAGCGTGTATATGTAATGTCGCAGTTTAACGGGATTACTGGTATTTATTTTTATTATTTTTTTTCAAATAATTTTTTAAGTGTAGTGTCAAAATATACCGCTAAAACTTCTGTTGATTCAGTAAGACGGGATATGATTGCAAATATGCAAATAAATCTCCCTCCTCTCCCTGAGCAACAAGCCATCACTAATGTTCTAACCACCGCAGACCGTGAAATCGAACTGCTAAAAAAAGAACTGGAACAACATAAACAAATAAAAAAATACCTCATGCAAAAACTGCTCACCGGCAAAATTCGTGTAAAGGGAGTAGAAGCGTGAATAACAGAAAAAGTATGGGCAAACCAAAAGATGGCGTTTTGCTGCCAGTTGCGCCAAATCTCTCCGAAGTTCCGAGCGGATACATTGATATGCGAAACGCCATTATTGATAAAATCCAGAAAAACCGTCTTCGTTTTGCAATACAGGTAAATTCAGGAATGATTGAACTCTATTGGGAAATAGGCAATGAAATTCTGAACCGCCAGAAAAACGAAGGTTGGGGAGCAAAAGTTATAGATCGGCTTTCAAAAGACCTTAAAGATGCCTATCCTGAACTAAGCGGATTTTCACCGAGAAATCTAAAATATATGCGAAAGTTTGCTGAACACTGGTCTGATGTCTCAATTGTGCAACAGGTTGTTGCACAATTGCCGTGGCGAAGCAATATTATTTTGATGGATAAATTACATGATGAGAAAACACGTCTATGGTACGCACAAAGACTACTTGAAAACGGCTGGAGCAGTAATGTTTTGGATATGATGATAACCGCACAATTGAAAGAACGGCAAGGAAAAACAGTAAATAATTTTAAGCGTTCTTTGCCGCAGCCGGATTCCGATTTAGCAAGAGATATATTTAAAGACCCGTATCTTTTTGATTACATCGGAACAGGCGGACAGCGCCGTGAGTTGGAAGTTGAACGCTCGCTTATGGAGCATATGGAAAAATTCCTACTTGAACTTGGTCAGGGATTTGCATTTGTAGGACGGCAGGTACATTTGGAACTTGGAGGCGAAGATTTCTATATTGATCTTCTATTTTATCACCTAAAACTACGCTGCTATGTTGTTATAGAGTTGAAAGCTCGCAAGTTTGAACCGGGATTTATTTCACAGCTTAATTTTTATCAAAATGTTGTGAATGATGTACTGCGCCACCCCGATGACAAACCTACAATCGGTTTATTACTTGTAAAAAGTAAAGATAAAATCGTTGTGGAATATTCTCTTGCGGGTTTTCAAAATCCTATTGGCGTTGCAGATTGGCAGGATCATCTTACAAAAGAATTGCCGGAAGAATTGAAGTCCAGCCTGCCTACTATTGACGAAATTGAACGTGAACTTGACATGGAAATATTAGCCGTATCAAAAAAAGAAAAATCCCCAAAAAAGAGAGGTAAAAAATAATGACAACTCACCCTGATATGTATCTTGAAAAAGAATTCCAAATACAGATAGCGGATGTATTGCAAAAACTTGGCTATTTGTCTTTGTCGCCTGAAGAATGTCATCGTGAACGTGAAGGAAGTTACAATGTACTGTTAAAAGATATTCTGCGTGCGAAACTGGCGGAATTAAATATCTTTGAATACGGAGAAACAAAAAACCGCTTCAAATCTGCCAACATTGAACGAGCCATTGACGAGTTGAATGTAAGTATTGACGATGCCGGAGGGCTTATCAAGGCAAGTGAAAAAATTTATGACGCTTTACTGCTTGGACGTGACTTTCCTGAAACTGTAACTGATGGCAGAACATTATCTTTCAATCTTCGTTATATCGACTGGGATAAGATGGAAAATAACGTGTTTCATTTTACCCGTGAATTTATAGTGTCTAATGCGGCAGGTGACGGCGGCGCTATGCCTGATTTCGTGCTGTTCGTTAATGGTATCCCGTTTGGTGTAATTGAATGTAAATCGCCAATATTAGAAGAAACTCTGGCTGTAGAACAGCATATCCGTAATCAAGGTGTAGAATATATACCGCAACTTTATAAATTTACTCAGATACTGCTTGCAAGCAATAAAAACGCTATTCTTTATGCTACAACAGGTTCGGCAAAGAAATTTTGGAATACATGGAAAGAGGAGGATATTGAGTGGCAAAAAGAAAAACTTGCACAATGTGTAATTGATCGTTTACCGACGGAACAGGATAAAGCATTGATATCGCTTTTTTCGCCTGAAAGACTGCTAAGACTAACTCGATATTTTACATTGTATGATAAAAATGAAAAGAAAATAGCGCGTTATCAGCAATTTTTTGCCGTTGAAGAAATTATTAAAACAGTGAATACAGACGACTCTGTAACCGGAAACAGGCAGAGCGGAATTATATGGCACACACAGGGAAGCGGAAAATCACTGACTATGGTAATGCTTGCTAAATATTTACTGGAACAGATTGTCGGATGTAAAGTGATCATTGTTACAGACCGCACAGAACTTGATCGCCAAATTGCGGAAACATTCAGCCATACACGATTGAAGCCCGCACGTGCTACAAGCGGAAAAAATTTGATAGACCTTATCAATGAAGGAAAAGCCGATATTGTAACGGCGATAATCAATAAGTTCAGCAAAGTTGAAAACAGCAAAGTTGTAGTCGAGGATCGTAATGTTTTTGTGCTTGTTGACGAAAGCCACCGTACGAATTACGGCAGTCTTGCGGCAAAAATGAGGCTAGTGTTCCCGAATGGTTGTTATATCGGTTTCACAGGTACGCCGCTGATGAAAAATGAAAAAACCGCCGCCCGCTTTGGCGGCAGATATATTCACAAATACACCATTAAAGACGGCGTTGACGATAAAGCGATAGTGCCGCTGATTTACGAAGGGCGTTTTGTAGAACAAAATGTTGACGAAAATAATATAGATTTATGGTTTGAACAAATTACCCGCCGCTTATCGGAAAAGCAAATCGAAGATTTGAAAAGCCGCTGGTCTCAGCTTAAACGTATAACATCTACTGATGCCCGTATCCGTCGTATTGCGCTTGACATAAATACGCATTTTCTTAACGGTTTTAAGAATACAGGGTTCAAAGCAATGCTTGCCTGTAATTTCAAACGGGACGCAGTACGCTATCTGGAATGTTTTGAACAGTTAGATGATCTAACCGCAGCAGTAGTTATCTCTCCTCCTGATATGCGTGAAGGTTATGAAGAAGTAGACGAGGAGCCCGATAATAAAGTTCTCTCTTTTTGGAAAAAGATGATGAGTCGCTATAGGAAAACGGAAGATTATGAGGAAAGCATAAAAAATCAGTTTCTTGGCGGTGAAATTGACATTCTCATTGTCTGCGGTAAATTGCTGACAGGTTTTGATGCTCCGCTAACGCAGGTTATGTATATTGATAAAGAACTCAAAGAGCACGGACTCTTACAGGCAATAGCCAGAGCGAACCGTATCTATGACGGTAAGGATTACGGCTTAATTGTGGATTACCGAGGATTGATTTCTAAACTTGATGAAGCTATGGAAATATACTCAGGAGCAGGTCTTGAAAATTTTGATAGCGGAGAAATTAAAGGAGCAGTAGTAGATGTCATTTCCTGTGTAGGTAGAATTCGTGAAACATACTCTAACTTACTTGATATTTTCGGCAGTGTGCGAAACAGCAAAGATACAACAGAATTTGAAGATGTTCTTGAAGACGAAAAAAAACGAAATGATTTTTATATCTTGCTATGTAATTTTGGTAAAGCGCTTGCAATGACCCTCAATTCAGAAAAAGTATATGCCGCATTGTCAAAGGAAGAGATAGGGCAGTACAAACAAGCTTTTGCGTTTTTCTCAAAAGTTCGCAGAAGTGTAAGAATTCGCAATGCAGATGCGATTGATAATAAGGAATATGAACCGCAAATGCAAAACTTACTCGACACGCATCTTTCTGTAGTTGGGATAAAACAAATTACAAACCCTGTAGACATTTTAAATCATGATGAGATGGAAAAAGAACTTGCGGAACTTGGTTCTTTGCGTGCCAAAGCGGACGCTATTCGTTCTACAATGACTAAAAGCATAAAAGAACATCATGATATAAATCCGGCATATTATGACAGTTTTTCAAAACGTATCAAGGAGGTTTTAGAGGATTATAAGAATCGTGTTATCAGCGAAGCGGAATATCTGAGTAAAATGAAAAGCATTGTCGATGATTACCGCAAAGGGCAAACGAACATCACTTTCCCTGAAAAAATAAAAGGTAATATTCATGCACAGGCGTTTTACGGCGTTATTAGTGCAGTTTTCTCCGAAGTAAAAGAAATACAGGTTGACTATAACACCGTTGCCGATATTACACTTGCAGTTACAAATATCGTCGAAAAAAACAATTCTGTTGATTGGCAGACAAATACTGATATTCATAACCGTATTGCGCAGGAGATTGACGATTTATTTTTCGAATACGAAGAAAATGGACTTAAAGTTGATTATGATACAGTTGATAAAATAACCGAGAATGTAAAAACAGTTGCTCTTAGAAGGTTTAGATGAACAAAGTAATATATCTTGACGGACGAAAAGTTGTATACGAACTGGATAGGAAAAAGGTTAAAAATATTAACTTGCGAATTCGTCACGACCGTTCGGTTTATGTATCAGCAAATAAGAAAGTTGCCGGTAATGTGATAGAGGAATATTTACAGAAGAAGTCGGTATACATTCTTTCTGCTCTCGACAAATACACCGAGATTGCAAAATATGCCGATAATAAACACAATTACGTCACAGGAGAAAGTTTTCGCTATTTGGGTAAAGACTTACGTCTTGTTGTTATTCAAGACAGAAATAGTGTTAGTTCTGATGGTGTATACCTTACATTAAACGTAAAAAATATTAAAGACACGACGCTTAAAAAAAAGTTAATTGATAAATGGTACGATACGCAATGCAGGGAAGTTTCTACAGAAATAATTAGTAATATATATCAAGTTTTTAAGAAATATAATGTAGCAATGCCGAAACTGTCGTTACGTAACATGATTTCACGCTGGGGCAGTTGCCAACCGGAAAGAAGTAAAATTACACTTAATAAACGGCTAATAGAAACACCACGCAACGCTTTTGAATATGTGGTTATGCATGAATTCATACATTTTTTGTATCCTAACCACTCAAATAATTTCTATGAACTGTTATCTACGCTAATGCCCGATTGGAAAACTCGAAAAAGTCTTCTTGAAACTACGGCATTCTACGCTTCTGAATAATAGTTTTTATATAAATACTTAAAAGAAATAGAGGAGAAAAGAAATGGGTAAATATTTTTTAATTGGTATTCCTGATAGCGGAAAATCAACGCTTGGGAAGCTTGCCGCAGATATACTGGAGTTTCCATTTTATGACACTGATATTATGGCAGCTAAACAAGTAGATTTTAAAAGTTTTGCCAATATATTTACATCGGATTTTGGTCAAAAATTTATGGATGCGCAACTCTCCGCAATAATTGAAACAGCCAGGCTAGATGGGGACGCAATAATATCTACAGGTGCGGAAGTTTCTTTAGTACCTGAATGTGTTAGATATATGCGAAATAATGGAACAATAATTCATATAAAAAGAAATCCCGAACTAATTCTGGAAAGATTAAAGAACAGAAAAGGGCGCAAAGTTGTTTTACGTGATGTAAAAACCGGTATAGAAATTGATACGCAGCTAGATGTCGTGAAACGTTATATGGAAGAATACTCCAAATATGAAGCAATAGCCGATCTATATCTGGAAAACAATAAAAATGAAGATAAAGGCGCTCGGAAGTTAGTAATGCTGATAAATAAATGTCAAGCGAAAAATAAGGAGATTCAATATGAAGACAACAAAATATCATCTAATGTATATCTGTAAATGCGATCTTCATATTAAAGAGCGGGGAAATTATTTTTTTATATTTGATAATCTCACAAGCTCAAAATTTATTAATTAGGTTCAATATCATCAAATACAATAGGAACTTCTTCTTTGAATCGTTTCAGCATGGGTATGGTTATTTCACGCATTTGCGGATGAGCTTTAGATGCCGTTCGCAATTTGAAGAAATGCCGCCATTCTCTTAAATTCATCGTAACAACAATTTCTGTTTTAAGACTATTTGGCAAAATACTTCTGGCTTCTTCTGGCTGTGCACCTATGGATATTAATTTATTGTAATTATTTTCAATAGTTTGCATAGTTTCTTGCCAAATAATATACTTTTCAGAGTCTTTATTCCAAAAAAAAGGACGGATTAAGGTTAATTCATTCCCAAATTTGTCTTTGCTATAATTGCAGTATCTTGTACTTTCTTGACTGTAACTGGCTATTCTATGACGGACGATCTCATGACTTACTCCACGATCACATATAATTTTTACGGTAATTTTTTCATGCTCTATAACCGATTCATGTCCTGATTGTAGAATTTTTTGAATGAATTCTTTCGATGAATTGGGAGTAATCATATTTTCACTTTTGTAACAGACACGCCCGGCTTTTTCAATAGATTCTAATATTTGCTTACCATCAATTGTGTTCATAAATTCGAATGATGGTTCAATTATTTTCATGGTTTTACTCCTTATAAAAATATTTATGATTAAGATATTTCAAAAATATCATCCATTATAGTCACATTATCATCTGCTTTAGAATATCCATCAAAATTATATATTTCTGGTTCAGAATAACAAATTTGTATATTAGTATTTTCTAAAGCAAGTATACCTGCCGCTAAAGTGGATATTTTTGTATTAAGAGGGACAATAATATGATTGACATTATTATATTTTTTTATCTCTTCTTTTATTTTTTTATAAGTTGGTTCCAATTCGCTACAAGAAAAATCAAAAGAGTTAGTCTCATTTCGTCTAGATAAAAAATTATCTAAGGTGTTTTGAAAATGTATCATTGGTGCTTTATGTGAAGGGTTTGTTAAACTATTATCTGATGGTAATCCTTTTCCTAATAAAAGATATTCAGGGTCTATTTCTTCAATCATAATTGCTGCTCGTTCATGTTCATATCCAACCAATACAGTTAAACAAATAGGGTTTCCTGGAATTAGTTTCCTAGGATAACCAAAAACACTTCTTATTTTTTTACAACCCTTGCTAAGCCATTTTTTTTCTGTTTCTTCGTTTATAGAATAGTCTTTTGCCCCTAAATAAAGACATTGTATTTTATCAAAATGAGTACGATTTTTGTAAATGTTCATCAATAATACGAGTAACATTTCATGGGTGAAGGTTGTAATATCAATAATTATTTTTTTTTGATCCTTTTCAATAAGGGACAATATTACATCTTTAATTTTAGAAGATGTTAATAATGGTTCATCTGTTTTTGTATTAATTATATATGCATTATTATCATAATATCCATTAATTAATAAAGAATTTTTTTCAATGTTTGAGTGAAGATTTTCATTTTTGAATATTGAAATATTTCCCCCCCCCTTGTTTGGCGAATAATGAAGGAATAACAGTATATCTTTCTTCAAAACTTGCACAACATAATAACGTTGAATTTTCAATATTTACTTTATTAAATATTTCAGAAATTATTATTCTTTCACAGATCATTTATATCTCCTTAAAAAAGTGTAAACTGTCCAATTTCTGTATCTTCATCAATATCTTCTCTTAATTTCTTCCCTTTGTATATTGCTTGTTCTAATGTTTCATTCGTTACAAATAAATAACCTGCAAATCCAGAAGGATCAAGTACAAAGAAAGGAGCTAAACTACGATTCATAATATATAGCCAAGTTCGACCATCTCCATCTTTTGTACCAATTGTAGAGAGATGAAAGAAGCCATTTTGAACACCAAAATCTAAAACCTCTCTTATTTTTTTTGTTGGAATATTTGATAATGCTATGGAAAAAACCCTGCGTTCTGATTTTGTTTTTGACATCAAAATATCATGAAATGTCTTACCCATTGATAATAATAAATTTTGTAATTTTGAAGCAATGGTAAATTCTGCGTCTTCTTCGCAAGGTATAGTCTCAAGATTTCTAAATTGAGATAAAAGCATTGTTGTTGCCTTTTCTCTTACTATCTCGTCTTGAATACTATATGGTATTGATATTTTTACTTGGTTACTACCTTCTTGTTTTATAGTTGAATCATACATAAGAGCCGCCGCTTCAAGAACATAGCGTATAATCCCCGATGAAAGATGAGTAATAGTTTCAAGTCCTGCATAAGAATAAGTTGAACGTGATTTCTTTTGACCACCTAAATCTCTTATATAATTAGGACGTGCATATCGTAAAACATCATCATGCGGTTTGTTCCCACGCCCTTCTTTTTCCCAATTCTTTAGTATTTCTTTCTTTATTTTTTCTATAGCTTGCTCTTGTTTTTCGTTCTCTGGAAAATAATCCTTTGGATCAATGTTAATTCCTGCAATCTTCAATCTTCTTCTTAAAATTTCTTTTACAGTTTTTGCATAAAGGTCTTTCTTTGTTGTATATATTTCAGAAATATTAATTTCAGCGTAATCATGTGGTGCTTCAACCAATGTTCCTGTTGTTGAAATGTATGTTTTATATTTTGAATATTGTGCTGAAATTTTTAAACAAATATTAGGTTGAGTTCTACTTGCGATCCATGAATTTAAAATCTTTGTTTGTGTTAAGCTAAGATTATCAGCATCATCAATAAACAAGTAAATGTTTTTGTTTGGAAAGTCATTTATTGTTTTCAAACCACTTATGATAGGAACAAGAAACCTTAAATATGATAAGTAAGGAAGATTGTATGGTGGAATAGAATTATCAAATGAGTTTGAAATATTTAAAACATAACTCATGAAATCAGAATACATATCTTCGGCGTGACGATAAAGTTCAAGAAAAAAGGCGTTTGCGGATGTATTATTAAACACACAATCTTTTTTATAACCAGATAATTTTAAATAACGTAAATAAGTGTCATAAAAGTATTTTGAATATTGATCTTCATTAAAAACAAAGTCATATTTCATTTTTGATAATGAATACAAAACATTCATGAGTACATTAAGTGATAAAAAATGTTCATTAATTATATATGCTGCGTGATGTTTGTCTAAACATTGCAAATCCGTAATATTTGATTGTGTTGTTTTTATTGGGATATGAAAAGCTAAAAAATCAAGCGATGATAAATTACAATTTTTTCTAATTCTTAAAACATCTGGTAATAAACATCGTATTAACATTGTTTTTCCAGACCCACGAGCTCCTAAAATCAATGCAGGGTCGGGAGTTAAAATATGAGGAATGTCTGTATGCATTTCAACAAAAAGTTGTTCTGCTTTTTGGGCTTCCAGATTTTCTGGACTATAAACTGAAAATGGATTATCCATAGAGCCTCTTCCAAAACCCTTAGCATAAGAATGATAAATACTTCAAAGAAGCCAGAAAAAGGACAGCAGCAAAGAGTACAAAGGAGACTTTAGAATATCCTTTTACATAAAGCGTTTTTGGTATCAGATTGTCTTTTAAGTGGGAATTAGCGCGTTCCACCGTTGTTCGAATTTTATACCGTTC
>Ga0268262_10004449_pt1 | contig 14495 bp, 9 predicted proteins | sample TergutNc150P3_FD_190354 | JGI IMG/M metagenome (GOLD analysis project Ga0268262, IMG submission 190354) | Nasutitermes corniger P3 segment gut microbial community from laboratory colony in Florida, USA - Nc150 P3 (SPAdes) (version 2) | ecosystem: Host-associated > Arthropoda: Insects > Digestive... | reverse complement strand
GTCATGGCGGGGACTAGATTAAGTCGCCAAAAAGAGAAATTATAGAGCATGACCATACAGGAACTTATCGCTTCAGCGCGGAAAATTGTCTTTAAATTTGGATCAAATACCCTTGCCGGCAATGAGGGAAAAATCAACGCCGCTTTTTTGGATGAATTTGCCGGACAGACCGCGGGACTATGCGCCGGGGGCAAACAGGTTATTATTGTTTCCTCAGGCGCGCAGGTGGCGGGCCTTTCCACATTGGACAAGTGGGCCCGTAAAAAGGATTTGCACTACCGGCAGGCCCTTTGCGCCGTAGGGCAGGTACAGCTCATGAAAGCCTGGCAAAAGGCTTTTGAGCCTCATGACCGCCACATAGCGCAGATTCTGCTTACCCAGGATGATTTCAACGATCCCATCAGAACCCTCAACATGAGAAACACCCTGTTTACCCTGGTCGATGAGGGCATTATTCCGATTATCAACGAAAATGACACGGTATCGGTTGAAGAAATAAAAATCGGCGACAATGACACCCTGGCGGCGCAGTCGGCGATTCTCTGGAGCGCGGATCTTTTGGTGCTGTTCAGCGACATTGACGGCCTGTACAATAAAAACCCCAAGGAATTTCCCGACGCGGAATTGGTTGAAGAAGTACGCGACATTGACGCGGCGCGCGCCGATGTCAGCATAGGCGCGGTGAGCAACTTCGGCACGGGAGGAATTGCCACCAAACTCACCGCGGCGCAACGGGCCTCTTCCTACGGTATTCCCACGATACTTGCCCACGGCGGCAGACCCCGCTGTCTGGAAGCCCTCGCCGCGGGCCGTCAAAAGGGAACAGTGTTTTTGGCGTAGTATCTGGCAGTCTATAACAACAAAAAATTTATTTAATGAAGAATATAACCACGGAGGACACGGAGTTACACGGAGGTTTAAGATATTAATTCCTCTTCCTCCGTGAAACTCCGTGTCCTCCGTGGTAAAAATTCTTTTCTGCTTTCTGGGCGCCTGATTTATTCAGTGGTTCCCCAGTCTTGTTGTTAATTCCCAAAAATGGTACAAGTAAATGACGGAGGTGAGTATGGCAGCCTTATCAATTCCGGCGGTCGCCGGGACGGTTCATGATTTGTTGGCTTTGGGGGCTTTGGTAACACGGCTCGATCCGGGCATTATTCCTTTTGCGGAGGCCGGCGAATACCTCCTCCATGTATCCGGCGGGGAGTACAATGTCGCTTCCAACCTTTCTACCTGCTTCAGGCTGAAAACCGCCATTGCCAGCGCGATGGTAGATTATCCCATTGGCCGCAAAGTAGAGATGGCGGTGCAAAAGGCCGGAGTAACCCCTTATTTTCAGCGCTTCAAACATGACGGCGTGCGGGGGCCGAATATAGCGACGGTGTGGAGTGACCGCGGACAGGGAGTGCGCGCGCCGGTGGTATTTTACAACCGCTCCAATGAGGCGGCGCAGCAACTCAAGCCGGGCAGTTTTGACTGGAACGCGATTTTTGGCTCAGCGGGCAATCTGAAGGTTCGCTGGTTCCATTCAGGGGGGATTTTCAGCGCCCTTTCGCCTACCACCGCGGATTTGGTTATCGAAGCGATGCAGGCCGCCAAAAAAGCGGGGGCCGTCGTTTCCTTTGATTTGAATTACCGGGCAAAACTCTGGGCGGTTGCCGCGGCGGAGCAGGGCCTCAGCGCGGAGCAGGCCGGCGAGAAGGCCGCCCAAACCCTGCGTAAAATAGCGGGGTATGTTGACGTGCTGGTCGGCAATGAAGAAGATTTGCAAAAGGGCCTGGGCCTGAAAGGGCAGGATGTCGAGGCGAAAGGCAAGCTTGATCCTTCCGCGTTTTTTGGCATGATGGAAAGCGTGATAAAGGATTTTCCCAACATCAAGGCGGTGGCGACCACCCTGCGCGAAGTTCACTCCACCAACCGCCACTCATGGAGCGCCGTGCTGTGGCTGGACGGCAAAAATTATCAGGCGCCCGCCGCGGAACTTGACGTATATGACCGGGTAGGCGGCGGCGACGGTTTTGCCGCGGGCCTGTTCTACGGACTGTTAAGCGGCAAGAGTCCCGAAGAGGCGCTGCGGCTGGGCTGGGCGCATGGGGCGTTACTGACTACTACTCCGGGCGACACTTCCATGGTGAGTCTGGATCAGGTGGAAGCTTTTGCCAAAGGCGGTTCCGCCAGGATTCAGCGTTAGCGGCAATTTCCCGGAAAAGAAAGGCCGGCTATGACAGAAACAGAAACAGAATTGCATAAAATTTTCAGCCAAAACCTCAAGAAATACCGCCGTGATTTTGGTCTAACTCAAATTGCGCTTGCCAAAAAAGCCGGTGTTTCCACCAATTTTGTAAACGACATCGAATCGGGAAAAAAATGGGCTTCACTGACAACTATGGTAAAAATCGCGAATGTCTTCAATGTTCATATCTATGAACTTTTGAAACCACCCAACCTGCTTCCCGACAATTTGAGCAGTATCCTGAAAAAATATACCGGGGATGTTGACGCGGCCATTGACCATATTAATCATACTCTTTTGGAAAATGAAAAATTAATCCCCCGTTGAGGTTTATATGAGATGGTTTAACAACCTGAAAATCAAGTCAAAGATGATTATCGGTTTTGCGCTGATCATCATAATGTTGACAGGTATGGCTTTGTTCGCCGTCAGCCGGTTGAATAAGGTTACTGTTATATACAATAACACAATCAGATACCCCGTAACCATCAGAAGAGCCATTATGGAGACCCAGTCCGCGTACAATGAGCTGCGCCGGCTTACGACCGGCATGATCGCGTTCACGCTGCAGGGCGACTCCGCGAAAATCGACAAGCTGTACAAGGACGCTGTATTGGTCTACGAACAGGCTGTGTATACAGTAGAGGAATTTGAAAATTCCCTGAAAGTAAGCCCTCTGTTAAATGAAAAGGAAAGGAAAATACGGATTGAAAGCGCCAATGCGCTCAATAATTATATACAACGATACAAAAACGAAGTATGCGACCCTATAATGAGCGCGGCGCGCGCCGGCAATTATGATCGGTGCATGGAGATAGCCGGCAGCATGGGAACTCTCGCGGAGGAAGTAAGCGAGCTTACCGATAAAATGTGTGAGTTGTCAAATGTCGTAGAGGAAAGATCGATTAACGACGCGCTGGTTACCGCAAACCAATCCAAGATGCTGCTGGTTACCATTTTCGCGATTTCTGTTGTTCTTTCAATTGTATTGGCTATGTTGATTGCCCTGCTCATCGCCGGGCCTATCAAAAATATGATAGACGTAGCCGATAACGTGGCAAAAGGTAATCTTGACGTATATATCGACACTTCCGCGAAAGACGAAACAGGTATGCTGGCAAAGAGTTTCGCGAATATCGTAAACATCGTCAATTTGCTTACCACTGATCTGAAAGATTTAAGCAAACACGTTCATGCCGGCGTGAAATTGGACGCGGCGCATTTCAGCGGCGCGTACAGCGAAGTTGTGGAAAGCATAAATTCTTTTGTTGACGCCGCCATCCACGCCCAGGAATCGGCGCTGCTTACCATGTCAGCCATGTTTGATTCAAACCCCCATATCAACATATTATTTGACAATGCCTTCAACGTAATCGACTGCAATCCCGAAGCGGTCACATTCATGGGTTTCAATACCAAGGAAGAACTGCTTGGCGGATTTGTTGACCTTGTATCCAGGACTCTTCCGCCCGTACTTTCCAACGGACAGCGCCCCGAGAGTTTAGCCCGGCGGCTAAAGACCGCCGCTGATGAAGGCATGGTCAAATTCGAGACAGAACTGCATTTTGACGGCGATATACGCAGATTAAGCGTTGATTTCAGGAAAATACCCTATAAAGGCAGTTTTGCCGTGGTTGCCTATATATTTGATATGACCGAAATCTTTCAGCGGGAAATGCAACTGGCGCGCGCCAGAGAGTTAATTGAACTGCAGCTTGCCAAATTGAATTTGGTTGTTCAGGCGACTAAAATCGGCCTGTGGGATATGGAAGTAGTACAGGACGATCCCGTAAACCCGAACAACACCTTCGTATGGTCGGATGAATTCAGGCATATGCTGGGTTATACGGACGAGCGTGATTTCCCCGACGTACTGAGCAGTTGGAGCAATTTGCTGCACCCGGAGGACAAGGAAAAAACGCTGGACGCTTTCGCGAAACATATGCTCGACACAACGGGCAATACGCCCTACGATGTAGAATACCGCCTGCTGCGTAAAACCGGAGATTACGCCTATTACCGCGCTTCCGGGGAGTCCATTCGCGACGAGAACGGTAACGCGATACGAGTTGCCGGCGCGCTCATGGATATTACCGATACCAAAAATATGCTGCTGAACATGAATCGGCAAAAGGCGGCGGCGGAAGCCGCTAACCGCGCCAAGAGCACCTTCCTTGCCACCATGAGCCACGAAATACGCACGCCGATGAACGCCATAATCGGCATGACCACGATAGGAAAGTCCGCGCCGAATATTGAGCGCAAAGATTACTGTTTTATGAAAATAGAAGACGCTTCGAATCATCTGCTTGGAGTAATAAACGATATTCTGGATATGTCGAAGATCGAAGCGAATAAATTTGAACTTGCCCCCGCGGAATTTGAACTTGAAAAAATGCTCCGGCGCGTGGTGAATGTCGTCAATTTCCGCATAGATGAAAAGCGGCAGGAACTCTCCGTGAATATCGACCATTCCATTCCCCACACCCTCATAGGGGACGATCAGCGGATAGCGCAGGTCATTACCAACCTGTTGGGAAACGCCGTTAAATTCACTCCGGAGCGGGGCTCTATCAGCCTGGTTGTGCGCCTTGCCCGGAAAACAGACAATCTCTGTACCCTGCAAATTTCGGTAAGCGATAACGGCATCGGCATAACTCCCGAACAGCAGACAAAATTGTTTCAGTCTTTTGAACAGGCCGAATCCAGCACAACCCGTAAATACGGCGGTACGGGCCTGGGTCTTGCGATTTCCAAAAATATTGTAGAAATGATGGGCGGAACAATATCGGTTGAATCAGAACCCGGAAAAGGTTCTGCCTTTACTTTCACGATTCAGGCGGAGTGCGGCAAGAAAGAAAAGCGTGAACGTTTGCTGGATGTTGGATTGAAAGATATCCGTATTTTAGCCGTTGACGATGACCCGGATATTTTAACGTACTTCCTTGAAATAGCGCGGGGATTTGGCATATTATGCGACACCGCCGCAAGTGGGGAAAAAGCCCTTGAACTCATAGACCAAAAGGACGGTTACCATATTTACTTTATAGACTGGAAAATGGCGGGCATGGACGGCATACAACTTGCCCGTGAAATAAAGGCGCGAAAATCTGAAAATTCCATCGTAACCATGATTTCCGCCGCCGAATGGGGCGCGATTGCCAAAGAAGCAAAAGCGGCGGGCGTTGATAAATTTTTGTCAAAACCTCTTTTCCCTTCTACTATCGCGGAAGTAATCAATGAATGTCTCGGCGTCAAGAAACAAGCGGAAGAAACGCAGACGGCTGATATTAACGGTATATTTGCGGGGCGGCGTATACTGCTGGCTGAAGATGTGGAAATTAACCGCGAAATTGTACAGGCTTTGCTTGAACCGACACAGTTGAAGATAGACTGCGCTGAAAACGGCGTAGAAGCAGTCCGCATGTTCAAAGAAGCCCCGGATCAATACGATATGATTTTCATGGATATACAAATGCCGGAGATGGACGGTTATGAAGCGACAAAACGTATCAGGGCGCTGGATGCTCCGAAGGCAAAAACCATTCCTATTATTGCCATGACCGCTAACGTATTCAGGGAAGATATTGAAAGATGCCTTGCTTCCGGTATGAACAATCATGTAGGCAAGCCGCTGGATTTCCAGGAAGTTATGAACCGTCTGCGTTCATATTTAGGTTAGCGGCGGAAATAAGCCCGTTTGTTGACAAGATAAAGCTGACGGCAGTATATTAATAAAATGGATAAAAACCAGAATGACAAAGTGCGGTTCTCAATCGGAACCAAACTGATAACTATTATTTCCATTATAGTTGTTCTTTCTTTGGGTTCAATTACCGCCCTTGTTTCATGGATGATGCGCGAAGATTTAAAAATTGCCGCGGAAGAAAACAACTTCGAAACGAACAGAAGAGCCGCTGAAGAAGCGGAAGAAATGCTGTCAAGTATGCGCGCCGCTTCCGGCCAGCTCATGTACACGATAAACGTTCTGAGCGCGCAAAAGGCTTCGTCCCCCGGAATACAGGATGCGGCGCTTCAAGAAGCGGCGCTGCAAACGGCGGCGGAATTTTTCTTTGCCCAGAACCCCCGCGCCGCCGCGTTTACCTATACGCTCAAAGACGCGCGTAATATTTTGATCAACAGGGATTACTTTCTTTCCCACGATATAGACCGGTCCCTTGCGGAGGCTTACTTTAATGACAACGAAATTTTCCTGTCACGCGCCGCGCGGGGAGAGACGGCGATATTAAACGCCGCTCCTGTTTTTACAAGGCCGGTTCTTGCCCTGTTTTTTCCGTATCAGGAGACGGGCGGGCAAAACGGAGCGGGCTGCGTTCTGATCGCCTCGGAAAAACTGGTTGACAGTTTTGGTTTCGGGACAAACCAGTCTTTTCTGATAAATGACAAATGCGATTTATTAATACATTCCGACTCCGCGCTTTTGCTGAATGGCGCGAATGTGGCGGACTTTGATTTTATCCGGGAGATACAGGGAGATCCCAACCGCAATAAACAGCAGCTTATAAACGCCTATTTTAATTTTGAACCGCCGTTTGAACCGAACTCTTCAAAAACGCCGATAGTGCCGCGGTATTATACGGCGTTTACCAAACTTGCCTACGGCGGCTGTATCGTGATAACCGGCATAGAGCAGAATAAAGTTTTCGAGGGTATCACCGCCGCTACGCGGCGCAATATTTACCTGACCGCGGCGGTTTTGTTTGTCTCCATAATGTTTATCTGGTTTTTTTCAAAAGCAATTTCAATACCGCTCAAGGCGTTATCCGCCGCGGCAAAAGGCATTGAGGGCGGACAGTTCGAACAAAAGTTTCAGATTAAAGGCCGTGATGAAATCGGATTATTGGGCGCAAGTTTCCGGAAAATGTCCGGCGCCCTGCACATATTCGGCAGATTTACCAACCGCGAAATTGCCGTAAAAGCCATGCGCGGTGAAATTAAACCGGGAGGCCTTCCCAAGCACGCCACAATCTTTTTTTCCGATATACGCGGCTTTACCGCGTTATCTGAAAATTTTACCAAAGCGTTTGGGGACAAAGCCTCGGATAAAATCGTCTTCTGGCTCAACAACTACCTTACCGGCATGGTCGAGTGCGTGGAAAAAACAGGCGGCGCGGTAGACAAATTCATCGGAGACGCGGTAATGGCGCATTGGGGCACGGCTTACACCGCGGGCAGCCCCAGAAAAGACGCGTTTAACTGCGTTAAGGCGGCTCTTATGATGCGCCACGCGCTGATAGCGTTAAACAAGGATCGCGCGGCAAATGATCCCGGCAATCCGCCCATCAGAATCGGCTGCGGGATTAATACGGGGATTGTCACCGCCGGACAGATTGGAAGCGAGCTTCGCATGGAGTATACGGTAATAGGCGACCCGGTAAACCTCGCTTCCCGCGTCGAAGCGCTGACCAAGCCGCTTGCGGCTGATATTCTTATAACCGAGGATACCTGGAATCTAATCAAGGACAGCCTTATTACGGAAGAAATGCCCCCGGTAACGGTAAAAGGAAAGGCAAAGCCGGTGCGTTTGTTTGCCGTCGTTAATTTTGCCGAAGTAAAAGGGGGGCCGCGCACCCTTGCGGATGTCCGTAAAATATTGGGCATTGAGGCTCCCGAACTCTCCCATGTTGATCTTGACGCTGAAGAAAAGAAGTACAAAATAGGCAGTGAGAAGAAATGAGCGCGATAGAAACGGCATCGACACATAAAAACAACCCGGATGTCAATTCGCCGCGGCCGCCGCGGCGCAAATGGTTAGCCGATGCGCTGGTAATTGTTTTGTGCGTTTCAGGCGCGTTGTTCAGCCTGAATCTGTTCAGGCTTGATCTGTTTCAATCAATCGCGTCTCAAAACAAGAAACCAATGGGAACCGTTACCGTTAAATACAACAATGTACAGCGCCGCTTCTCGGATCGCGTGATATGGGGCCGCCTGACTGTTGATTCGCCCGTGTACTCAGGCGACCTTATCCGTGTGGCGGGATATTCCGCCGCAACTTTGGATATTAACGACGGCGTTATTGATATAAACGAAAATTCCCTGATACGCATACGCGCTTCTTCAGACGGCGAAGACCGCGTTGTAATTGATCTCGATTCAGGAAGTTTGAGTATCACGTGTTCCGACGCCGCTGACAAGGGTGTAACGCTTAATGTTATGGGCTGCGTAATCGCGCCGACGGCCAAAACAACGTTAAGCGTATCCGCCAAAGAAAGCGGTATGACGGTGCAGGTGAACGAAGGAATAGCGACCATAACCGGGGACGGGTACAGCCGTTCTATGGACTCAGGTGAAGCGTTGATTTTGGATACTGAAGGCGTTGAGCAGGCGGCGCCGGCGGCGGTTGTTACTCTTCCCCGCCCAAACGCGCGCTTTATAAAAAACAGCGTTGAACCGGTAAATATCCGCTTCATGTGGAATACGATCAACATCGATCAAAGAGCGCGTTTGCGTCTGGAAATTGCCGCCGGATATAATTTTACGCGCATTGTACAGACAGCCGAAGGCGTTAATTCTGCCAATGTTAATCCTGGCGCGGGAATTTGGTATTGGCGGCTGTCGTATCAGGATGCCGTCCTGAGTTCGGGGCAGTTTACCATTGTAGACGCGGCAATGTCCGCGCCGATAAGTCCCATTCAGAACAGCCTGTTTAACTATAAGGAAAAACCGCCGTCAGTCCGTTTTGAATGGCAGCCGGTAGAAGGGGCGTCCTATTATATTCTTGAGGCAAGTCTTGCGCCGGATATGATAAACCCGTCAATAAACAAGCAGACTGCCGTTGCTTCTTATGTCGAACCGGGCATGGAAGAAGGAACCTGGTACTGGCGGGTAAAGCCTGTTTTTTCTTCTCTTTATGAAGGCTTTACTGTTTTTTCTCAAGCTTCGTCTTTCCGCGTAGAAAAAATGAATGAGTCCGCGGCTGCCGTTCAGACTGCGGATAATCCTCCGGCAGCGCAGGCGCTGTCTGAACCGGAACCAATACCGGCAGCCGTTTCCAAACCTGTTAAATCTGATAAATCCGCTAAACCCGCAAAACCGGTAACTCCCCCCGCAAGCGCGGCAAAACCGAACAGTTCTGCATCAAAACCTGAAGTCATTCCTGACCCGGTGATTCCCTCTGTGTCAAATACGCCGCCGCCGGCCGCTCCTGTATCAACTCCCGGGGTATTTATCTCGTCAGCCGCGGGATGGAAAACACTTTTTAATTCGAGTTCCACGTCAAATATCAGTATTGCCGGAGAAACAATTGACGGCATAGAAAGGGAAGTCTTGACCATAAAGATTACTCTTTCAGGAGGAGATGCAAGGTGGGCGGGAGCAACATTAACAGACGACGCTTTTTTTGCCAAAGTGCTTATTGGACAAACAAAAGGTTCAAGAACGACAGGAACCGCGGTGACCGATATTAATCTCATCCCTAAACTTGTAAATGCCAATGGGGTTCGTTTTAAGGCGCTGGGTGACGGAAAAAAATGGAGGGTCTATTTTCCGACAAGCAATGTTACTGACGGCGCTTATCATGGAGTAACAATATCAACTCAAAACGGACAGGTCAGCGCTATTGATATTTCTTTCGACAAATTGGATCAGCCTAATTATGGAAGCAGAATCAGATTTAACAAGAACAATTTAAAAGGAATTACCATTGAGAGAAACACTGAGACTCCGGGAACCGGGGCATCTGCCATTAAAGTTTTTGATTTTGAGGTTTTTTGATGATATGTTCGTTTATAAACGCCACTGTGTCGGCGAGGCTCTCGCGTAAACCGCGCGGCGAATAACCAAGTTCTCTTGATGCTTTTTCATGCGAAAAATTACTGTTGCTTTTCAGGGTATACAGCGAGTATGCGGTATACAGCGGACGTTTGCCGCGTATGATGAAATAAGCCAAAAAAAACGGAAGCGAAAAATAAGCCAGCCACATGGGAAGTTTTGATTGTATTTTTTTTCCGCCGATTATCTCATGGAGCATGGCAAACATTTCCATCATTGAATAATATTTATTGGTCAACAGAAAATGATCGCCCGCTTTGCCTTTTTCCGCCGCCTTGAGTATGCCGCTCGCGACATCGCGCACATCGACAAAATCGTAGCCGCCATTGACCGCCGCGAGAATTTTCTTTTCCATATAACCTGTAATCACCTGCGTAAGATGAGTGTTGCTGTAATCGTTCGGGCCGATGATGCCGCTGGGGAGTACAATCACGGCATCAAGACCTTGATTTTTTACCGCGTCCATAACCAGCGCGCTTGCCCTGGCTTTGCTTTTTGCGTATTTGCCGACGACGGATAGCGGATCAAAGTGGTCTGTTTCCGTTGTCAAACGGTTTTGGGGCGGCTCGGTGACGGCGTGTACGGAACTGACATATACCAGCCGTACTTTGCGCGCGAGACACGCTTCTATAATGTTTTTTACGCCGTTGTAATTTTGGTCGTCCATTGTTTTGTATTGCCTGCTGTTCCCGCCGATTAACACTACGGACGCGGTGTGTATGAACACTATTTCCCTGTTTTCAAGTCCGTCAAACAGTTTTGTAACAGCGTTCCTGTCGCGCACGTCGCCGAAAAACAACTCAACTTTTATACCTTTAAGCGCTGTATCGGCTTTTTCCTTTGAACGCACCAATGTACGGACAGCCGCGCCGCCGGATACTAACGCCTTTACCACATTATTACCGACAAAACCTGTTCCGCCGGTTACAATATATGTTTTTTCCATTCCCTATCCTTAACAAACCAAACAATAACCGCTTTGGTTTGAAATTTTTATGGGGATATTATGAATTTTCCGGCAATTTTAATAAAAAACCATCAATTCTTTCCTATTCACTATTTCTTTATTATCTGTTATCTTTTATTCATTATTTGAATAGGAGTGTCAGTTATGGTAACTGATCTGGAAAGTTTGGAAAAAGCGCTTACCCGTATTCGAGAAGCCCAAAAGGTCTTCGCTGCGTTCAGTCAGGCACAGGTAGACAAAATTTTCTTTGCGGCTGCCCGTGCCGCCGCAAAGGAACGCATCCCGCTGGCAAAAATGGCGGTGGCGGAAACCGGCATGGGCGTAGTCGAGGATAAAGTGATTAAAAACCACTACGCCTCGGAGTACATCTACAACGCTTACAAAGACGAAAAAACCTGCGGCATAATTGCGGATGACCCCGTGTCGGGTATCACCCGCATAGCCGAACCCATCGGCCTGGTGGCGGCGGTCATACCCACTACCAACCCCACCTCCACGGCGATTTTTAAGTCGTTGATTTGCCTGAAAACCCGCAACGGGATTATCATCTCGCCGCACCCCCGCGCCAAAGGCTGTACCTGCGCCGCCGCCAAAATTGTGCTGGACGCCGCGGTCGCCGCGGGCGCGCCCGAGGGAATTATCGGCTGGATAGACGAACCAAGCCTTGAAATGACCAACATGGTGATGAAAGAAGCGGATACCATCCTTGCCACCGGCGGGCCCGGCATGGTCAAAGCGGCCTATTCCTCCGGCAAACCCGCCATCGGCGTCGGGTCGGGCAATACCCCCGCCATCATCGACGACAGCGCGGACATACTCCTCGCCGTGAACTCAATCATACACTCAAAAACGTTTGACAACGGCATGATCTGCGCGTCCGAGCAGTCCGTCATCGTCCTGCAAAGTATTTACGAAAAAGTGAAAGCCGAATTCACACGCCGCGGCTGTTACTTCCTTACGCCTGAAGAAACCGAGAAAGCGCGTAAAACGATCCTCGTCAACGGATCGTTGAACGCGAAAATTGTCGGGCAGAAAGCGGCGAAGATTGCGGAGCTTGCCGGCGTAAAGGTTCCCGATACAACGAAAATTCTTATCGGCGAAGTGGAAAGCGTGGAGCTTACGGAAGAATTCGCCCACGAAAAACTGTCCCCGGTGCTGGCGATGTATAAGGCAAAAGATTTTGACGACGCGCTGGACAAAGCCGACCATCTGGTAAAAGACGGCGGTTACGGCCACACCGCCAGCGTATATCTTAACCCGCAAACAGGCGCCCAAAAACTTGCCGTCTTTAGCGAGCGCATGAAGACCTGCCGTATTGTACTCAATACGCCGTCGGCGCACGGCGGCATCGGCGACCTGTACAACTTCCGCCTGAGGCCCTCGCTCACCCTGGGCTGCGGCAGTTGGGGCGGCAATTCAGTTTCGGAAAATGTCGGCGTAAAACATCTGTTAAATATTAAAACACTGGCGGCAAGGAGGGAAAATATGCTGTGGTTTCGCGCTCCCGAAAAGGTATATATCAAGAGGGGATGCCTCCCCGTGGCTCTGGACGAGCTAAAAACCGTTATGGGAAAAAAGCGAGCGTTCATCGTAACCGACACATTCCTGTACGAGAACGGTTACACCAAAACGATTACCGAAAAACTGGACAGTATGGGCATTGTCCACGAAACTTTTTTTGATGTCGCCCCCGACCCGACTCTTGCCTGCGCGAAAAAAGGCACGGCGCAGATGAGCGCGTTCAAGCCCGATGTGATCATCGCCCTCGGCGGCGGTTCGGCAATGGACGCGGGCAAAATCATGTGGGTACTCTACGAACACCCGGAAGTTAATTTTGAGGATATGGCGATGCGTTTCGCCGACATTCGCAAACGTGTCTACACTTTCCCCAAAATGGGAGAGAAGGCGTACTTTATCGCTATACCCACCTCCGCCGGAACAGGCAGCGAGGTAACGCCGTTTGCCGTCATCACCGATGAAACCAAGGGCATGAAGTATCCGCTGGCGGATTACGAACTGTTACCCGACATGGCGATAGTAGACGCCGATGTGCAGATGAACGCGCCCAAGGGACTGACCAGCGCGTCCGGCATCGACGCGGTAACCCACGCGCTGGAAGCTTACGCCTCGGTCATGGCGACGGACTACACCGACGGTTTGGCGATACAGGCGCTCAAGGTGATTTTTGAGTGGCTGCCCGCCGCCTACAACGAAGGCGCGGCAAATCCTGTCGCGCGTGAAAAAATGGCAAACGCCGCCACTATCGCGGGTATGGCATTTGCCAACGCCTTCCTCGGCGTGTGCCACTCGATGGCGCACAAACTCGGCGCGTTTCACCATCTGCCCCACGGTATCGCCAACGCCCTGATGATCAGCGAAGTGCTCCGTTACAACGCCGTCGAAGTTCCGCCGAAGATGGGAACCTTCCCTCAATATGATCACCCCAAAACATTATCCCGTTACGCGCAAATCGCGGACGCGCTCAATCTTGGCGGCTCAAGCGACGAGGAGAAACTTGAAAAACTTATCTCCGCCGTGGAAAAATTAAAAGAACAGATAGGGATCAAGAAGACAATCAGGGATTATGGCATTGATGAAAAAGATTTTCTTCTCCGCCTTGACGACATGAGCGAACAGGCTTTTGACGATCAATGCACCGGCGCAAATCCCCGGTATCCCTTAATTGAGGAAATCAAAAAGATGTACATCAATGTATACTATGGTAAGAAGGAGAAGGTGTAAATGGGCAGTTACAAACTTGATAATTTGCTTGCCGACCGTGGGTCGAGGAAAATATACCGCGATGGGGACAAGGTGATAAAGCTCAGGGACAAGGATTTCCCCGCGCCGGATGTTCTTTCCGAAGCGCACAACCTTGCCGTGGTGGGGGAGACCGCCCTCAAGGTTCCGCGTTTGGTAGAGGTAACGAAAATCGACGGCAAGTGGGCGGTCGTTTGGGAATATGTCGAGGGAACTTCCCTTGACAAACTTATGGAAAAAAACAAGAACAAAGAAGATCAGTACATTGAACGCTTTGTTGACATTCAGCTTGACATGCACCGCCACAGCGCGACAAGGCTTCCCCTGCTTATCGAAAAGATGGAGCGCAAGATAAAAGCCTCCGAGCTTGATTCGACCGCCCGCTACGAAATCCTGGGAAGGCTGGCAAGTATGCCAAAACACAAAAAACTCTGCCACGGCGACTTTAACCCCGGCAACGTTGTCATCACCGAAAAGGACGAGGCGTATATAATCGACTGGTGCCATGCCACTCAGGGCAACGCATCGGCGGACGCGGCGCACACTTGCCTTTTATTTCATCTTGCGGGTAAAGCCGCGCTTGCGGACAAGTACCTTGCGCTGTTCTGCAAAAAAAGCGACACGGCGAAACAGTATGTGGAGAAGTGGCTGTCCATTGTGGCGGCGTCGCAGCTTCACAAGGCAAAACCGGAAGAAAAAGAACTGTTGCTGCATTGGGCGAATGTGGTGGAATACGCGTAAAGT
>Ga0268262_10004448_pt1 | contig 14496 bp, 11 predicted proteins | sample TergutNc150P3_FD_190354 | JGI IMG/M metagenome (GOLD analysis project Ga0268262, IMG submission 190354) | Nasutitermes corniger P3 segment gut microbial community from laboratory colony in Florida, USA - Nc150 P3 (SPAdes) (version 2) | ecosystem: Host-associated > Arthropoda: Insects >... | reverse complement strand
CAGGGCGCGGTGCTTTCCGGCGAACAACTGCGCGGCGCGCATGAATATCGCCGAGCGGTGTTCCCACGGCATCGCCTCCCAGCCTTCCTTTGCCGCCATAGCCGCTTCTATCGCTAGGCGCAGCTCGCTCTCCCCCGCCATGCAATATTCGGCTATGACGTGCCCGTGGTCGTGCGGCATGGTTACAGTCATGCGTTTTTCGGTGAATATTTCTTTGCCGCCGATGACCAGCGGGATGACCACCTTGTTTTCGCACTGTCTTTTAAGCTCTGCCTTGAGCTTCGCCCGCTCGGGGCTGCCCGGCAAGTAGGACAGAACTGGCTCGTTTTGCGGCTTGGGTATGCAGTAGGTTCCATTGCCCATTTAAGTTGCTCCCTTGATTCTTCGCTGGTTTTGAAGCGATATGTATTTAAATATACAACGATTCTTGATGGTTGTCAAAACTATCCCCACGACGATTAGAAACACCCTTCGGATGGCATTGTTGGCAGATGATTTGGGAGATGGCTTCTATAGGAGCGATTCGGGCGGGAAAAATCTTCGTTCAGCGCTAAACGCTCAGTCCGCCGTTAAAAAACCAACGCGGCGAAGCCGCCTCCTTAGTTACCCCTGGCCCCTAATCCCTAGTCCCAGGCCCCTAGCTTTTGTGTCCCTCATCCCCTGATTGTTTTCCCAACGTGCCATACCGTTGGATGCTCGGGCTGTTCTAGTATCAATTGCCTATTGATTTTTTTAGGCTTGGGGTTTTTGGGGTAATGCCCTGGAGTGCCGGACGAAATGTCCGGCGCCTCTGAGCAGATGTACAGGATCAGTGGCATTAGCTGGCCGATGCAATTCATTGTGTCGTCTGTATCTTCTTTATCCTGCATGATTCTGGCTAGATCCAGCAATGTCATCCCATTGTTGAACGCCGCGTCTATCTCTTTTTGCTTTTCTTTGCCCTCGGCCCGTTCTTTTTCGTATTCCCTTCTCACTCCATCTTCGGTGGTTTGGCCGCTGAACCCATCTTTCAGCCTGTTCGCAATTATCCTTTCCTCTTGTTCCTTTGTCCTTGGCTCCCAGGCGTAGAAGCTGATCATTAGGGGCATTATCAAGTTCATGTCGGCTTTGGTGAGTTTTCTGTTTGGGTCTTTGTACAGGTACCGCGTGTCCCAGTCAGCGATCCAATGAAAATCCGAAAGCACTATCGCATCCCTGAGTGTCCAGTCGCCCAGCAACATATTGAATCCAAAATGCAATCTTGCATTCCACTCATTTTCAACTGTTTCGCCGACATCTTGGACAAAGGTGAGTCCCGTTGCCCCCGTTGCAGCGTCCCAGGCAAGGAACACAAATACGCCTCCAAGGTCGTATTCGCGCCATTTCATTCCCGGCGTGTCAATATACAGGCACCATTCGGGCAGCCTTGTAAGTGCGTCCAAGGGCGGCTTTCCCTCGAATGGTTTGGCCATCAGCGCCGCATACATATCGGGTTCAAAGACATATATTCCCTTTGTGTATCGCCATGCCCCCAGTGCTGCTAGAGGGTTAAGAAACTCGTACAACCACATTGGATCAATTTGGAAGGTCTGTTCTCCAATTCTTTCCCAAGTGCCTACAGGCAGGAACGTGTACGATGGCCACTGCCTGGCCTTTCTCATCTGCTGTTGCCGCGCATTTGTCACCAGCTTTTCTGCACCGGCGAAAAAGTCGTCTATCGCTCTGAGGTATAACTTTACTCTGTCTTGCGGTGCAGGTATTGTCATGGGCACTCCCGATCAAAAAAACAGCGCGGCCAAAGGCCGCATCCACAATTGTCAATTGTCCATTATCAATTGTCAATTTGTTAATCGAAGCCTCACAGTCCAAAAACGTCAGAGTATTGCAAGGCGCTCAATTGCCAAACAGATCCCCTTGCCCTGTCTTTATGCCAAGGTAGTTGTACGTTGCGTCTGTGGCCTTTCTGCCCTGCTGGGTTCTGTCTAAGAAGCCTATCTGCATCAAGAATGGTTCCACTAGGTCTTCCAGCGCTCCGCCGTCGGCTTCGCCAAGCGCAGCGGCCAATGTTCTAACGCCTACTGGCCCGCCCCTGAACTTGATGCAGAGTGCTTCCAAATATGCTCTATCCAGTGAATCTAGGCCAAGCTCATCTACCTCGTGCAGTGTCAGGCATGCGTCTGCGATTTCGGCTGTGATGGCGCCTTGGCCCTTCACTTGCGCGTAGTCGCGGCATCGCCTCAGTAGCCTGTTGCAGATGCGCGGCGTGCCCCTGGAGCGCCTAGCTATGGCCTTTGCGCCCTCCGGTGCCATTTCAACTTCAAGCACCCTTGCGCTTCTTTCGGCTATCACAGTCAGGTCGTTCTGCGCGTAGTATTCCAATCGGTGCGACATGCCGAACCTGTCGTGCAGCGGCTTGGAGATCAGCCCCGCCCTTGTAGTGGCGCCCACCAAGGTGAAGGGGCGCAAGTCAACCTTTAGCGTCTGTGCGCTTGGCCCTTGGCCTATGAGGATGTCCAGCTTGCGGTCTTCCATCGCGGCATACAGCATTTCCTCTATGGCGGCGGGCAGGCGATGTATTTCATCAATGAAGAGGAATTCGCCAGGCTCCAGGTTCGTAAGGATAGCCGCCAAGTCGCCCTTTTTCTCCAGCGCGGGGGCCTGTATCACCTTGCAGGGCGAGTTCATCTCATTGGCAAGCACGTGCGCCAGCGTCGTCTTGCCCAGCCCCGGCGGCCCAAACAATAGAACGTGATCCAGCACGTCCCCCCGCTTCTTCGCCGCCAGCAGCGCGATTTCCAGCCTAGCCTTTACCTTCTCCTGCCCAATGTACTCCGCCAGCCGCTGCGGACGCAGGGAATACTCGAAGGTGTCATCCTTGAGGGCAGGGTCTAAGTCTGGGTTGCGGGTGTCCATTGGGGGGTCTATGTAATCTACGTACCTGATATTACATGGTGTCCGATTAGGCGCTTCACTTCTTCTTCCGTGAGACCTGGCCATTCTTTATTTATTTCATCCACGTCAGTTCCTTCAATCCCAAGCCATCGTTTGATTATCTTGTCCAATTGCTTATTAATTTTTCTCCACTTCTTGTTTAGATCGAGAGTTTTCAAGCTAATATTGTTGTCGCAGAGACGAAAATCAGCATCAGACGAATTGTCTTCGCCTGGTGCCTTGGCGTACAGTAATAACCCTGATACATTCCACTTTCCTTCTTCATCGTCATTTTTGACGTAAGCGAAAATCTGGAATAGGTGTTCTCGAATATAGATATTATCGTGATAAATGTGAGATATTTTTGTTTTGGGGCGGAATTTTGTGTCTATTATTAGTTTCTCTTTCTTGTTGTTACCTTCATATTTTAAGGTAATATCGGTTATCATTGATGGCAAACGAACTGTATTTTTTTTGTTTTTATCTATTCCTGATTTGGTTGCTTTCGGGTTGGCTTTCCATTCGAATGGATCTGGGAAGGCATTTAAGCTTGGATAGTGGGTTTTGTAGTAGCCAAGTACAAATTTTTCATATATAGTTTTCATTTCCGTGTATGGCAGCCATTTGTGAAGTTTGTGTGTTCCTTTCTCCTTTTCAGTGTGTATCAGCCCTTCAACCACGAGGCGGCAAATATTCATCAGCCAGATGTAAGAAGCGTTATTGCGATGGAATTTCATTGCATCCCAATTAATGGACGTTGGGAGTATATCTGACACTTCATCGAAAAATAATAACCGCTTGCGGAGAGAGTCCTTGTTAGTGGCCTCTACGTCGCCACGGCGCAGGAGCAGGTTCATCACGCTCTTGAGGGCTTGGTTGTGGGGGGTGTCAACGCAAAATTCGTCAAAGGCGCACACCAGTTTTCCTTTAATGTGAGAAAGTTGCTTTATCGTTTCGCCCACCCTAATCTGACCGCGTACTCCAGCAAGTTCTTCTTCCCTTTCTACATAGTCTCTGTGCAAGCCGCGCTTGATTTGGACCCCAACACCTTGAGCCAGTAACGCCGCAAATAGGTCGTGTATATTTTTTAACTTTATTTTTGAGAGATTGTCAAGGCCGCTTCCAAGCGGGATTCGGTATGCATACGAAAGCATGTAGTAAATGTTTCTGATCTTGACCTTGATTCGGTTGTAATCTTCATCTTGGTCTTTACTATTTGATGCAATTTTGCGAGACATTCTTCAACTACCCTTTGGCTGTCCATTAGGGGTTGCTTGTGATAATTTCTTGCAAAAGTCATCCAAATTATTTCGCCACCCTTTCTTCTCCAGCTCCGACCATGACTTCTTGGCTGGCGTCTTAGTCCCATTCAATTTCTCGGGGGCATCGTACCAGTACTCTTCAAGGAGAGGTATCAATTCGTATTCAACGATAGATTCTAGCCATTTATTAACGGAGATGCTGACCTTGTCGTCATAGTTGCAAAAATAGCTGTGGCCTATGCAGAAGCCGGGCCCCAGTGACTCGTCATCGGCTATGCTTTCGTTCAATTTTACGACCATATCTATCAGCGAATTGAAGTTATTATCATTGATGCCTAATTTGTATTTCTTGAAGCCCACGGATTCAAACGCTGGTTTCATGTCAAAAAATGCAAAGCGCCTGCGGAGGGCATAGTCTATCATCGCAAGGCTTCTGTCTGCCGCGTTCATCATGCCGATGATGTAGAGGTTTTCTGGCACCCAAAATTTTTCGCCGCTGTACATCAATTTAATGGAATGGGATTCCCCTCGGTAGTTATTTTCTATGAGCATCAGGAGTTCACCAAAAATCTTGCTGAGGTTGCCCCTGTTGATTTCATCAATGATGAAAAAGTATTTTTCTTCCGGGTGTTCCTCTGCTTTCTTGCAGAACTTGTAAAATGGCCCATGCTGTAGATGGAAGCCGAGTCCTTTGTCGTCTTCATTTTTTTTGGGGCTCTCAGAGTCTTTGTGGGGGGCAGAGTTCTCGGTTTTCTTGGATTCGTCTCCAGGGCGATAGCCTTCCACGAAATCCTCATAACTGTAGTTCTGGTGGAATTGCACCATTTCTATGCAATCATCGTCTTTTTTGCCCATAATGGCATAAGCCAATCTTTTGGCGGCAAAGGTCTTGCCGACGCCGGGGGGGCCTTTGAGTATTACGTTCTTTTTGCGTCTTAATAGCCCGTTCAGTTTATCGTAGTCGTCGGGCTTCATGAAAACTTTTTCTAAGAATTGCTCTTTTACCATTAATTCCTTCCATGCTTTCCTAAGATTACCATGCAGCTGGTGTTTTGTTTTGCCATCTATTTTTATTTCCTCGCACAATAAATCAGGTAATGGGTTTCCCGAACCTCCTAGCCACTTTGCACGTATACGATCATTTAAGCTATAGTAGGGTTTCCCAAACTTCTTCTCATCATTTGCATAAAGTGTCCACAGATAACTTTTTTTGTAAGAATCGTTCTCATATATCTCTTGGAATGTCGTTGGCTCTAATTCTATTATTATCTTCAATACTTCCTTGCCTTCTTTTCCGAAAATTTCATCATCGTCCAGAAACTTGCGATATTCGTCCTTGAGAGGTATTTTCGCGCTCCCATTCACCATCTCCCCACCTCCCCAAAAATTAGTCCTTCCATTCCCATTATACCACAATCCCTACTTCGCCGCGCCAGCCAGTCCGACGAGTTTTTTGAGGTCGTCGTCTTTCCAGCGGATGCCGCCGCCGAAGAAGTAGCTGCGGAGTTCTTTGTTGGCTATGTCCTGCACGCCGGCTTGGGCGTACACTCCTTTCCAAAATTCGTAGCTGGCGATGGCTTTGTACCTTGGGTTTTCTTTGTCGTCGCGCTTGGTGAAGTCGTAGGCCAAGGCGCCTATGCGGAATCTGTCGCGGTGGGCGCGGAACTCGGCGCCGCCGCCGCCAACTCCGTCAATTATTCCGGCGTGGACGACAAGGTATTTGCCCAGCCTTTTATTAAACTCGGCGCTAACTGCGAAGGTCTGTTCTGCTTTTACGGTGCGGAAGGAGAAGGGGTACTCCGTCTTTAGGCCCGTCAATGGGTCTATCATGGTGATCATCTGGGTTTCGTCGCTTATCTTGCCGTCGGGAGTGGACGCGAATTCGAGGGAGTACCAGTAGTCCTTGGTGGGCGCCAGGATGATGCCCAGGCCAACTCGGCCACTGCCGCCCCTGCCTGACCACGCGGCGGCATTCATGTCCAGCGTCATGTCCATGCTCTTGAACCCGGCCAGCATTTCGGTAAGGCTGTCTATGCCCGTGTTCAATTTGTCAATGGTGGCGTCGTCTGTCAGCAGTTTGCCAAGTGTGCCTTCGCCTTTGTTCAATTTGTCCATGATGCCTCTGAGGTCGTCGCTGGAGGCTTGGAAGCCTTGGGCCAGCTTGCGGGCGTCTGTGACGAAGCCTGATATTTCGGGCCTGTTTTCGTCAATCATGGCGCTGAGGTTATTGCCTATGTCGCCAAGCTGTTTTGCGAGTATGGGCAGGTGTTCGCGTAAGTCTTTGGTGATGGTTTCTATGTTTGCCATCGAGCGATTGAATGAGGCGTGGTTCTCTTCTGCCGCGGCCTTCAGTTCGGCCGCTAGGCTGCGGAGGTTTTCAATCACTTCGTCCATCGCCGCCTTGCCGTGTTCTCCGCCCATGCTTGCGTTAAGCGAATAGGTTATCCCCTCGATGTCCCTTGTTATTTTGCCAATGCTCTCCATTATGGCGTCCATGCCCACGCCCACGATGCTGGTGAGCCGTGCGCCAGCGGGGGCCTCTTTTTGCGTTGGGTTCCCTGGGTTCAGGTCTATGTACTTTTCGCCAAGTATGCCGATGTTCGCTAGGCTGGCCGTGGCATCGGAGTACACCTTTATCACGTCGTCCACGGTGAATGTCACCAGGGCCAGGCCGTTGTCTAGGCGGATGTCCAGTACGCGGCCCACTTCCACGCCCGCCATGCGGACCTTGCTCTGCTTGGGAAGCCCCGCTGCTTGGGCGAATACGGCGTAATAGGCCCTCTTAGGCGTTTTGTTGAATATCTGTGTTTTTTCTGTCTTGAGTATCAGCCACCCGAAGATGCAGACGGACGCGATGAAGAATGCCCCAACTTTTGTCTCTAGTTTCATCTTGTTTCCCGATTATAGCCCTTCCCGTAGGGAATGGCACGGAGTGCATAGGCTGCGCCGCCAGTGAAGCGAGCCGCCCGGTGGAACGCTGAGGCTACCGTTGAAGCGCAAACCCGCTCGCCGCGTTGGGTTAACCACACCTCCACAAAGCGGGGAGCGGAACGGAAAGCGCAGCCGAATCTATGAGCATCAGAGCGAGTCAATAGGGGAAACGCTCTAATGCTGCACTTGGCAAGATAATGCCAGGCTGCTGGGTAATTTGGTGCGCCCGCGCTGTAGGCTCTAGCGAATGTCATCGGTGTCCACGTCTTGTATATGCCTCTTTGGGGGGGGCGGGTCTTGGAGAAATGGCCCATCGGCGTCCCCTTTCAGGAATTGCTGGACGATGGGGTTTGGGTTTTCCTGAAACTTGTAGGGCGGCTCGCAGGCGATGCACTCGCCCCTGAACAGCAGGGCGATGCGGTCGGCGATGGCGAAGGCGCTTTTTAGGTCGTGAGTTATGGTTATGCTGGTTATGCCCAGTTCTTGCTTGAGCCCAAGGATTATTCGCCCTATGACGTCTGTCATCACTGGGTCTAGGCCAGTCGTGGGTTCGTCGAAGAGCAGGATTTTTGGCTTGAGGGCTATGGCCCTTGCAAAGCCTACGCGCCTCTTCATGCCGCCAGACAGTTCTATGGGCTTTAGTTTTTGCGTGTCCTTCATGCCCACCATGTCCAAACATTCATTGACGCGGTTGGCTATCTGGGCGCTGGTCATGTTGGTGTGGCGCCTGAGCGCGAAGGCCACGTTGTCTTCCACAGTCATGGAATCAAAGAGGGCGGCCATCTGGAAGCACATGCCAATTTTTTTTCGCACTTCAAATAGCTCTTTTCTATCAAGCCCTTGAACCTTTTTCCCGTCAATGGCTATAAAGCCCTTATCTGGCTCCAGCAGCCCCATTATGTTTTTCAGCAGCACGGTCTTGCCTGTGCCCGAGCCGCCCATGACCGCCAGGCTCTCGCCTTCTTTGACCGATAGGTTCACGTTGGAAAGCACCACTTTGGGCCCAAAGGCTTTGGAGAGTCCCACCACGTTGATGACGATGTTTTCTGAATTTAAGGTATGCATCGTCACACCAGCAGCAGCTTGGTAAGGAAGAAGTCGGATATGAGGATCCAGAGGCTGGAAAGCACAACGCTGCTTGTGGGCGCGTTGCCGACGCCTTCGGCTCCGCCCATAGTCCTGTAGCCGCGCCAGCAACCGATGAGGGCTATGAGCAGCCCGAACACTATCCCCTTTGCCAAGGCTATGCCTGCATCGCCCATCGAGAGCAGCTTGAAAAACTCGTCGGCATATACGGCGGAGCTTTGGCCCTCTGTGCTGACCAGCAGCATGTAGCCGCCCCAGTAGCCGACCAAGATGGAGATGCCCGTCAGCAGTGGAACCATGATGGCCGCGGCCAACAGCCTTGGGACGAAGAGGTACTGTATGGGGTCGGTGGCCAGGCACTCCAGCGCGTCAATTTGCTCGGTCACACGCATTGTGCCAAGCTCCGCCGCCATTGCGCTGCCCACGCGGCCAGACATCATAAGGCCGGTGATTATCGGGCTCAGCTCCCTGACAATCGCCAGGCCCTCCACTTGGGCGGCCATGCCCTCGGCTTGGAATTGTTTGAAGCCAAAGGACAGTTGGACGGCAAACACCATGCTGACGGCCAGAGAGGTCAGAAGGATGACTGGAAGCGAATTGATGCCCACGACGGACAGTTGGTGCAATAGGCCCGCGCCGTCGAAGGGGCGGCGGAATACGGCCCTGATTGCCCTATAGGAAAGGACAGCAAAATCCCCCACTTTGTCCAAGGCAACCAATAAGCGGGCACCGATGGCGTCAAGAATATTAGTCAACATACATTCACATGGGTATTATACAGTTGTTTAATGTTTTCGCCAATAGCCGATTCCATTTGAGAATGCAAAAGCTGAGGTACTTGCAAACCCCAAAAATTTTCTTGTTGCCAACGGGCAATTTCGTTGCGCCGAATGGATACGCGGCGAGGTCATTCGCCGCTTGATTGCGGGACGAAGAGCCTTCGGCCTGTTTCGTTTCGCGCCGGGACTTGGAAAAGCTTATCGAATGCTAACTGGGGGTTCGCTCGGGCCAGCCGTGCATGCGCGTCTAACCCTCGCTACCCCCCAGACCCCCGGCGACTCCGATGGGCGTTTTGCAAGAAACTCGACTATCATCTTATGTTGTAATTGACATTGCCATTGGCTCCAAAGTATCGTTAGCGAATAGCAGCAACACGGAGTCCGACATGAATCTACCCGAGCCAAGTGCCAAAACCAGCCCGAATGTGCCTCTTTGGCGCGTGGCAATGGCAGCGGCGCTGTTTCTGGCGCTGGCGATATTTTTGCCTGGCCCCGCATGCACTCCGCCAAAAAGCAGGCCCAGCGCAGCGGCCAAGGCGCATTTTGAATGGGGGCGCAAACTGCTGGAGGGCAACGACTTTAATAGAGCTATCCAAGAGTTCAACGCCGCCATCGCCATCGCCCCCAAATACATGGCAGCGTACGGCCTGCGCGGGCAGGGGTATCTGATCAAGGGCGACCTAGACAAGGCCATCGCTGATTTCAACGAGGCGATAAGGCTTGGTTCCAAGGATGCGGAGATTTATTCCAAGAGGGGCGTCGCGCTGGCCAGAAATGGAGACTACGATGGCGCCATAGCGGATTTCACCAAAGCGCTGAAGCGTGGCCCAAGGGACAGCCGCACCATTTTCAACAGGGGCAGCGCATACCTGAAAAAACAAGACTTTGACCGAGCCATAGCTGACTTCAACGAGGCAATTGCACTTGCGCCAAAAGACTTCAAGGGCCAGGCATTGGCGGGCAGGGGCAGCGCATATACTGTGAAAAAAGACTACGGCGCCGCCATAGCTGACTACACCAAAGCCATAGAGCTAGAGCCAGGAAACGCATCTTTCTATACCGGGCGCGGCAGGGCGTACCGCGCAAAGGGCGACGAAACAAAGGCCGCCGCCGACTTTGAAAAGGCGAGGCAGTTGGCCCCTAGGCGTTGAGTGACGCCAAGCAGCCGTGTCATTTAGTGGGGTCTGCATCCTTTTTCTTTTCCCTAAATTTCTGCGCCCCGCCAACCTTTACTATAGTGTCGGGCCTTGTGATGACCAAGGTGCCGCTGGGGGCGTTTGCCGTCAGCGTGGTGCCAGCTCCAAGGATCGCGCCGTCGCCCACTTCGACTGGCGCCACCAGTTGGCTGCCTGATCCAATAAATACCCGGCTGCCGATGAGCGTTTTATGCTTGGCGAATCCGTCATAGTTGCACGTGATGCAACCAGCGCCTATATTGGTTTCTTCGCCCACTTCGCAGTCGCCAAGGTATGAAAGATGGTTGGCCTTGGAGCCACTGCCAAGGCGCGCCTTTTTTGTCTCGACGAAATTGCCGACATGGGCTTGGGGGCCTATTTCCGACCCCTCGCGTAGGTGGGCGAATGGGCCGATCTTGGCGCCTTGACCTATGACTGAATTGCTTATCACTGAATATGGGCGTATTTCGACGCCGGGGCCGATGACAGAATCAATAATAATTGAGCCTTGGCCGATGGTGGCTCCGTCCCCTACGATAGTCCTTCCTTCCAGCCGGGCCATTGGTTCTATGGTTACGCCCTTGCCCGATAGTTCCACGCGGGGGCCGACAAAAGCCGAGGCGGGGTCAACAAAGCAAACGTCCATCTCCAGCCAATGAGAAACAATGCGCTTTCGCGCTATGGCTTGAATTTCTGAAAAGTCTGCCATGGTCTGGATTGCTATCTTGCCGGTATCCGAGTGGCTGACACAGCCCAGTTCGGCCAAATCGGCGATGTTGTCCAGTTCGTTTTCGCTTGGAGACATCTCGCTGGGGAAACTGTCTATGGCGAATTTTAGCGCGGACATGGGCAGGGATATTGGCGCCCCGGCGATGGGGTTGGCCTCATCTTCATCTTCGCACAGCGCAAAGGCGCAGGTATCGGAGGCCAGCTTTTGAAGCAAGTCGGGCTGGTTTACGAATGGCTGCTCTTGGCCGATGAGCAATATGTGGTCGCTGTGCGGAAGCACTTGCAGCACTTGTTTGTTGTCGCCACAGGGGAAGATGTTTTCATACCGTATGCAATCTATCTTGAAGTGAGCATCGCCGCTATCAACCAATCTAGCCGCCAGATTTGCGATTTCTTCATATCCTTCGCTTGCAAGGATGCACACTCGCTCTGTCTCTTTTGGCAGGGCCCGTAGCTGCCATTGCAGCAGTGTGTCGCCCAAGATTTTTTTTAGGCACAGGGGCCTAAGATTGCCGTTGGAGTTTGGGCGGCAGCCAAGGGCGCGGTTTGCGATTATGATGGCGGAAAGGGACATGTGTCACCCCATGAGTGAAAAGGCTAGGTTTGCCGCCGCCAGCGCGTTGCTTGGGTCGGCGGCCCATTTTCCGGCTATGTCAAATGCTGTGCCATGGCCGGGCGAAGTGCGTATGAATGGCAGGCCAATGGTCAAATTGACAGTGTCCTTTGGCTCCAGCAATTTGACGGGTATCATTCCTTGGTCGTGGTACAGGGCCACCACTATGTCAAATTCCCCCCTGCTTGTCCTCTGAAATATTGTGTCGGCGGGCCAAGGGCCGCTGAACTCTGGGAGACAGGCGCTGCTAGGCTCGCAGAATGTTTTTTTTGCGATTTCGATTGCCTGGGTCAGAGCCATCTCTTCATTGCCAAACAGCCCCCCCTCGCCCGCGTGGGGATTCAGGGCGCACAGGGCCACTCTGGCGTTTTTCAGGCCAAGCATGGGGGCAAAGCGCGTGGATACAAACCGCAGTGTGTCCGCGACAGATTTTGCGCCGAGTTGGTCTATGGCGGAGCGCAGGCTTTGGTGGGCGGTGTGCAGGGCAACTTTTAGTTTCGGCCCTACAAAGGCCATTCGCACTTTGGGCGAGTTAGTGATTTGTTGCAGCAGCTCGGTGTGGCCGTTGATGTCATAGCCAGCCATCTGCGCGGCCGCTTTTGAAATCGGCAGGGTGAGCATGGCTCCCGCCCTGCCAGACAATACGTCCGCCGCCGCCATCTTTACGGACTCTACGGCACATCTGCCAGACAGGGCGCTCGGCGCTCCAAGGCGCAGATCGCCAGGGCCTATTTCGGGGGTAGGGTCGGCCCAGTCAACTTCGAGAGAGCCAATGAGAAGTTTGCCGCCGCCGAATTTGTAGTCCATTCCGCCAAAAGGCAATATCGCCAGTCCAGCGGAACTTCCGTAAACGGTCGCCTTGTTATCGCTATCAAGAATATTTGGCAACAGCTTTAGCAATACCTCAGGGCCTATCCCCGCAGGGTCGCCAAGTGTGATCGCTAAATGCTTTGCCTGTTTCATGCCGGAGGGTTTCTCTTGGCGGTTGCCGGGAAGGGCGGCTGGAAGTTAATCATACAGCGCCGCGTCCACTTCTGGGTCGTCTTCTTTTTTGGAGCAGCGCAGCTTGCGGACCTTTGGCTCTTCTTCCTGCTTGTACATGTACTTGATGCTGTGTTTGGGGAGCAGGACGTTGGGTTCCTTTTGGCAGGTGATTTTAATGCAGTGTTTGTCGTACCATTCTATGAGTCCCCGTATTTTTTCTCCGTCAAGTAGCACGATGACCATAGGAGTTTTTGCCTGCATCTGCTTTAGGTAGTAAAAACTTTCGGCATTGGTCTGTTCTGGTGGGGGCGTTTTGCGCTTGGCCCCGAGCCCCCCCTGTGTTGAACCGCCCGATGATGTCCCGTTGCAGTGGTGTGAGTGGCAGTCGGCGGCAGGAGCGCACGACTGCTTTGGGTCGGCTTGGCGCTGCCGCGCGTTCCGGCCCAGCCTTTCTTTGATTGCCTCCAAGTTGGGGCGTATCAGCTTTCTATTCATCAAATGATCCCGAAAATTGCCTTTGCAAGTGAAATGGAAAGTAATAAGTTTAATCCGAGTGGGTTAGACAATGCAACTGATTATATTCCCATCTGTCTGGCAGGTCAAGTGACGTGTCCTCAACGAATTTGCTCTATTCGCATGGCTATCGTTATGGCAGTCCCTACGTTGATTTCGCTTTTCACTTGTATTTCCCAGCCCATGCGCTGCGCGAACTGAAACACCAGGCTCATGCCGATACCAGTCCCTTCTGCGAAGCCGCTGCGGAAGGGCGTGAATATATCTCTCACCTGCGCCCTATCCATCCCGACTCCGTTGTCCGTGACCGCCAGCTCAATCACGTTGCCCACGATTGTCTGGGAGACCTCTATCTTGGGTTCTGGCCGCCCCTTTAGTGCCTTTAGTGAGTTGCTGAGCAGGTTTGTCAAAATCCTATGGCCCGCCCGCCTGTCTCCCAGCACCAAAACTTTTTTTGATTCCTCAAACTGTAGCCGCACGCCCTCGAATCTGGGATCTGTGGCGCAGGCGGCGCGGACTTCTTCTAACAGGTCTGGAATCCATATAGGCTCTATCTTTAGGTCTCTTGGGTTCGCGTGTTCCAGAAAATCCGACACTACGGCGCCCACCCTCTCTGATTCCCTGATTAAAATAGTCATCACTTTTTCTACTATCGCGCCGTCGTGGGCGGGCCTTCGCAGGATTTCCACGCAACCTTTGATGGAAGCCAGCGGCGTCCTCATTTCGTGCGCTAGTTCGCTCGACAGTTCGCCAAGGGCAGCAAGTCGCTCGTTCAGCCTCATACGGGCTTCCATCGCTTTTATTTCGGTGAGGTCTTGGAAAAGGACAAGGAAGCCAGCTTGCTTGTGGCTCCTGTCCATCAGCGGCGAAATTGCCCCACCGACTATCTTCTCGGTGCCACTAGGCATGACTACTGCAGCCTCGAACTTGAAGATGCCCTGAACGCCATTTTGGATCGCCTGGCCAACTATGCCCAGGGCTTTCATGGGCTGCCCCAGTGGGAGCTTTGACTGCAAGATGCGCTCGGCGGAAGGGTTCGCACTGGTTAACATTCCCTTGAGGTCAGTCGTGACAAGGCCAGATTCCATTGATTCAACGACGTTGCGGTACAGAGCGCTCAGATCGCCCACGGTGGCTTCTGATTCTCTGAGGTTGGATCTGAGAGTTTCTAAGCGTCTGCGTATTATGACGACCACCAGTGTGGCCGCTATTATCAAGATGGACGTAAAAACAATGAGCCATAGCTCTTCAGAGGGGGGCACGTTGGCTTCTACACCCAAAAAGCCGAGGGGGAACCCCGTCTGGCCCGAGAGCAGCAAAACGCAGGTTGCGTGCATTGCGATAGAGAGGGCTCCGAAGAGCATTATAGTTGGTATGCCGACGTAGAACGCCGAAGCCAGCACTGGGAACACATATAGCGCAGCCAGGTTGGCCTTGGCAACGCCATGGAACGACACGACTAGGGTGACCAGGGCGCACAGCAGCAATAGGTTGACCAGCACCATGGGCCTTGC
>Ga0268262_10004447_pt1 | contig 14496 bp, 9 predicted proteins | sample TergutNc150P3_FD_190354 | JGI IMG/M metagenome (GOLD analysis project Ga0268262, IMG submission 190354) | Nasutitermes corniger P3 segment gut microbial community from laboratory colony in Florida, USA - Nc150 P3 (SPAdes) (version 2) | ecosystem: Host-associated > Arthropoda: Insects > Digestive... | reverse complement strand
GCAACCGCCACATTGGATTATTCAGTTGGCGACGACGGAGTGTGTACTATTACCGTAGGCGGTATTGCCCAGACTAATAATGAGGCAGATGGATGGTACAGATGGAAAGCAAATGCATCATATGCTTATACCGCAAAGGCAGGTAAAAGTTATGTTTATACATTTGAGGCATGGACAGAATCAGGCACTAGAGAATTGACTTTACAGTATAATACAGACGTTGACAATGGAATCTATTTATTTGATGGTCAGATTTCGTTGACAACTGAACGGAAAACCTACACGGTATACGGGCAGCCCTTATCAAAAGGTGTACTTAACCAGGTAGAGTTTCAATGCGCAGACCAATTAGGGACATTTTATGTAAAGATGCTCGAAATAAAAGAGTATACACTGGGCAAACTGACCATTACAAATTTTGCGGGCAACCCCGGTCTTGTCCAAGTCAGAGAGGTCTATGGATTTATAGAAATTGATGCAAATTCTTATATATTCATTGGCGTCTCAATAAAACCTGACGGTAGTGAATGGGGTAATCAATGGAATTATACCTATTATCCCATTGAAGGCGATACCATAAACATACCAGTGTGGCTGGTGGATCAAGATAAAAAGACCGTTACTCCGTACAAAGGGAATATAACTGTACAGGAGGGTTCTTTATTCTTTGACCAATGGAATCCCTCTGATGGGAGTACTGAGTATTTTACCAATACAGTTCCCATTACCTTCACAAACGGCAGCGCGGCTATCAATTTTGGAACCCAAATGCAAGATTCAGATTCTTATGTAAGCCCCGACAACGATAGGATTGATATTGCCATAACCGGGCTTCCGACTACGGCTGACGGCTTCTTTGCTATGATATCGCTTTGGCAAAATGAAAATGCCGTCGCTCCTGTCGCGATATCGAGCGCGTTAAGAGTGATTTCCGGCAACACAGTGACAGGCACAATGGTGAATTCGGGGAAAAACTTTGATAAAGAGGGTAATTATTTTATACGCTTGGAAGTCTATAGCGAGAATTATTTAGAGACTTTAGACCTCCGTTTATACGTTGGCACGACAACAAGGAACCAGGCAATAGTTAAGGGGGTTAATGTGATTTCGGCTACCATCTTTTCCCCTCCTATAAGTATGGACGCTTTCCAGGTGCCGACAGCCACCAGCATTTTCGGCACCTACACCGGACAAGGGTATACAGCCGGTGTCGTAGAAACAATTGAGCTTACTCAAAGATCGTTCCGGATTTCTGATGATTCCTCACCTGGTAATACCGCTTTCCTTAGTTTTAGAATCGACAAATGGGAAGAAATACCTTCTACTGATTTACCCTCCGATGCCGCAAGCGGAGGATACACAAACGGAATCAGAATTACCGGTAAAATAATTGAGGCAAGCCCTAATGGTTACATCCCCAGCACTCAAACAGCACCGGGTTTTACTATGGCTGATGTAAATGCGGCCGGAGGCGGCCCCGATTGCTGGATGTCCATCTATTTTAAGGGTACGGGAGCGTCTTTTACTTTTATACGGAGCCCGTTCAGCAAGGCGGGTACTGTCAATGGCGGCATTGCAGGGAGTAACGGTACTCCTCGTGTTTATACCAAGTCTAATTAATAGAGTAACGCCGAGTGTCAGTCACTCATTTTTGATGACTGACACCCACATTCTCTTTATTCCTAATTCCTCACTCCTAATTCCTAATTCTTACCGTAGTCCGCTATCATAAAAAAGCCCTATATGCTAGTATTTATTTATGGGTGACAGTTTTAACGAACAGAAAAAAGACAAGAATAAAAACAAAGACGGAAAACCGCAATTTCCATTTGGCGGCCCCAAACTGCCCGATTTTAAACCGATAGGCGGCTGGAAGTTTTCTATAATATACATAGTTGTGCTTGTTATAGGTATGAGCCTTTTCAATTATGTTTTTATCCGCAAGGTTAATCCTACAATCGACTTTTCAGAATTTAAAAACAGAATCAGCTCCGGCGAGATAAAACGTGTCGAGTTAACCGACAGTTATTTTACGGGTTATACGACAGTAATGCCGCCAAAGGAAACAGGCCGTGCCCTGTTCCGCGGCCCGTATACGGGGGTTCAGGAGCCTGTATACCGCACGGTTCCCATCAATGATCCCGATATAGTCAAGCTGATGGACGAGAAGGGCGTGGCCTATTACGCGGTCTCGCGGGAAGGCAGCGCGATACTCAACCTCATTTTCAGTTGGGTGCTGCCCATTGCCTTTTTCCTCCTTATCTGGCGTTTCCTGATGAAACGGCTGGGCAACATAGGAGGGAATGTTCTTTCCGTGGGGCAGAACCGCGCTGTGATTGTGGCTGAGGGGGATATTGCCACCAGGTTCAACGATGTCGCCGGAGTTGACGAGGCGAAGGAAGAACTGGTTGAGGTGGTGGACTTCTTGAAGACCCCGAAAAAGTATACCGATATTGGCGGCAAAATACCCAAGGGCGTATTGCTGGTGGGACCGCCGGGAACGGGCAAAACCCTGCTGGCGCGCGCCGTCGCCGGGGAAGCGGGCGTTTCTTTTTTCCGCATGAGCGGCGCGGACTTTGTGGAGATGTTTGTCGGCGTGGGCGCGGCAAGGGTGCGCGACCTGTTCAAGCAGGCCCGCGACAAAGCGCCCTGCATTATTTTTATCGACGAGTTAGACGCAATCGGCAAAAGCCGGATCAACAACTTTGCCGGGGGGAACGACGAGCGCGAGCAGACCTTAAACCAGCTTTTGGTCGAGATGGACGGTTTTGACGCGACCAGCGGCCTCATCCTCCTGGCGGCGACAAACCGCCCCGACGTGCTGGACCCTGCCCTGCTGCGCCCGGGCCGCTTTGACCGCCAGGTGCTTGTTGACAGGCCGGATCTCCTGGGCCGCGAGGCTATACTGCGTATCCATTCCAGGCCGGTAAAACTTGACCCTTCGGTGGATTTGGCGGCTGTCGCCCGCAGCACATCGGGCTTTGCCGGGGCGGATCTTGCAAACATTGTCAACGAGGCGGCGCTGCTTGCAGTCCGGGCGGGCAGGATGCTGGTTTCCCAGCATGATTTTTCCGAGGCCATTGAAAAGACCGTTGCCGGGCTTCAGAAAAAGACCCGGATCATTTCCCCCGAAGAGCGGCGCATCGTCGCCTTCCACGAAACAGGCCACGCGATGATAGCCGCCTTTACACCCGGCTCGGACCCTGTGCAAAAAATATCGATAGTGCCGAGGGGCTTCGGCGCTCTGGGCTATACCCTGCAAATGCCTGTCGAGGATCGGTACCTTATGACCGAGGAGGAACTGCTCGGCAAGATTGACGTGCTTATGGGGGGGCGCGCCGCCGAGGAACTGATCTTCGGGAAGATTTCCACGGGCGCGGCGAACGATCTTACCAAAGCCACGGACATTGCCCGCAGGATGATTACCGACTACGGCATGAGCGTCCGTTTCCGCCATACCGCCCTTACCCAGCGCGGCGCGGGCATGACGGGCGGCGTTTCGCAGCCCCAGGAACCCATGCTTCACCGCGAGTATTCCGAGGCGACCCAGCAGTACATTGACGAGGAAATCGCCCGCATAATTGATCAGCGTTACACGGGTGCCAAAGAAAAGCTGCAAGACAACCGCCCCCTGCTGGAGCAAATCGCCGGTATCCTGCTGGAAAAGGAAACCCTGGACGAAAAGGAATTCAAGGCTTTGCTTGCTAATTCTGCTTTTTGAACATCTTGTACGCCAGAAGCAGAATATTGTAATACATAAACGGGAAAAACCGGAACAGCTTTATGGGGTTTTGCATGGTATAGCCTACCCATTCAAGGCCAAGTTCAAAGACCCGCTCTGACGGGTGACGCTTCCGCTCGGCAAAAACATCAAAAAGATCGCTGCACCACAGTCTGAATCCTTTTCCCAGCCGCCTGGAGTTTCTGGATATCCAGCATTCGCCGCCGCGCACGCCTTTGCCTACCAGAAGCAACGACGGCGACGCTTTGCGAATCGCCTCGATGATCACCGGCTCTTCCTGCGTTTTAAATCCGCCGGGATAACGGCCTACAATGCGGAGTTCCGGAAAAGTCTCGCGAAGGTTTTTTTCAATTTTTATCAGGACGCGCTTCTTGCCGCCTAAAAGATAGCTCGAATATTCATATTGTTCCAATATTTTTAAAAATTTTATAATAAAATTGAAAGGCATATAGCGGACGGCCTGTTTTCCCTGTAAAAACTGTATACCCCTGATAATGCTTTTGGAAATAGGGATAACCAGCGCCGCTTTGTTAACATAGTCACGGTATTCCGCGTTACTCCGCGCGCGGAGAAGGTCCCACACGGAAAGCAGGACTATGTTCTGTTCCTTCCCCTCCGCCAGCATGTTATATGTCAGGCGGTCAAGCTGGTCAGGCTGAACTATGTCGATAGGTACTTTCAGGAAGCTTATCCGCTCCCGGGAAGTCTCGCTATTTATTTCTTCTCCCACGAATCCCTCTCCAATAAAAGAACACGCACGGCAGCCTGGGCGTACAGCGCCGCCGTCTCAGTGCGTAGTATTGTTTCCCCGATTATCACCGGCTTAAAACCGGCGGCCATAAATCTCTGTGCCTCGGAAGGGGAAAACCCCCCTTCCGGCCCGATTGCCAGCGCGACAATTTCAGGCTCATTATAAAGATAACCATGAAGGCTGGCATTTTCAAGAGGGGAACCTTCGCCCTGCGGGCTCGGTTGGGGTTCAAGCGGTAAATGGTGAAACAGCAGGCCAAGAACGCCGGATTTTTGCGAGCTTAATTCCTCCCAAAAGGAAAAAAGCCCGTCAATGGACAAAGGCTGCCGAATAACAGTATGCGCCGTCGAACCGCTTTGCTGCCGCGCCTCTTTTATGATCCGCTCCCACCGTGTAAATTTGTGCCCTGTGTTTTTTATGTTTTTAACCGCGGAGAATTCCGACATAAAGGGCACTATCTGCTCCAGCCCCCCTTCGGCGGCCTGCCTTACGATAATGTCCATTTTCTCTCCCTTCGGCAGTGACTGGAAAAGGAATATGGGCGGCAGGGTATTTTTGGGAACAGCGGCGACAGCGTTTCTCTCGTCGGATATTTCGCCTATCAGCACATTCTTGTCCACGGACAGAACCCTTACGTTTACGCTGTCAGAAGCGCCCGGAAGCAAAGCGGGAAAATATTCGCCGGGGGCAAGGCGGCGCACCCTGGCAAGGTAACGGTAGTCGCCGCCTTCAAAACGAAGCTGCCCGTTTTTGTCAGGCATACTGTTAAGAATAAATTGTTTCAAGTTAGCCCTCGGCATTGCTCATTACTCATTGCTCATTTTTAAGACGCTTGCGCCATATCCCCGGCGGCTTCTTCCTGCAACGCCCTTAATGTTTTGGTGGACTGCATCAGGGTGCGGTATTCGCCGCTTCTAATGATGTTCACAGCTTCCTGAAGCTGCACGTCGTACTCAAGATCGTAAACCGGTGCAATGACAGTCCGGTTTTGCTCGTTGCGGATAAGGCGTTTGAGCAGCGAGAAATCAAGCCCGTATTCCTTCTCCAGAGACTTGGCAAAATTTTCGACCTGGGCGGGCGTTGCCTTGGGATTCTCTTTTACATAAGACGGAATCCTGTTGGCATTTATCAGCGTGTTGAGTTTCTCCGCGTCGGCATCTGTGAACTCGGGGAACTTGACCAGGCGATCCGGCGGTATGCCGATTTTGTCAATATTTACGTCACTGGGCGTGTAGTAGCGGGCGGTAGTGATCTTGAATCCCGCAGTATCCAGGGGGTACACCTGCTGGACGGAACCCTTGCCGTAGGATTTCTCCCCTACAAGGAACGCCCTTCCCCTGTCCTTCAGCGCTCCGGCGACAATCTCCGACGCCGACGCCGAACCCCTGTTTATCAGCACGACAACGGGAATGTTGGAGGGCACTTGAACAGGACGGCGTGTATTGAACACATGGTTTTCCGTCGCGATGCGCGATTTGGTGCTAACCACGACCCCCCCTTCCAGGAACAGGCTGGAAACGTCAATCGCCGAGTTTAAAAGCCCGCCGTAGTTGTTCCTGAGGTCGAGGATCAAGCCTTTAAAATTTTTCGACTTGAATTCACTGATGGCGCTTGCGGCGCGTTCTACTGTCATGGGGGTAAAGGTTATGAGTTTCAGGTAGCCGATATCGCCAATCATCGCGTGTTTGGTGGTGGGAACTTCAATAACGGCGCGGGTCAGGCTGACGGGGAATTCCAGCTTGTCACCGCGCTGGATAACCAGATTAACCACGACCCCGGGCGTTCCCCGCAGCCGTCCAAGCACCTCGTCTATGGTCAGTTTATCAGTGGGATCGCCGTTTATCGAAATAATGAGATCGCCGGGGTTTATCCCCGCCCTCCAGCCCGGAGTATCCTCTATGGGGGAGGACACTTCCACATAGGGGGGCCTGCCGTCCGGCCTGTTCCCCACGGGCTTGTTTATATAAAGCCCCACCCCGCCAAAACTGCCCTGCGTGGTGTCATTCAGGTCCTTCATCTCGGACTCGGGCAAAAACGTCGAATAAGGGTCTCCGAGGGCGTTGAAGATTCCGGTCATGGCCCCTTCAAAGATAACCTTGGAATCCACCTCTTCCACATAATGACGCTGTATAAAATTGAATACCTGCTGGATTGTTTCCGTGTATCTGCGGTTTTTCAGGGCAGAGTCAACCTGCCCTGCGGCCTGGGTTCCTCCGTCCCGTACCTGGGCAAGCACCCCCGGCACTGAAGCAAAAGTAAATACCGCGCAAAGCAGTAATGTTGACGCGACCCAGATCCATGAGACGGGTATTTTTCGCCTTGTAGGCATGTCTTTATCCATTAAACACTCCTGAGAATATTATCGGCTAAAATGCAAGATTACGCTAGTGGGGGAATACGAACTTCCCTTTTCTCTTATATAACAGCCACCCTTATGCTCTCTACCGTATACGAGATCTTCTCGCCGTCGCTGGTAAAGTTGAATTTCTCGCCTGCGGCCTTGCCCATCATTATCTTTCCAAATGGGGCCAGATAGGAGATGACATTGTTATCAGGGTCAGATTCCCAGGGTCCCAGAATGGTGTATTCTTCGTTTTTGTCCCTGCTGGTGTTGTGCAAAACAACAACAGTCCCGAATGACACCCTGGAGGAGTCAACCGCTCCCGGATCGAACAACTGGGCGCGGTCAATGTCTTCCTTGAGCCTTTCCGCCGTCGTATTAAGCAGAACCTGTTTTTCCTTCGCGGCAATGTATTCGGCGTTTTCTTTAAGGTCGCCGTGCAGCCTTGCCGCTTCAATCTCTTTGGAATTCGCCGGAATTTCAACATCCATGATATTGGCAAGCTGTTTTTGCTTTTCTTCAAATTTCGCCTTTGTAACCGTAAGCCCCTGGAAGATCCGTTTTTCCATGCTGTCAATAAATTTAAAGTCCTGGTGCTTGTCCTGTATCCTGCTTCGCAGGTTTATCTTGTCCTGGGGGTCAAGGTTTTTCACGTCGCTTACAAACCTGTAGATTCGGGAAATAACTTCCGTATCCGCAGTGTCTATAAATGAGCCAAGAACGTCTTCCTTGAACAGGATAGTATAAATCTGTTTGTTGATCTTCCGCGCTTCGGCGGTTTCCCTCTGGTTGTCAATGTCCCTGTAGGTCAGATCCAGTATGTGGATCAGGATAATCAACTGCCGTTCTTCGCTGATTCCCGCGTCTTCATACCATTTTACCCTTGCCTCCGCTTTTGCTTTGGACAGCGCTTCGGCTGCGGCTGCGGTTGCAGCCGAGGCTTCCGCGTCCGGATCGGCTTCCGCATCCGGTTTAGCCTTTGTCTTTGTTTTTCCTTTTAACTCGGCCTTGGCTTTGGAGTACATCCTGAAAAGCCATACTACCGCTTCACGGTGTTCCTTGAAATTCTCAAAACATTCAACGGTTAAAGCGGTGAGCTTGTCGCTGTGTTCTTCCTCAAGTTTGTCTATGATCGCCGTGTCCATGGTTTTGGGGAATATCTGAATAAAAATATCAGCCCAGTCCGGTATTTGGATTTGAACGTTTTTCAGGAACTCTTCCCTGAACCTGGCATCTTTCAGGTTGCCGTACAGTTCAGGAATATTGTTAATACCTTTAAAAACATCGGCAAAGTTGAAATTCAGGGTAATGTTGAGATGGGGGAATTTTCCGGCAATGTCCTTTACCAGCAAATACGCGGCTATCGCCTGTTCGCCTGCCTGATTCGCCGTCTTTAGGGAAGAAGTGAAAAAGGTGAGCATTTCCGCAAAGTAGTCCGAATCAATTTCGGCATCCTTGTGGCTTATAAAATTGCGTATAATGGTTGTGCGGTCAAAGAAATTCCGCTCGGCCTTGAATTCGTTGTAGAGTTTTTCCGATATGCTTATGGGGCGTTCGCGGACGGTGAAAATGTCAATATTGTCGGGGCTTACCCCGAAATTCGGGTCGGTTTTAAGAATATCCCTCGCTTTGCTGCTCCATGACGACCATTCTTTTTCGGCCAGCACTCCGGGGCAGAGTTCCGTCTTGATTTTCTTTATATCGCAGGAATTCCCGTTGCTTTTAATGATAGTCCGCAGCGCCCAGGGAATATCCGTCTTTATTCTTTCCTGGACTTTTTCTTTGCTCTCTGTGGCCCTGATTACCCAGATATGGTCTTTGGATAGAATCTGCAATGCGCTGACCGCCATTTTTAAAGACATTGTATGGCCGGTTTTTTTGGAAAAATTTATTTTTATATCGTCGCCTTCTATGCTGACGATTTTGCCGACACCCCATGTGCGGTGGTATACGTAATTTCCCTTGTCAAAAGCGATATGCTTTTCAAAATCGGTGATAGCCTCATGGACATTGCGGTAACTCTGGGTAAGGTTTGAAATGCGTATGTAATCGTCAAGGTGGCTGTGACCGGCAAATTTCTTTTTATAACATTCAACAATTTCCTTGCGGGCGGGGTAATCCTTTTCATCGTATTGCAGGACGAGTTTAAGTATGGCTATGGAAGTGTCAACGTCGCGATCCTTGCAGGAAGCGTACACGAGTTTCAGAAGGTCGATTGCCCTCTCCTCGCTGATCGTTTTGGCGACCTTCTTCTGCACATGGAAGAAGAAATCAATGTCATCGGGGCAATAGGTAAGGAGTTTTTCCCATATTTCCTTGACATTGGCAAAAAGAGATTTGTTGATAAAACGGTGCAGCGCTTTTTTATAATAGTCAACCGCCGCTTCGATGTTGCCTTCTTTTTCGTAATGTTCCGCAAGGGACTTTGCCAGTTCCGCTTCCTCATAGTCCACTTTTACAAGGCGCTCCCATATTTCATAGAGGGCATCTTCATTGTTTTCATTCTTGCAGCAGTCGATAAGAGAACGCAGCGCGAATTTGGATTCGCCGTGGTCAAGGATGCGCTCGCAGAGGTATTTCACGATTGCCCATTTGTGGTTATCCGCGAAGATCGTCACAAGGTTAATCATGGCGGCATCGTCAATTATCTGGCGTGAAAGGGCGATCATGCCGGAGATGTACAGGGCGATAATGCTGTTTTTGGAATGGGCAAGATGCTCGTCGCAGTCTTTTTTCATTTCGTCTACTACCCGCAGTTCCCTTGCTTCTTTCAGCAAAGAATCAAATTCCTTGAACTGGCCGGTTGAGTAATTGCTTAAAGTAGCCCTGGTCCATTTTTCTTCATTCAGCATTTCCCTTACATTTTTTAACAGCGTCATAGCTTCGGGCGGCAGGCTGTTTTCCGGCTGTGCAGTGTTTTGCGTTTCATTTTCCGACATTCATCTCTCCTAAATAATATGGCGTAATACCGCTTAGCGGTACTACCACACGCTATCGCATATACCGTTCGTAAATTTCCGGATCGGTAGTTTTTATTTTCAACAAGACCCCTTCAATTAACTCGGGATCTTCCTTGCTGCTCGTATAATAATCGATCAGCCAAAAATACCTGTTTATCAGCCTGGGTACTAAAATCGGCCGCCGTGCCGGGTTGCCCCTGCACTCCGTTTCCAGGGTGAAGATCGATTGTTTCAGCCTGCCTACTTCAATTTGCTTCAGCTCCCGCGTTACGGTGAATACCCCCCACAGCCTGCCGTACACCGGTATCCATTCACGCAGTTCTTCCTCTCTGAATTTCATTTCCTGCAGCAGCTTTTTCCTCAGCCGCACAATCATTTCCGATTCCAGCGAACGCACGTCGATTTTTTCCGGGTTAAGGAAAAAAGCTTCGCGGAACAGGGCCTTTGCCGCGTTTGTCTTGCCCAGCATCGCGTTCACATCGGCAAGCTCCGCAAGCGTCTCTCCGTCCTCGCGTTTAAAGTTCGCCGCCTGTTCAATGTATTTTATCGCCTCGTCGTAATTTCCCACTCCCTTGTAGCAGCGGCCAACCAGCAGCAGAAGATCGGGGTCGTGCTGGTTTACGCCCTCTCCAAGCAAATCATTAAAACATTCCAGCGCGTAAGAAAACACATAACGCCGGATTACATATTGGCATAAATCATAATCTCCGGCAACACTGTCCAGAAAAACCCAATACCGCTTGAATTGGGAAAGTATCATTCCTCCCTTTTCGTAAGGGTTTTTTATTCCTTTTACCTTAGCCAGGTGTTCAATCCACCAGTTGACTGACTTTAAAGCATGCTTGGTCTCTTCGTTGTCATAATCAATCCGCAATGCCTCGTCAAGCAACGCAGCGGCGCTTTCAGGTTCTGAGGCTTTTAGTTTATCATAGGCCTTGTGAATAAGCCTCGCCACCTGCTGTTTCGTGTCCATTTTTTCCAAGCTCATTTTTATGAGATCAGATTCTACCTTTTGTATTATATCATTTTTTTTAGGTTTGACAATAGCCCTCCGGACGGTTATGCTGGCATTATGGGGAAAACTATCATTGCGCCTTCTGTGCTTTCGGCGGATTTTGCCGATTTTGGCGGGGCGGTTGCGCAAATCGGCGGTTCAGGCGCGGACTGGGTGCATCTGGACGTGATGGACGGGCAGTTTGTGCCTAACCTTACATTTGGCCCTAAGCTGGTTAACGACCTCAGGCGGCGCAGTCAGGCTTTTTTTGACGTGCATTTAATGGTAGAAACGCCCGAGCGGATTGTCCCGGCATTTGCCGAGGCCGGTGCGGACGCCATTACTTTTCATCTTGAGGCATCCGCGCATCCCCACCGGCTGTTACAGGAGATCAATGGCCTTGGAAAAAAGGCCGGCATAAGCATAGTGCCTTCAACCCCCGCCTGTATGCTGAGCGAATTGCTGCCCTATGTTGATCTGATCCTCATAATGACCGTAAACCCCGGCTTTGGCGGCCAGAAGCTTATCCCGGAATGTCTCGAAAAGCTCCGTTCCCTGGCCGAAGAGCGGCAGAAACGCGGCCTTTCCTATCTTCTTTCGGTTGACGGCGGCATAAACAGCAAAACCGCCCCTTCTGCGGTTGCCGCCGGCGCGGACGTGCTTGTCATCGGCTCGGCGTTTTTCACCGCCCCGGACAAAAAATCTTTTGTAGATACATTAACAATGAGCAATGAGCAATGAGCAAGTAGCAATGGTAAGATACACAAATCTTTAATTGCTAATTGCTAACTGCTAATTGCTCATTGACTTTCCGTTTTGTCCAAATATTTCTTGATAAATTCCTGATTTATCCTTAATAGTTCGTCGCGTGGCAGTGTTCCCAAAACTTTCCAGCCAAGATCCAGAGTCTGGGCAATCGTGCGGTTTTCATTATCGCCCTGGATTAGGAACATACGCTCAAAATCTTCGCCGTATTTCAGATAACATTTGTCTGTATCGGACAGTTCTTCTTCGCCGATGATCGATACCAGGTTGCGAACCTGCTTTACCTTTGAATAGGCGGCAAAAAGCTGGCTCGCCACGTCCTTGTGATCCTCTCGGGTCATGCCGGGGCCTATGCCGTCTTTCATAAGCCGCGATAGGCTGGGCAGGCCGGCGACAGGCGGGTATATGCCCCTCTGGAAAAGTTCGCGGTCAAGGACTATCTGTCCCTCGGTTATATAACCGGAAAGATCGGGGATCGGGTGGCTGATGTCATCGTTGGGCATGGTAAGGATCGGCAACTGGGTAATGGAACCCTCCGAGTTCTTTATCTTTCCCGCCCTTTCGTATAAGGAAGCGAGATCCGAGTACAGGTAGCCGGGATAGCCTTTACGGCTGGGGACTTCCCCGCGTATCGACGAAACTTCGCGCAGGGCTTCGCAGTAGTTGGTCATGTCGGTCATTACTACAAGGACGTGCATGTCTTTTTCGTAGGCAAGGTATTCGGCGGCGGTAAGGGCGCAGCGGGGGGCAATAAGACGCTCAAGGGACGGGGCGTCGGCAAGAGAGAGGAAAATCACCACATTCGACAATACGCCGGAGCGCTCGAAGTCGTCCAGGAAGAAACGCGCCACGTCGTTTTTTACGCCCATAGCGCAGAAAACAACTACAAATTGCCCGGAACCTTCCGCGCTGATAATTTTCGCCTGCCGGACTATCTGCGAGGCAAGGCGGTTATGGGGAAGGCCGCTGCCCGAAAAAATCGGGAGTTTCTGCCCCCGGATAAGGGTGTTCATGCCGTCAATGGCGGAAACGCCTGTCTGGATAAAGTCGCGGGGGTATGTGCGGGCGTAAGGGTTGATAGGCAGGCCGTTTACGTCAATTGTTGTTGAGGAAAAAATGTCGCCGTAGCCGTCGATAGGCTCACCCAGGCCGTTGAAGACCCGCCCCAACAGGCCGGTTCCGACCCGCAGTTCCATGGGCCTCTCCAAAAACTCGACCCTGGAGTCGTTCGCGGAAAGGCCGGTGCTGCTGCCGAAGACCTGAATCGCGGCCCAGTCGTCGCTCAAGTCAACTACCCTGCCAAGCCGCCTGTCGCCGTCGCGCCCGTAAACAGCCACTACCTCGTTATAGCCAACATTTTTACTGCGGGTAGTGATTACTACCGGTCCTTCTATACGGGAAAGCCCCTTGTATTCAATGCCTCTCATTATGGGATAATTATATCAGGTCTTTAAACAATGAGCAATTAGCAATGAGCAATGAGCAAAGGAAGAAGAAGGTTATTTCTTAACTTTGCTACTTGCTAATTGCTAATTGCTCATTCTATTTCAAACGCCTCCGTATGATACCGCCCCTTTTTTGCGGTAAATTTCAACACACAGTAATCAGGATCGTTAATGCCGCCGTTTTTAAACGCGCTCCTGAGATCGTTTTTCCATATTGATTTTTTTATATCAATATCGTTGAATATTTTCATTATGCCCTCCAATACAAGTTCTTTAAAAATTGGCCCGTCGCTAAAATATATACAAGCGTTAAAATTACGCCTGTAGTGTTCCGTCTTGATTGCGGAATGGCTTGAGGCAAAATAAAATGTTTCCAGCCCGTGATGTTTCGCGACCGACATCGCCTTGATGTGCGGCACATTGTGTTCGTTGACAGAACCGACAAACGCCACTTTCTTATTCGCCAATTTTAAGGCCCTTTCTTTTATCTTTTCCATAAACTCCCTTTCTGTTCGTTTGTTTTTCTTGAGGTTACGAGTTCCTCAAATTTAACCTGTATGTCATTCCGCTGGCGGGAAACTTTTTCCCAATCCAGCGGCATACCTCCGATCTGAATCCAGCCTGTAGGAATCGATCCCCTGGGAACGATGTCAATGTCTTTTCTTACCGAATGCATCCATCCGGCTACAATGTCGTTTTGCCCCCCGAAACTCAGGAACCAGTCGGTTATTCCTTCGGCGGATTTGGTATTATTGTTGGCGCTCCACTTGTCCGCGACAGTCATTATTGTAGAAGGAATGACAATTGCCCCGTCTTTGGGGTAAATGATATCCAGTCTGGATGATTCTTCCAGCCTCTTTTTTAAGACCGTTTCTTCCAGAACCATGACCACTTTGTACTCCCCGGTTTCCAGTTTATCCAGGGCCGCCGAACTTGTTTCAATCGCTATCTTTTGTTCGCCAAGAGCGTCAAAATAACCGTAGCCGTATTTGTCGCTCAGAGCCGCCGCCGCTACCATAGCCGTCCAGGAGATTAAGGGGTCGCTCATTGATAAGAGTCCCCTTACGTCTGTATTATATGCGAAATCATAGAAAGAATTGGGAACGCTGTTTTTGGCGTTTATTTCCGGATTATACGCCAGCACCATGGCGGAAACCCTGACCGGATACCAGTAACCTTCCCTGTCATAGCTAAAAGCGATATTGCCGGACTCGCCGGAGATATAACGGTGAAGCAAACCCTTCTTTTTCAATTCCAATGAATAAGAAGGCTCCGATACCAAAAGAATATCGCAGCCCAATTTTCCCGTCCCCTGCTCAGTGGCAATCATGGCCTGTATCTGGCTGGTACTGCCGCTGACGAATTCTATTTTACAGCCGGGAAACTGTTTTTTCAGATCGTCATTCAAAGATGTAATGACATTTTCATGGAGGGAAGTATAGATCGTTATTTTACCGGTAACTTTCCGGTTTGAAGGCAGTACCGGATCGCGGCGGGA
>Ga0268262_10004446_pt1 | contig 14497 bp, 13 predicted proteins | sample TergutNc150P3_FD_190354 | JGI IMG/M metagenome (GOLD analysis project Ga0268262, IMG submission 190354) | Nasutitermes corniger P3 segment gut microbial community from laboratory colony in Florida, USA - Nc150 P3 (SPAdes) (version 2) | ecosystem: Host-associated > Arthropoda: Insects >... | reverse complement strand
TGAAACATGTGTTCCTTTACCAAATGGCAAACGCTGTCTATTGCTTCGTTTGAATAGCGCAGCCGCTTGAGAAGCTGACGGCACATAGACGTGCCTATTTCCTCATGGCGGTAAAACGTCCATATCCCTTTTTCATCAAGCTGACGGACGGGTGGTTTGCCGATGTCATGTAACAAAGCCGCAAGACGAAGCTCGTGCGAATAGCCGTTTGCGGCGGCATAATCGCAGGCAAGCAGGGAATGATCTAGCACGTCAAAGTTGTGATAGCCTTTCTGCTCAATTCTCCTGCAGTCGGCAAGTTCTTTCAAAAAAAGCTCCAAAAGACCCGTCTTTTCCATCAGCAGAAAGGCGCGGGAGGGAACGGGGGATGCGAGTATTTTATCAATTTCGTCCCTTACCCGTTCCTGCGAAACTTTTGCGCTTACTTCAAGAGCGCCGTTAATTGCATCTAACGTGTTTTTCTCGAGCTCAAAGCCAAGCTGGGCGGCAAAACGCGCGGCGCGCAGAGGGCGCAATCCGTCCTCTCCGAAACGTTCCGCCGCATTCCCCACACAGCGGATAATTTTAGCTTTTATGTCCTGTGTACCGCCGAATGGATCGACAATTTCGCCTGAGGGAAGACGCAGGGCAATCGCGTTCATGCAAAAATCACGCCGTGAAAGGTCTTCTTCGATATCATCTGCGAATTGAACTTTATCCGGCCTGCGTCCGTCCGAGTAACCGGCTTCAAGCCTGAATGTGGTAACTTCGATACTGTGCTTTTTATAAATAACCGTTACGGTTCCGTGCTTTATGCCTGTGGGAATAACTTTTCCTTTTGCGCTTTTGACAATGGCGGCAACTTCTTGCGGCAAAGCGTCTGTAGCCAAATCCCAGTCGTGGATTTTTTTTCCCATCAACATATCCCGTACCGCTCCGCCCACAAGGTACACCTGTTTCCCCTTGTCGTTAAAAATAGCGGCGATTTCTTTCAGTACAGGATCAATGTTCTTTATCAATTGAATTTCCTTTGTTATTTAAGTATACTTTTTTTAATAATCTTTTACCACGAACCACGGGAGGACAATTGTTAGGCATTGTTTTTACAGGCGGAGAAAGCCCAAAAGCGGCGGTTGTAAAAAATCTGCTTGATATTGAGGCAAAAGAAGCGCTGATTATCGCCGCCGATTCAGGTTTTCAATCGGCCTTAAACGCAGGCGTAAAACCGGATTGGATCATCGGCGATATGGATTCACTTGACGACATCTCAAAGCTTTCCGCTTTTCCGCCCGATCATGTTATTCGCTATCCGCACGAAAAGGATTATACCGATACGGAACTTGCTTTTTCGCTTGCTGCGGAAAAAGGCTGCGATGATATTTGGCTGATAGGCGGCGCCGGAGGCAGGATAGACCATCTTTTTGCCATTCGCTCCCTTTTTGAAAGAGAACGTTTCCCATGCCGCTGGATAACAGGCAGTGCGGATATTTTTTGCATAGACTCTGGTACAACGCATAATGAAATCTCCCGCCGCATTGCGGTAAACGCCTGTGTCTCTGTTTTTCCGCTAGGCTCAAGTCCGTGGAAAGCGTCAAGCAAAGGGCTTAAATGGCAGCTTGACGGTCTGCGCTGGGATCGTGGCTTCTTCGGAATTAGCAATGTTGCGGTAGACGGAGATTTTTCGGTAAAAGCAGAGGCAGGAAGGTTTATGATAATACTTTCTTTGGAGGAATAAATGTCAGCAATAATAATGGACGGAAAAGCGCTTGGGCAGAAAATCCGTGAGGGCGTAAAAATAAAAGCCTCGGCAATAAAGGCAAAGGGAGTTACGCCGTGCCTTGCCGTGGTGCTTGTAGGCGAAGACCCCGCAAGCCTATCCTATGTCAACTCAAAGGAAAAAGCGTTAGCCGAAGCGGGAATGGAAAGCCGGGACATAAGGCTTCCTGAATCTACAAGCGAGGCGGAACTTCTTTCAATTATAGACGATCTTAACAAAGATAAAAAAATACACGGCATTCTTGTTCAGTCTCCTGTGCCCAAACATATAAACGAGGAAAAAGTGAATGAGGCGGTTGTTCCCGAAAAAGACGTAGATTGTTTTCATCCTGTCTCGGTTGGAAATTTGATACTGGACAGACCCGGATTTTTGCCGTGTACGCCGCACGGCGTTCTTGTTTTTTTGAAGGAGTATAAAATCCCCGTATCAGGGGCGAATGTTGTGGTAGTGGGAAGATCGAACATCGTGGGGAAACCGCTTGCTAATCTTTTAATACGCAAAGAGTATAACGCAACCGTAACAATTTGCCACACAGGCACAAAAGACCTTGCAAGCCATACTTTGCAGGCGGACATTTTAATAGCGGCGGCAGGAAAAGCGGAATTTATAAAACCGGAAATGGTAAAAGAAGGTGCGGCGGTTATCGACGTGGGAATAAACCGTGTGCCTGACTCGTCAACCGAAAAAGGCTACCGAGTTTGCGGCGATGTCGATCCTGCCGTAGCGGAAAAAGCCGCATATTTTACGCCCGTTCCCGGCGGCGTCGGCCCCATGACTATCGCCATGCTTTTACAAAATGTCGTTGAAGCCGCGGAAAAGAGTGTATAATAAAAATAATGAAAATAAAAATATTAATCGCTTTGTTTATTGTCTTCATGGTTTTCTCATGCAAGGCGCAGAAAAAATCCAATTCAAGCGGACAGGAAAAAACGCTGAAAACATTGAAACAAATGAAGTGTATATTTATCTTGGTAAGAAAGAAGAAACAACGGGTAATATCAAACTTGATGACGTGAAAGCGAAGTTGTTCAAAAGATACGCGGGAATGGAAGATCTTTACAAAACACTGGGAAATTGGAATGTTGTGGATACAAACTTCTTTTATGAAAAATTGATTAAAAGAATAATATACGGAAAAGGGAAATTCCTTGTTGCATGTCAAAGGTATGTTCCATTGGTATATTCAGATGACGGTGAAACATGGCATGAAGTGCAAAATGATTTATTAAAAGGCGGAATTGACGCAATGGCCTATGGGAGAAGCCGTTTTGTTGCCGTAATAAAATATGGTGCTCAAATAGCATGTTCAAATGACGGTATAACATGGAGAGCCGCAAAAACCGGCGGTTTTGATCATTCTTCTATTGACAGTATTGCTTACGGGAACGGACGTTTTGTTGCCGGCAGTCAGGCGTATATAGCATGGTGCGAAATGCCGGAAATTTTTACTGATACAGAAGATGATGAAGAATGATAAATTACGGCGTTGAACATGCCGTATTAATGGCGTATACTTACCGCATGAGTTATGATCCTGACAGAATAGACGACATTCCCTCTACAGCAAGCCTGTCAAAAATGGGCATTACCGCAATCGGTTACACCGCAGGCGGAATTTTCATTTTTCTTTTGCAGGCTTTTACCAGAGTAAAACTGCTTGGTCCTATTGTGGGAGCGGCAGTCTGCGTTATCGGAATCACCTCGCTTATGTCAAAAGACCCGGCGGATAAAAAAGCCGGAGGAATAATAACGGCGGCGGGCGTCCTTGTTCTTCTTTCCAAAATACCCGCAATCGCTCCCGCAGCGGCTACGCTTCTTTCCATAGGCGGGATAGGCCTTTTGACAATGGGCATCATAAACGGCATTAAATTTTTCATCGGCCTGAAAAAGAGATCGTAAAGTTCGATGCGTTTCTATTTTGAAACTTACGGCTGTCAAATGAACAGCGCTGAATCTGCGGCGTTGGTTCTTGTGTGCAAGGAACACGGTTGGCAGGAAGCCGCAGACAGCGAAAGCGCAGACCTTATTCTGCTCAACACCTGCTCCGTGCGTCTGACTGCCGAAAAACGTGTCCTTGGGCGTATCGCCCATTATGCCGGGCTTAAAAAAAAGCATCGCCGCTTTACTCTGGTTATCGCAGGCTGTATGGCGCAAAGGTTGGGCGAGGATCTAAAAGAAAAATACCCCGCTGTAGATTATGTGATGGGCACTTCAGCCCGCTCCTTCTTTCCCTTGATACTTCAAGCTGCGGAGAAAGGTGAGAAAGCCGCGCTCGATTTAACCGAAAACGCCGTTTTCTCTTTTTCAAGTTCCCACCTTGAGGAAGGGCAGTTCCGAAGTTTTATTCCCATCATGCACGGCTGTGACAACTTCTGCTCGTACTGCATTGTTCCCTATGTGCGCGGCAGAGAAGTTTCCCGTGATCCTCAAAATATAGCGGAGGAAATGCGCCTTGTCGCCGGCAGGGGAGTGCGGGAAATTACCCTGCTTGGGCAGAATGTAAATAGTTATTTTTGGGAAAATGACAAAATGGATTTTTCCGCCCTGTTAAGATTTACGGCGGATACAGCCGTAAAAACCGGGATAAAATGGATACGCTTCCTTTCCGCCAATCCAAGGAATTTTTCGTCCGAGGCGGTAAAGGTTATGGCGGAAAATCCCGTCTTTTGCCGCCACTTGCACTTGCCCGTCCAGCATGGCTCAAACTCCGTCCTTAAAGCTATGAACCGGGGCTATACAAGGGAACGCTACCTTGAGCTTGCCGGGGAGATCCGTGCCGCCATGCCGGGTATTACCCTGTCTACGGACATTTTAGCCGGTTTTCCCGGCGAAACAGAGGAAGATTTGGAGCAGACCCTCGATTTAATGGAAGAAATTAAGTTTCTTTACGCTTATATGTACCATTTTAACCCCAGAGAAGGGACAAAAGCGTTTGATTTGCCCGGCAGAATAAGCGAGAAAGTAAAAAAGGAAAGACTTTCCGAAATAATCGCCCTTCAAAAGAAACATACTTCCAAACTGCTAAAAAGCAGGATTGGCAGCAAAGAAACGGTATTAATAGAAGGAATTTCCCGAAAAAATGCCGATGAATTAATAACAAGGACAGAAAAAGACGAAATGGTGGTAGTTCCCGGGCCGTCTTCCATGATAGGCTCATTTGCGGAAGTAACCCTTTGCGCCCTAAAGGGAAATACATTTATTTCGGAGGAGTTGAATTTATGCCGGGTCGATTAATATTTTTTATTTTTATTTTTGCCCTGATTCTTTTTTTTATCGGATTTAATCTTGGGGATGAATACAGATGCAATATAAACTTTGGCTTTACCGTATTATCCGGAGTTCCCGTATTTTTTACGATTTTTGTATCGTTTGTTTTAGGTCTTTTATTTTCTTTGCCTCTTGTTCTAAGACAAAAGAAAAAGAAAACCGAGATGCCCCGGCATGACACAAATAAAATTGATGATTTCCCTCCCGCCGGTTTTGACGCAAACGATAAAATAAAACAGGATGCGGCGGCGGCAAAAGAAAGATTTTTAGCAAAGAGGCGCGGCAATAAATAATGAAAAAAACACTTTTTCTTTTTTTATTGATTTTTTCAGCCTGTGTATTCGGACAACGGGCGGTTTTTGCTCAAACAGGAATTTCCCTGGAAGCGGAAATTCAAAATATGGAAAAGGCGGTAAACAAGCAGGGTATTTCGCTTGAGCAAAAGCATGAAACCCTTGTCCGTCTCGCTCGTTTAAGGCAGTTATCGGGAGACATTGAAGGAGCGGCAAAAAACTGGCTGGAAGCCGCCGCCGCTATACCCGGCAAAGTAGACGATAACGCTCTTTTGTCCTGCGCCGTTTGTCTTGCCGCAATGGGCGAGTGGGACAGGGCAAGTACCGCCCTTGAACCGCTTGTTTCAAAATTACAGCGGGCTCGCTTTTTGTATACCAGTATCAAAGCGATACAATCCGGCGATGTGTCGTCTCTTGCCGCTCTTGCCGGTAACCCGCAGTTTTCGCAAATGAAAAGTGAAATCTACTTTATGCTATGGAAAATATCGAAAGGACAATCTGCGGAAAGCTGGCGTGTAAAACTGATTTCTGAATACCCGCAAAGTCCCGAAGGCCGCCTTGCCGCCGAATCATCGCCGGTAATTACTGTCCGTCCAAGCCCCTTCTGGTTTTTCGCGGGCGGTCTGGATTCCCTGCCGCAAACAAGCGTGCAAATGAATACGCCCGCAGCGCCGCAAGTCAATGTGCCCGTTCAAGCGGTTATTCCGCAGCCGGGAACAAAACTGCAGACAGGTATTTACAGTCAGCAAGCCAATGCGGAAAAACAAATGGAAGGATTAAGAATAGCGGGCTTTACTCCTTTTATGGAAAAGCGCAATGAAAAGTGGGCTGTGTTGGTTCCGGCGGGGACAGATCAGGGGCGCACTATCGGGGAACTGCGTGAAGCCGGTTTTGAGTCATTTCCTGTAAAATAAAACTTAAAATAAATACAAAAAATAAAATTTATATTATAGACTCCCCGCCTTCTTATTAATATTTTTTTATTAATAAATTATTATGGAGGAGTTAAAATGAACATCGACAAATGTGTGTGTAAGAAGTATGAAAAAAAGTCACTCAAAGAAATCGCCAAATCCCCGGTTGACGCTATTCAAGGTGTCAGCGAAGGCGACGCAAAATTATTAAAGGAAGCCTTTAATGTAAAAACCGTCGCCGACTTCGCAAATCTGAAATTTGTGAAATGGGCGCAGGCTATCTGTACCCTTGCCGAGGGTGAAGCGTAACTGACAGCCTCGCCCAAAAGGCGAGGCTGCGCAAAATATAAAAAATAAAGACTGCGTTTTCATGGCTTTTACAATCTATTAATAAAGTATATAGTGGAAAAAAGGAAAGACCATGAAACAATATGCGCAAATGAGCGCTCAGGAACTATCTGCGCTCCGTGAAGAGCTTAACAAGGATTTTGCCCGGCACTGTGAAAAAGGCAAAAAGTTAAATATGACACGAGGAGTTCCCTCAAACGAACAGTTGTCTCTCTGTAACGATATGATGACTTGTCTTTCAACAAGCGATTATACAGCGTCCAACGGAGCGGACTGCCGTAATTACGGCGGGTTGGACGGTATCCCGGAAATGAAAAAAATATTTGCCGATCTTCTGGAATTAACTGCAGACGAAGTTATCGTTGGCGGCAATTCCTCTCTTGCCCTTATGTTTGACTGTGTCGCTATGAATATGTCCCACGGCGTAAAGGACGGCGTTCCCTGGCAGAAACAGGGACAGATCAAATTCCTCTGTCCTTCTCCCGGCTATGACAGGCATTTTACCATTTGCAAATATTTCCGCATTGATATGATTCCAGTCGCTATGGGAAACGACGGCCCCGATATGGACGCTGTTGAAAAAGCGGTTTCCTCCGATCCTTTGATTAAGGGGATATGGTGCGTACCTAAATACTCCAACCCGACGGGCATTGTTTATTCCGATGAGACAATCAGGCGTTTTTCCCGCCTTAAGCCAAAGGCCGAAGATTTCCGTATCTATTGGGACAATGCGTACGCTTTCCACGATCTTGAAAAAGCGCAGAAGAAAATTCTTAATATCATCCGTTTGTGCGAAGAAGCCGGAAACCCCGATATGCCTTTTATGTTTGCGTCCTTTTCAAAAGTGAGTTTTGCCGGAGCCTCCGTATCCTGCGTAGCTTCTTCAAAATCCAACTGCGAATATATAAAGCAGAGGTTAACGGCGCAGACCATCGGCCCCGATAAAATAAATCAGCTTAGGCACGTCCGCTTTTTCAAAGACGCTCCGGGCGTCATGGCCCACATGGAAAAACACGCCGCCATTCTTCGTCCCCGGTTCAAACTGGTCAATGATACCCTGCGCCGTGAATTGGACGGGCTTGGCATTGCCGAATGGACTCAGCCCGCAGGGGGGTATTTTGTCAGTTTTGACTCGCCGGAAGGCTGCGCTAAGAAAATTGTATCCCTATGCGCAAAGGCAGGCGTCGCTCTTACTCCGGCAGGCGCTACATTTCCGGACGGAAACGATCCGAAAGATAAAAACATCCGCATAGCTCCGACTTGTCCGCCGTTGAGCGAGCTTGGCGAAGCGTTGGAAATCTTTTGCACGGTGGTTAAACTTGCCGCTGTGGAAAAATTGTTGACATAACGCCGAATTAAAGTTATAAATATTAGATACTCACGGAGGAAATATGGGTTATATAGATAATATTATCAATGGTATAGAAAAAAGAGACTCAGGGCAGCCTGAATTTTTACAGGCGGCAAGGGAAGTTTTAGATTCGCTCAGAATCATTGTAGATAAAGACAATACTTATGAAAAAGCGGGACTTCTTGAAAGACTGGTAGAACCTGAAAGGGTAATAATGTTCAGAGTTCCGTGGATAGACGATGCCGGCAAGGTACAAGTTAACCGGGGCTTCCGTGTGCAATTCAGTTCAGCGATCGGCCCGTACAAAGGCGGTTTGCGTTTCCATCCTTCGGTAAATTTAAGCATTATCAAATTCCTTGGATTTGAACAGGTATTCAAAAATTCACTTACCGGCCTTCCTATGGGCGGCGGCAAGGGCGGTTCTGATTTTGACCCAAAGGGAAAAACCGATAACGAGGTTATGCGTTTCTGCCAGTCTTTCATTACAGAATTGTACCGCCACATAGGCCCTGATACCGACGTTCCCGCAGGGGACATCGGCGTAGGCGGCAGAGAAATCGGTTTTATGTACGGCCAGTACAAAAGAATCGTAAACCGCTTTGAGGGGGTTCTTACGGGAAAGGGTATCGGTTGGGGCGGAAGTCTTGCAAGAACCGAGGCCACAGGATACGGGCTGGTTTATATAGTAGAAGAATACCTGAATAAAAACGGGGATAGTTTCAAGGGCAAAAAGGTTGCCATATCCGGCAGCGGGAATGTCGCTATATTTGCGGCGCAGAAAGCAATGTCCCTTGGAGCGACAGTTGTCAGCATGTCGGACAGTAACGGTTATGTCTTGCATAAAAAAGGCATTAATCTTGATACCATAAAAAACATTAAACTTATACAAAGGGAAAGGCTTACCAAGTACGGCGAAATTCACAAGGACGCTGTTTACTCCGATGTCAGTAACGGCAGGGTATGGGACATTGAATGTGATATAGCTCTGCCTTGCGCCACGCAGAACGAGCTTTTGCTTGAAGACGCTAAAAAACTTGCTTCTTCAGGATGTAAGGTTGTCGCCGAAGGCGCTAATATGCCTACAACTCTGGACGCTACCGAATATCTGCTCAGCAAGGGCATAGCGTTCTTCCCCGGCAAAGCCGCCAACGCCGGAGGCGTAGCTACATCAGGGCTTGAGATGTCCCAAAACAGCGCCCGCCTTTCATGGTCATTCGAGGAAGTAGACGCCAAACTTAAAAATATCATGGTAGGCATTTTCCACAGCATTGATGACGCCGCCAAAGAATACGGAAAACCGAATAACTTTGTAATCGGGGCGAACATTGCGGGCTTCCTGAAAGTAGCCCGTGCCATGCTGGATCAGGGAGTTTAGCGGTCGGGCGTTTCCATTTGGGTAAGCATGATCGGCGGCTCCATTATGTTTTGGATACCTGTAGTGCCAAGCCGCACCCTGGACAGGATTAACGCTGAATTGCCGATAGCTTCAACTTTATAAACCATGCGGCCTTCCGTGTTTTCATTTCCCGTAGTTTCCGGACGGAGTTCCAAAAGGTCGTTTTCGTCTACTTTGTAAAAGACATACCTGCCGCTTTTTTCGGCGGCGTTCCCCGATGTTATTGTGTACGCTCCCGTATCATAAAACCTCAGTTTTCCCAAAGAACTGTCATAAAGAGCGTTTATTGACGATTTAATTGACGACTTTGGTTTCTCGATCTTTACGGCTCCTGCGCGCCTGTATGTTCCGTCCCATGATGTGCTTACTATGATTTTCAATCTTACATCTTCAAACACCCTCAGCTTTATGCTGTCTAAAGATTCCAGTTCGATATCAATAAAACGCAGCAAGGTGGTTATTGAGATATTCTGGCTCCTTATATAAATACCGTAACGGGTCGGCATGGAATTCTGCCATTGGAATACCTGCTGGGCTTCCTCTCCGAAGAAAATTATTTCCCTGCTTACGGGATCAAAGAAAATGTACTGCCTTGAATCTATTGTCCCCTGGGGGCTTACATAGTACCAAAGGTCGTGGGTAAATTTTTCAAAGACACCCGGAGTGCCGCTTAATATCTCCCGCACCCGCCGTTGTTCTATTTGATTACCCGGAATTCTTGAAACACCTGTTCTTTCATATTGATTTGATGAAGGGCTGAAAGAATAAATTGTTTCCAGTTGATCCATGATGTTGGCCGAAGAATTGTCATGGCTGTAAGCGGCAAGGTTAAAGCTTTGCCCGTTTGTAATACCCTGCTGATACGCCGTAGAACGGGTTGTTTCCTGAATGACTATGGAGCCGTCAATTTGCAATTCCGCTATTTTCTTATAAGGCTGATCCCTTGATATGGAATTGTTCCGCCTGAAAATGGTCATTGTATGCTCATATTGATTGTTCATTCCGGTTACGATGATACAGTTGTTTCTGTCTCCTATTAAATCCTGCGTGAACAAGGATATAGTTTCAGAACGAGTCGCTATTGTAGGCGCGTCCCATCTTCTTTTATATTTTCTGCTGTGTTCATCGTAACCGATACAGGTAATATACAGCGGTTTTGCCGCGTCGTGGACATAACGGTAAACCACAAACTGTTCTTCCGTAATGCCTTCTTCGCTTTCCTGATTTAATACGGCTATTACCACTTCCCCGTTATCAAGCGGTATTTTTGTGCTTAAGCTTTCATCTTTCCCGGCTTGCTGGGCCGCCAAAGACCCCTGAAACGCGACGGCTTCACGAGGCATGATAATCCGTGTATTAAAATCTTCATCTGTATTCGGGTACAGAATTTTTTTCCATAGCCCGGTGGCTAAAATGACTATAAGCAGAACGCAGGCGGCAGTGACGCCGATGTATACTTTTTTCATCTTCCGGTTATCTTATCAGGAGCCGTAAAAGCCGGCGGCGGCTTTTTTTACCTTCGCGTCAATGTTAAGCCCTACAACGATTGCCCGCCACTTTGTAAATTCTTCGACTCTGGAATAACGCATTAACCCCGCCTGGGGGCCGGAAAGCAAAGATGTAAGCGACGAAGGAGACGCGCTTATTAACAATGTGTAACAAAGCCCCGAACTTGGGCGGGAGGCGGCATCCCTTAAAGCGCCGGAAAAGTCGGCGACATCTCCGGAACCTGAAATGTTCTGGATGCTCTTTTTAACGGCATCCCTGTCCGTATTGCCGTTTATTTTTCCCGTATATACGATTTTTGCCGCTGTCCCCGTACTCCAGACGGTAATCCTGTCCCCGTCAATAAGAAGCTGGTCAAGACGCTTTATTATCCATGATGAAACTTCGTCTTTTACGCCCGTAAGACCCGCAGACCCGTCAATAATAAGGTTTATTTCGATTGAGGGCCTGGCGTTATCCGCGTATACCGGTGACAGACAGCAAAAAACCGTCAAAACCAGTAATAATTGATAAATTCTTCTATTCTTCATAATATGAATTATATCATATCTTCACAAAAAAGGCTATATTAATTGACGAAAAGGCTTTACATTTATATATAAAATATTGTATTATTATATAGTTGTAGTTTTAATCTTAATTTTTAAGGAGAGTAATTATGGGAGCAATTGACCTACCCAAAAGCCCGAATGTATTTCATCCGGAAAAACCGAGCGCCGTTGGTTCACGCAATTCTTTAGCCCAGGAATACCGTGATCAGCAAGCTGAAGTAAATTTGTTATTGGAGGAAGAAACCAACAAGGTTATTCACCACCTGACAGCCAAACTGCCCAAGGACGTTCTTGAACGCCTTGATGTAATGGGCAGTTTAAAAGAAAAACTTTACAATTACTTCAATCAGAACTACCAGAACATGTTCAACCGTTACATGGTAACGAGCGAAGATGAAATGGTAAAGAAAGTCAGAAACTTTATTGACAAAGAAGAAACAAAGGTACTGACCCGTTACACACCGAAGGAAATCGCCGACTTGCTGGATGCCGTAGGCGGCGCCGACAAGTTCAATACAGGCGAAGTTGAGAAATCCGTAGTTAATATGTACGGCCACTTGCAGGGACATATTCAGCGCGGCGTTAACGAACTTGAAACACACACGAACAGCATCCTCCGCCAAAAGACCGATACCGGCGCTTTTGTACGCGGTGAAAACGCTTACTCAATCGTAAAGTGCGCGTTCAAAGACAACATGTTAAAGCCCAAGACCGTTTCCGATGTTAAGCTTTCCGTCAATATCCTTGACTCAGAGCTTATCAGCCCGATTTTCCATTATCAGGCCACTGTAGAATTCCTTGTAAAAGACCTTATCGCCAAACACATCATCGACAGCATCGATAAGATTATCGAGCAGGTCAAAGACGAAAGAATCGACAAGGGACTTGAAGAACTTTCAGACGGCGAAGTTATCTTTGCCAAACTGAACAGGGTAGAACAGTTTACCGACGATAATGTCGACGAAGTCAAATCCAAACGCTATTCAATTATGGCGAAAACACTCATGGAAAGACTTTCCGACCTTCGCGCCGAAATTGATCCTGAATCCTTTGATGCCCTCAATATCCGTGAGAACATTAAAAAGATCATCGACATGGAAAATATCCGTAACCGCGGGTTCAACACAGCGATCAACTCAATTACCTCAATTTTGGATACATCCAAGATGGGGTATCAGTACATCGAAAACCTCAAGAACGGAAGGGAAGTCATTATCCGCGAATATGAGGATACGGACGTTGTCAATCTGCCGGACGAACGCTATGCAATTAAATTGCGCTATTTTGACAACGCGCAACTCATCGAAGACCGCAAGGCCTACGATGTAATGATGAAGAGCTTTGAAACCGAAGTTCAGCACCTTTGGGATGTTCTTGACGTTATCTATAATGATTCTAAGAGTTTCTTTAAAATTAAAGACTTTCAGGATCTTGCAAGAAGAAGCAAGAACAAAATCAGAAAACAAATCAAAGAAAAGAGCGGCGAGCCTCTTTACGAAGATATCGCCAAGGTATGGGACGAAATTTCCTTTGTTAAACCGGCCGAGACCGAAGTGGAAAAATCAAACCGCACCTATATCTGGGAAAAAGACAGAGTCCGCACAAGAATTATCAGAATGCGCGACAAAATGAAGAGAATGTGGGACTTCCTGTACCCCGTTGAAAGGCGTGTAATGGAAGAAAGGCTTGCTTGGGTAGAAAAAGAATATTACAGGTTTGACTACATGATTAACCCCTACCACCTGCAGCCGGGTCTCTTGCTCGACGTTGATATTACATCAATCAAGAGGAAGAAAATAACCTTGGACGCGATGGCGAACGTACTCAACGAGTTCCTCCATGGCGTATCCAAAGGCTTCTCCGATGCGGCGTTTGCGTCATTCAGCCGCAGAAGGTCAACAGTACGCGAAGACATTAACCAGTCTTTCAGCGCCCCTGTTGAAGAAGAAGAAGAGAGCGTCGCTTCAGCCGCTCCCAGGCCGAAGGCAATTGCTGCTCCCAGAGGAGCGGCTGCTTCCAAGTCTGCTCCAAAGAAGAAAGGCGTTGTAGATTCAAAGGCCAAGAAAAGACCGTCACGTGGCGGATCACAGCTTTCGGAAATATAACGTAATGTAATTTGCAATATGCAAAAAATGCCCCCGGATCAGGGTAACACCCTGACTTTTTCGGGGGCGTTTTTATGCAGGACAATCTGACCACATAATCTTTGATTATGTGGTCAGGCTTACATAAGGAGATTTTATGGCAGATAAATTTAATCTTGACGTGCTTTCAACCCGCGATGGTTTTAATACTGCGGTAAGATATATAAAAAATATGGTTGAAATAGCTTCCAGCGCCGGGTCGAATAACCTCGGCGATATTTTATTTAAATTAGACGATGAAGATATAACAAGCGAAAAAATCGGCTTGATTTTAAGAATGTTACTTATTGACAAACTTGGTTACAAGGCCGCTTCGACAAACCTTAACGGAACGGTAAACAATCTTTCGCTTGTTGCGAAAGAGTTTTCAAAGTGGAACGGAATTGATCTTGTCGCCGCCTACCATCATCCCGAGCTTGGACTTTTGGTAGCGAACCCGAAAAACGCCGAAGAACTGGCCGATTTCGGCGAACTTCGTAAGTATGAATTAATGGCAATATACGCCGGCTACTACGGAAGAGAAACCGATGAAAATTGCGAAAAAGCGGCGGAACTTGCCCTTAAGGTATTTGAAGGTTCTAAAGTAAAGGTTCCGACTACGATGGCAAGGGGCAAATATGCCGCGAAGAAAGTCAGCAAACCCAAAAAAGCGGCGCCTCCTCCTACTCCTTCCTATAAACCGGTAAAAGCAAAAACAGCTTGGGAAGCTGCTGCTTCAAAGACTCAGGCTAAACGCCCCGCAGCGGTAGTAGAGGCGGCTCCGCAGGTTAAGCCTGCCGGAGGGCCGGTAAAGATGACTCCAAGGTATGCGGTAATTGTTCAAAACGAGCTTTTTCATAACGGAAACGTGGAAGCGTGGAAACGTATTGTCGCAAGTTATAAGGCAAAACATCCTGATTTGCAGGTTTATATTTATTATGAAAAAGAAAGAATACAGGACATTAATTCGCTGTTCAAATGGGGCAAGGTAA
>Ga0268262_10004445_pt1 | contig 14497 bp, 4 predicted proteins | sample TergutNc150P3_FD_190354 | JGI IMG/M metagenome (GOLD analysis project Ga0268262, IMG submission 190354) | Nasutitermes corniger P3 segment gut microbial community from laboratory colony in Florida, USA - Nc150 P3 (SPAdes) (version 2) | ecosystem: Host-associated > Arthropoda: Insects > Digestive... | reverse complement strand
TTCTACCGAAAAAATTTGACGAGACACTTCGTAGCCGATTCGACGAGTGGGTTTATATGCTAAAAAACTCCAAAGTCCGCGACGATTTTACAGCGGCCGGAATAAAAGAAGCTAAGGTCAAGCTAGATTATATGAGTATGTCGCCCGAGGAAAGAGTGAGGTACGAACGGTACATGGACATCACTAGAAGCGAAAACAGCATTGCAATCGCGGCGGAAAGGAAAGGCAAAGCCGAAGGCAAAGCCGAAGGCATTGCCGAAACACAAAGGGAAATCGTCCAGAACATGCACGACGCCGGACTCGGCGTCGATGAAATCGTAAGGATTTCTAAAATCTCGGAATCCGAGGTCAAAAATATCCTGAACTCGTAAACTATTTACTTTTTATTTATCTTTAAACTCTTGAAATAATAACAAGGAGCCGTTATGAAAAACGATGGACTGACCGGAATGGACAGACGGGGGAAAGCGCTGACGATTTGGACGTTGGCTGTTGCGGCTCCGGGGATGACGGAAGGCGCAAGATGGCTAAGCTAACGTACAAATTTACGCGAGACTCGCTGTTCAAAGCGTTCTTTGTGAAATACCCTGAACTGCTTAAAAGCTTGGTGACGTAGGCTCTCGGCATAGATATAAACGCCTTAACGGAATTCAGGGTAACTAACCCCAACATACCGGCGGATGTTGAGGGAGAGAAGTTTTGCGAATTAGACGTTAAAATGACGGTGAACGGAGAAACGGTCAACTTGGAAGTACAAGTTGACGACGAAGGAGACTACCCGGAACGGTCGCTTTACTATTGGGCAAAGTGCTACTCACGCAAACTGGCCGAAGGTGAAGAGTATAAAGAATTGCCGCGCACGATATGCATAAATATCGTAGCGTTTAAGATGTTCAAAGATACAAAAGACTTACACTCGGAGTTCCGAGCATTGGAAGTCACGCGACATACGGAATTGACGGATAAGATGAGTTTGCATTACTTTGAACTAAAGAAGCTGCCGGAAGTGACGGAGGCGGATGCCGGAAACGTATTAAAATTGTGGCTGGCGCTGTTTCAAGCCGAAACAGACGAAGAAATGGAAAAACTCGTAAAAATAGGAGGAGAACTCATGGAACAGGCAGTCCAGGGTTATAAAAGCGTGGTGGTGTCGGAAGAATTTAAAGTGCTGGAAAGCATGCGCGAACGAGCACGGAATAATGAAATTGCGGCACTAAGCCGCGCACGACGGAAAGCCATTACCGAAACCAAAAGAAAATTCGTCCAAAACTTACACGACATGGGCCTAAGTACCGACAATATCGCTAAGGCCGCCGACATCTCGGAAACAGAGGTCAAAAATATCCTGAACTCGTAAACTATTTACTTTTTATAATATAAACTCTTGAAATAATAACAAGGAGCCGTTATGAAAAACGATGGACTGACCGGAATGGACAGACGGGGGAAAGCGCTGACGATTTGGACGTTGGCGGCGATTGCGGTGTTGACGATTACGGGAGGGGCGTGGGCGCAATTCGAAGCTGTGACGGGCATAACGGACGTTCCGAGCACCGGAACTGTGGGCACGGACGTCACGTTGAGCGGAACGGTCGAACCGTCCAACGCCACGAACAAGACGATAATATGGTCTTTGGGTACCGGATCGACCGCCGCCGGAGCCGCCGTCACCGCCGGTAAAGCGAGCGCGACCGGGGCCGGAACCGTTGTGGTTACCGCGACGATAACGGACGGCACCGCAGTAGGCACGGACTTCACGGACGAATTCACGATAACGTTCAGCACTCCCGCCACCTACACCGTCACCCTAACCCAACCAACTAATGGCACCCTGACCGCCGCCATAGTAAATGGATCGCCTAGCGCTGGGCCGCTTTCGGTTACTAGTGGGAACAGAGTGTTCTTTATCGCGACGCCCAATAATGTATATGATGTCGAGGCGTGGGTTACTACTGCCTCGTTGAAGGATAGTTCTTTGAAAATTGAAGAATATCCTACCGACTCTAAAACTTGGATTGCTAAGGACACAATAACAGTTAACAGCGATATAACGGTCTCGTTCTCGACACGAGCCATTGAGGAGACGAAGAATATTGCGGTGGCGATTGTGGAGGAGGCTCTTGTTGATGATTTGGGTTGGAGACTTGACGGAGGAACTTATTTTGATACGGTTACAACGGCTGAAGTAATGAATACGCCCGGTGCCACCGCGATAACTGCGAATGATCTTGCAACTTATGTTACCGGATTGGTTGCTGATATTGAAGATATTGTTAAGGACAGTCTTGAAAATGTGAAAGTGACGTTTGTGAAAGATAATACTTTTACTAATGACGATAATAGCGCTGTGCCGGCACCTGATTTTAAAGACGATCCTGTTAAAGGGTGGACGTACACGTATTATGTGCAAATAGAGCGTAACCCGAAGGCCAATAAGAAATTTACGCTAAGAGAGAGGGCTTTTAAGATCACTTGGGACGCTGGGGTGGGAGGGACAATAACCTCCGTGACCGTGCCGACCAGCCCAACACCAACGTCAATTAGTCAAGGAGACAGCGTTGCGACCAGTAAAAAAATTAACTTTGTGGCGACGCCGAAAAGTGATAGCGTAGTGGACAAGTGGAAAGTGGCGAATGCGGATCAGACAGACCCGACACCTATAACGAATTTTGAACTTGTCATGTCCACCGTTAACGCCGATACTAAAGTGGACGTTTCGTTCAGGCAGCCTCCGGCGGAGTTGACGATTACGCCGACGTTGGTTTCTACTTCGGAGACGATAGGAGATATAAATAGTAACGGTTGGAATACGGTGCTTACTGTGGAGAATAAGGGGGCGGGGGTGTACGCTATTAAGGATATTTCGTTTAGCGACGCCAATGAGAATTCTCTTGTGATTATGGGTTCGGTGACAAATGCGCCATATTCGTGGGCGGTGCTGTCAATGTTCGCGAACCAGAATATTGCGGCTTCGACGGGGAAGTTTTATTTGAAGATATCGTTAAAGGACAGTTGGAAAACCAGCGTTGCTGTCGCTGATCAGTTTAAAGCGAAAGTAATATTTGGCGGGCAAACCGGTAAGGATGTGGATATTACGTTGGAAGTCTTGGCCGACAACGTGGCGAAGCTGGGCGTTGTGCCGCAGGTTGTGAATGATTCGGTGGCGTTAGCGACGGTAACGGTGTCGGGCTGGTATGATACGCTAAAAATATCTAACGCCGGAAATACCGCTTATGACGTTACAGGTATCTCGATAGATCCTGTTGCTAACGCGCCGTTTGAAATTATAGGCGGTTCTACATCGGCAACAGGTCCGTTTACAACATTAACTGGAACTATTGCTGAAAATACCGGTGTATTGTATTTGCAGATAGGGCTTACTAGTACCGCTAAGATGAGCGCTACAAAGACCAGTAATTTTACAGGGGCTGTAAAATTCGCCGGACAAAATGCCGCTACGGTGAATATTGCTTTGGCTACTGTGGAGTACGCGGCGACGATTGATAAAATCACGTTTGCGGATGTAAACGCGCCTCATACGAGCACCGCCGCGCAGACGGTTAAGGTTAACGCTACCGGTACCGGTCATTTGAAGAATGTGAAGGTTACGTCGAGCAACACAACAGACTTTGTGCTTGCCGGTGCCGGTACTAATGGAGAAATCGCGAACATTGCTGCCGGTCAGAGTAGTTCAACCGCTGTTACATTAAAACCGGCGGATAATCGTCCCGGCGGAACGTATACCACTACGTTGTCTGTTGCTGCGGATGGGTTGACTAATGTGGACAGCGTTATTACTTTCACGGTTAAGTCCGTAGCAGTAACGCCGCCGACTGCTCCGGCGGTTACGTATGGGACGGCGGGTTCGTTCAGCCTTACCGTCAGTACGACGGGTATTGCGGCGGGTCCTTATACGCCGACTATCGCCGTATCGGTGGTGAATGCGCCGGACGGCGGAATGACGTTGCCGACTACAACAAATCCTCTGACCTTAGCCGTTAATAGCGGTACCGGAAAGATGGAAGGTACGATCGCGCTGTCTACCACGGATGCCACGCCGGCGGGTACTTATAAATTTAAGCTCACGGTTGACAACGTGCAGTCGGAGGAGTTTGAGGTGACGGTTGCTCCGATCAGCATAGACGTCTCCAAGTTGACGGTCAAAGTGGAGAAGACTTACGACGCGAACATGACTATTTTGGACGGTTACATAACAGTGGAGGCTCCGTCGGAGTTGACGACAACGGATAAGACGGCGTGGGACAACAAAACAAACAATGTTCTGACAAATTACAAGGTTGATAAGGGAACTATCGCGTTTACCGATGCGAATGTCGCTACGAGCGTTCCCATCTCAAAAGGAACGGCGGTTAACGCTAAGGACGCGACGTTGACTTTGTTGGGCGCTTTCGCCACCAACTACACACCTTCAACAACGACGCTTACTATAGCGAACGGGGTGATAAACCCGGTAGAGTTGAGGCCGGGCGCGGTCACTGTTACTAAGGTGTACAGCAAGACAAACAGCATTGCAAGCGCGAATGTAACTGTAGCGGCTCCGACCGCCGGCTGGGTGGGGCAGGACGCGGCGAAGTGGACTAACAGCGCCGCCGGTTACACGGTTGATCCTGACGGCGCGACATTTGATGATGTTAATGTCGGGACGAGGAATATTGATGCGACAACCGTGACTCCGACATTGACTTTGGGTACGGCCTTATCCAACTACAAACTTGCGACATCCGCATCCACGCCGCCGTACACGTTTGCGCTGCCGGCGACCGGAACGATAACGAAAGCTCCTCTGACGTTGGTTGCGGACGCGGGAATAGTATCTAAGGAGTATAACGGTAAATACGACATAGCGGATAAAGATGTAACGGTGACGGTTCCGACGGGATGGGTAACGGGCGATGATCCTGTCGATTTGTGGATTCGTGATAATTATACCGTTAGTCCCGGAACTTCGGTGTTCGCGTCTGTTAATGTGGGGGCGTCGATCGTTATAACTAAGGCCGGTACGCGGACGTTGACGTTAGGGACGGAATTAGACAACTACATGATCGCGTCGTCTCCGGCTTTTGACTTGAAGACGCCGGGGGCGATAGTTAAGGCCACGGTGACCGACGACAACAAAGATTATCATGTGGCGTATAACAACAGCACCCATAAGATAGAGTTAAAACAGACGCCGACGCCATTGACCGGGAGCGGTACCATAACGACTTGTTTTAGTACATTGGACGTATTTTCGGCTGCTGATACAGTTTGCGATTATCCGATAGACAAAGAAAATGAGACGCGTTACCTATGGTTTATTATAGCCGGCGGGACCAACTACGAGCAGGTTTCGGATCCGTTGTCGTTGGGCGAGACAGTAATAGAGGGTCAGCCGAGGATTAAGATCACGGAGCAGGACAAACCGTTGGCTGCCGGTTTGGCCGGTACCGTTACGTATACGGTAACGTTTGAGAATTGGAGGAGCGATCCGACGACGGCGAGCGCCATTAATTTGATGAGCGTTACGGGAGCTAACGGGTATCTCCAGCTTGATCCTAACAATGTTAATACCGAGACCGCCGTGCCGTCAACCGGGAAGGGAGTTACTTACTCTCTCGGCGCGATACAGCAGACCGGTAAAAACGGCAATTTATGGTCGGGAAGGGCGACTATGACGGTGACGTTGACCACGGCTTCCTCGTCTTTGACTACGACGTATTTAACGTTGACGTATCCTTCCGGGACTGCAACGAGTAAGGCGACGGCTCCGTTTGTGTTGAAGGTCGGCAGACTCAAGGCGAATCCGTCGGAGTTGCGTCAGTTTGTGCCAGTGGTTCAGGGCACGAGGATTCCGCCGGCGGAGCAGAAGGTTACTATAGAGAAGGCCGGAGCCGCAGCGACGCTGAGGTTTGAGTTTGTGTCGGCGAATTGCCCTACGTGCGTTACGCTTCCCGGGTTGAATCCGAATTATTATTATGTAAGGCAGGGTTCGTCGAAGACGCCGGTGGCTACGAGGGGCGGTATAGAGGATACGATAAGGGTGACGGGGACTAACGACGCTATTTGGATCAGTCCCGCGTTTGACAATACTTGGCTGCCCGGCAGGTATGACGGCTATATAGTAATCACTATAGGCACTGAGGAGCACGCGAGGATAAAGGTGTCTTTCGAGGTGTTGCCGAGCGACATAGCCGCTATTTTCCCGGATCCGGAAGATTTGACGTTCGGCGCGTTGCCGGCGAAGTACAAGCAACCTCCGGCGCAGACTGTTACGATTTACAATACGGGTACGAAGCCTGTTATTTTGGATAAGCCGGTTCCGCGCGACGATTACGATATCGTGATGTGGCCGTCGCAGGACGGGTTGTATCTCCCCGCTAACGGTTCCAGCGTGATGTTCGACATTCAGCCTAAGGCGGGGTTGGGTGTGCCGGGGAAGAATGAGAGCAATGTGACTATCGACGGCGATTATGAATACAACAACCCGATAGTGATAAGCGGTAGAGGCATTGGCGGTATTGACGCCGTCAGCGGCGACACTACGTTTGTGCCCGTGGCGGATGCGGTGATAAATGTTGAATTCACCGTGGAGGGTTCGGGCGCGTATAAGATCAGCGCGGCGGGGTTGACGACGTTCGGTTCTAAGGATTACAGTGTTAAGGGGCCTCAGTATTACACGATGCCGGATTCGCAGATTGTGAGAGTCTACAGCGTGGGCAGGGGCACCGGAGCTATTACGATATCGTTGCCGAAGTCTTTGGAGAATAAGTACGACATATATGATTATGCGCAGTCGCTGGTGCCGTGGACAGGGGCGGTCGGTTCAAAGACGGCGGTTATAATGAGCGGAGGGGATCCGGCGGCGTTCTCCATTCGTCCTAAAACGAATTTGCTGGCCGGAGTGCACAGCGAGAAGATAGCTATAATAGGCAAGAGCAACGCCGCGAACTGCACCACGTATGTGTACCCGACGTTTACCTTGCGGGCGACACGCTCTATCAGCGCTGTCCCGCGCGACACGGTGTTCGACGACACCGTTGTGGGTTACAAAACGTTGCAGACGATACGCATAGACGTCAGCAACACCAGCGACTCCGCCGTTGTGTTGAAGTCAACGACGCCTACGTTTAAGCATGGAGCCGCCAGCGTGTTCACGATTGCCGCTCCTATGAAGACGGCGACGCTTGCGCGGGATTCGTCGGTTTGGTTTACCGTGTCGCCCAAGCGGACGGGTATGGACGCCGGCACGTACACTGACACTATATTAATAGAGGGCGCAGATGCCGGCGGCGGCGGCGCGAAGGCGGCCGTGGCGTTGTCATTCACCATCGGCGATTCGATCAGGCACATCATCAGCTTAGACCGCGTCCCCGCGAAGATCGATTTCGGCAACGTGATATTCGGCACGTCGATTTCGACGACCGATCCTAACGAAGAAGGGTATGTGACGATTGTCAACAACGGCACCGCGATTATCGAGCTGACGGATGCGGTATTTTCCGACAAGACGTCTTCGGCGGAATCGAAGTTTGAGATAAGGGACGTCACGTGGCCTGTAACTCTTTTGCCGGGCGACGCCGCGACGGCGACTCCTAAGGGCGAGGTGAGGTTCAGGGTGCTGCCGAGGGCCGATTTGGCTATAGGCGGTCCGTATAGCGCGAAGGTTACGGTCAACGGCGTGGGCGAGAACAAAACGAGCAAGGTGAGCGTGAATTTGGACGTCGTCTGTTCCGTGGTTCCGGGCGAGACGAAGGGCATAAGCGCGTCGCCGCTCGTTCTGTCTTTCGGTTCTAAGGGTAAGCCGTACACGCAGCCCGGCGCGAAGAGCGTTACGGTCACGAACAACACGGCGGGGACGGTGACGTTGAACGATTTGCGGAGTGGCGACAAAGTCGGAAGCCTCGGATACTACGAGGTTGTTGGCAATCTGTCTAAGACGGTTTTGAATAAAGGCGATCAGGCGACTTTCAACGTGCGTCCGGTCGGCGGTTTGGATGTCGGCGTCCGCAACGACAACATAGCGGTTAGGGGTCTTGCGGCCAACAACGATCCTGTTGTGGCCACGGTGTCGGCGACGTTCGAGGTGCTGCCGGGTCTGCCTGTTGTGACATTCGAGGTTAACGGCGGCGAAGAGTTGGTGCCTTATCAGCTGACGACCGGTTCGACCAAGAGGCTTTCTTCTCTGCCTATGCCGAAGCGCGACCGTTACACGTGGGACGGGTGGTTCTTTGAGGACGACGTTGACGGGGACGATCTGACGAAGAAGATAACAACGAGCACGGTATTTTCGTTCGACACGACTGTTTACGCGCGGTGGACGCCGTACGGGGAGACTCCGTATACCGTAACGTTCGGCGCCGGGACGAACGGCGCTCTTACGGCGACGGACAACGGCGAACCCATAGAGTCGGGCCATGTCGGCAGGAACGGCGACAACATCGTGTTCACGGCCGAGCCGATAGACGGTTACAGGGTGGTTCGTTGGACAGTGAACAACTCTGTGATTTCCGACACGTCGAGGACGTACACCGTTGCGGTTCTTTCGCGCGACATGAACGTGACGGCGACCTTCGACCGCAACGTGAACGTGGGTTCGTCCGACCGCGGGGTTTCGGGCGGCGCGGGGGTCGAGGTGGTGTCGGTGTCGCCGGCGTCGGCGCTGTCCGCCGCTCTTGCGGCGGGTCCGAACCCGGCGTCCAAGCCGTCCGGCGAGATGGGCTTCTTCCGCAGCGGTCCGCGCGTTGCGAAGTCCGCGCTGTTCGTCTACGACGCGTCGGGTAACGTGGTAAGGAAGATATACGTGAGCGACGACGCCCCTATGGTCAAGGGGAGCCGCAAGATTGCCGTCTGGGATTTGCGGGACGCCTCCGGTCGTTTGGTCTCCGACGGGACGTATTTGGTCAAGGGCGTAGTTATTGCGAACGGCAAGCGCGAGCGCGTGTCGGCGGTCGTGGGTGTGAGGTAGGATTGGGATTATAGGATTAAAAGATTATAGGATTAAACATTCCGCCGCAACCGTTTATGTGTTGATGTGGCCTTTTAATCCTATAATCTGTTTTAAAAATCCTAAAATCCTAATTCGGACAATGGGGTTAAAAGGTCGCTGAGCGAAGTCGAACTTGTTTATCTCGGCGAAGCCAACTGACCTAACGCAAGATGAAAAGGAGCGTGGAATTATGATAGGCAAAAACAATGACAAAAAGTCGTTGCCGATAGGCCATTCCTTTTTTGATGAAATAATCGAGAATGGGATTTACTATGTCGATAAGACCTTGTTTGTCAAGGATATTATCGATAAGGATGCTAAGGTTCTCCTCTGCACCCGTCCACGTCGTTTCGGCAAGACGCTGAACCAGACGATGCTCAAGTGTTTCTTTGAGGACACTGCTCCGATAGGCGGCAAGGACACGCGGTCGTTGTTTCGCGGGTTGAAGATAGAGGCGGCTGGGGAGCGGTATATGGAGCGTCAGGGGAAGTATCCGGTGATATTTGTGAGTCTCAAGGATGCTAGGGTTGGTAGTTTTGACGGGTCTTACAATCATTTGAGGTATTGTATTGCCGATGAATTTCAGCGGCACGCTTACGTTGTTGAAAAGATATCCGGTGAAGATAGGAATTTGTTTAAGAGGCTCTCTAATCGCACGGGTTCTATAGATGATTACCGTGAATCGTTGAGGTTTTTGTGCAAGTGCTTAGAGGAATACCACGGCAATAAAGCCGTAATTTTGATTGACGAGTACGATGTCCCGCTGGAAAACGCGTGGTCTCGCGGTTTTTATCAGGAGATGATTGATTTTATCCGTCCGTTTCTGAGTAGAGCGTTCAAGGACAATCCGCACCTGCAATTTTCTGTGATAACAGGATGTTTGCGGATTTCCAAGGAGAGTATTTTTACCGGGCTCAATCATTTGGAAGTGATTTCTATACTCAAAAATGATTATTCCGAGTATTTCGGCTTTACGCAGAACGAGATAGACGCCATACTTTCATACTATGAGATAGATGGCAAAGCGCAGGTTCTAAGAGATTGGTACAACGGTTATTTGTTCGGCGATACGGAAGTGTATAATCCTTGGAGCAGTTTAAATGTGGTTAGCTCTTGGGTTACGCGTATAGATGAGTATCCGCAACCCTATTGGGCAAACACCAGCGGCAACGCCATCATTCGCGAGATGATAGACAAAATGAGCGCCGAAGCGAAGGCCGATCTTGAAACTTTGGTGTCCGGCGGAACAATTTCGGTGGTAGTTCATGAGGATGTAACTTTTGATGAAGTATATAAGGAAGCCGACAATCTTTGGAATTTTTTGTTTTTCACCGGTTACCTGAAAAAGGTCGGTGAGTCGGTTGACAGCAGAGGAAGGAAAGTCGTAGAGATGGGGATTCCTAATAGAGAGGTGGAGATTATTTTTTATGATAAGATACGGGAGTGGTTCAGGGACAGTATAGCGGAAAAGAATCTTGACGCGTTCTATAACGCTATTCTGAGCGGAGACGCGGAGACTTTCCAAAGCGAGTTGTTGAAACTCCTGGAAGATAGCATAAGTTTCATGGACAGCGCGGAGAATTTTTACCACGGATTTATGGTCGGGTTGTTGTCTAATTCAGATAGGTATAGAGTCAAATCTAACAGGGAGAGCGGTCACGGCCGCAGCGACTTAGTTTTTTACAGCGCCAACGGCGTGGATTTCAAAGCGGTAATATTCGAGTTGAAAATCGCGCCGAGCGTCAAAACGCTCCCGACCGCGTGCGAGGAGGCGTTGAAGCAGATAGAGGACAACAACTACGCCGCCTATTGGGACGAAGAGGGTTACGATGAGATTATCAAATACGGAATAGGCTTTTACAAGAAGAGGTGCCGGGTGCTGAAAGGGTGATTAGGGTTAATATTATACAGAATTCAAACAATGGGAGGTTTCGTATGAAGACGTTTTCTTGGCGCAAGGCGTTGGCGGTGCTGCCGGTTCTCGCTGTTATGGCGGTGGGGCAGACGACTGTTACTTGGGACGGGCTGAAGGGGATCGCGGCGTGGGATACGACGTGGTACACCAAGTCGAAGTCGTCCGCGTCGTTTAAGATAAGCACGGCCTCGCAGCTTGCCGGCCTGGCGCAGCTTGTCAGCGGCTATGGGTACACGATGAGCGGAAAGACGTTCACGCTTACGGGCGACGTCGCGCTCAACGCCACGGATCAGCAGGGCTGGCAGCAGAATTCCGCCAACGAGTGGATGGCCATAGGGACGCGCGCCAAACCGTTCCAGGGCACGTTCGACGGCGGCGGGTTTACCGTTAGGGGGGTCTACATCCCCAGCGGCGACGAATGCCAGGGCTTGTTCGGGTACGTCAACAAGATGGGAAAGATAAACAAGCTCCGCGTGGCCGAGTCTAAGATAGTCGGCAGCAGCTACGTGGGCGGTTTGGTGGGGAGCGACAGCGGCACGATCACAGACAGCTATTCCACCGCCGACGTCACGGGCTCCGGCGATTACGTGGGCGGCTTGGCCGGATACATAAACGCGAGGGGCTCGATAACGAACAGTTACGCGACCGGGGAAGTTTCCGGCAGGAGTTTTGTGGGCGGATTGGTCGGGGCGGGGGTCAGGGACACGATAAGGGGCGGTTACGCGACGGGCAAAGTTAAGGGCTCCGGCGGTCATGTAGGCGGGCTTGTCGGATACAGCAACGGAGGGTACATAATAAACTCTTACGCGACCGGCAACGTAGAGGGCGGCGGCAGCTACATCGGCGGTTTGGCGGGGAGAAGCGAGAATATGACTGTGGCGGGGAGCGGGAACACGAAGACCGTTTATTTGTCCAACATAGTGAACAGCTACGCGGCGGGAAATGTCAAGGGCGTCGGTTCCGTGGGCGGTCTGGTCGGGTTTAAGTCGGGCTCCGCGATAAGAAACTGCTACGCCGCCGGAGAGGTGACCGGCAACGATTTGGTGGGAGGTTTGGTCGGGGAGACGGGCGACAAAACCACAATCACCTACGGCTACTACGCGGCGGACGCCGGAAGCGCGGGCGGATGCGCCGAAGACGACGACGACTGCGTTGCCGACAACGGCTTGGTTTCGAGAGGGCCGGGAATTCCCAAGGCGGGCAAGTATATGAAGAGCGAGAAGTTCGTGAGTCTGCTCAACGTGGCGGCGTACGCGCTTAAGAACAATTCGCTGAAGGAGAATACGAACAAGTGGTACTATTTGGACGGTCAATTCCCTAAGCTGAGCATAGACTCCGTGACGGCGGCTATTTTCGCATCTTGCTTCTTCGGCGGCGACGGCACTAGCGCAAGGCCTTTTCTCATAAAGGACAGGCAGCATTTGGAGAATCTCGCCGTGTACGTGAATTGCGGCGCGACGCTGAGCGGAAAGTTTTTCAAACAGATCGACGATATATTCGTGGCCGACACAGCTAATTGGAGGAGCTGGAGGGGCGGGAACGAGAACAACAGGTTCGGGCCGATCGACACGTTAAGCGGGATGATATCGGAGTGGACTGCGATAGGCCAGCAGCCGAGCGACACGTCGGGCCAGCCGCCGGTGCGCTTCAACGGCACGTTCGACGGCGGCGGCTTCGCCGTATACGGAGTGTACATCAACAAATACGCCGACTCGACCCTCTCCGGCAGGTATCAGGGATTGTTCGGGCGCGTTGAGAGGGAGGGTACGCAGGGCGGCGATATAAAGAATCTGGGGGTCGCCTATTCGTATATAAACGCGTACAGCTACGCGGGCGGCTTGGCGGGGTGGAACAAAAAAGGGTCTATAACGAGGAGCTATGTCAAGAACGCGAGGATAGAGGCGTGGGGCGGCAGAAACGGGGCCGGCGGCATAGGCGGGCTCTTGGGGCTGAACGACTCGGCGGGCGTTGTGATAAACAGCTACGCGTCGGCGGACGTTTTCGGAGAGATCAACATGGCCGGCGGTTTGGTCGGTTGGAATTCCGCCAACAGCAAAATCTCGTACTGTCACGCCAAAGAGGATGAAGAGGGCAAAGTGGACGTGATCGGCGACGACGCCGGGGGGTTGGTGGGGCGGAACGACGGCAGCGCGATAAGAAACAGCTACGCGGCGGTGAGCGTCCTGGCGGCCGGCGACGCTTCGGGAAAGGGCGGAAACGTGATAGGCGGATTGGTTGGAATGAACTTCAACGCCACGGTGGCGAAATGCTACTCGGTGGGAAAAGTCAGCGGAAACAGCTCCGTGGGCGGACTTGTGGGGGCTAAGATGAGCAACGGCAAAGTAGATTCAAGCTACTACAGGGGCGACACCTCCACCATCAAAAACGATTACGGCACGCCGCTGCCCGACAGTTTGATGAGAGGGTTCGGGGCCGCCGCCATCGATTCCGTCTACAAAGGATGGGATTTCGAAAAGGTTTGGGACACGGAGAAAGAATTCCGCAGCTACCCGTACTTGGGTATGAGAAGGGCGGCGAGGCCGGTTATAACCGAAGAACCGAAGGGCAAAAAGGTGAATGCGGGCGACAGGCTCGTGTTGTACGTAAACGCGACGGTTCCGGCGGGCGACACCATATCCTTTCAGTGGTACAGCAACGATGTGGACACCAACGCCAACGGAGTGAAAATCGGCGGCGCGTCGGGCAGAGAGTTTTCCGTGCCCACCGGCGAAGACACGTTGTTATATTACTACGCGGTTGTGACGAACACCTCCGCCCCCGCCCCTGACAGCGTCGCCGGTTCGAGAACCGCGAGCGTCGCCAGCAAAACGGCCAAAGTGATTGTGGGAGACCGCCCCGACGCCGTGCTGTCGTCCGGCCGCGTCGTCCCCGAACCGGCTTCGGACAAAGAGGTTGCGGCAATCTCTCCGGCGCCGGCCTTAACCGCAGAACTGACCGCCGGCCCCAACCCCGCAAGCAAATCAAGCGGCGCGGTGAACTTCTTCCGCAGCGGAAAACGCATAGCGGCCGCGACGCTGTACGTCTTCGACGCCTCCGGCAGCGCGGTGAAGAAGATAAAGATATCGGACGCCGCCCCGTCCCGCCCGAACCGCAAAGTGGGCGCGTGGGACTTGACGGACGCGAAAGGCCGCCCGGTGTCCGCCGGCGCGTATGCGGTCAAAGGCGCGATAACGTCTGACGGCAAACGCGAGAGCGTGTCGATCATCGTGGGCGTCGTGAGGTAGGGGGGTCGTTTCGACTTCGCTCAACGCCCTTTCGGGCGGGTTCGGCGTCTGAGCGGAGTCGAAGCCTGATGTTGCGGCGCGATAAAAAATATTTGACAATCGGCACGGGAAGCGGTATATTTAGAAGATGATCGGGGGACGCTTTGGAATTAAAACGAATAGAGGGCGCGTGGAGTAATAAAGAAAACTTGGAGGCGGTAAATCCGCTCTTTTGGACGAGGGACGAGAAGTATACTCTTAATTGCGGAAATTGTACGATAGCCAATGAGTTGCGCCGTCAGGGTTATGATGTAGAGGCTTTGCCGAATTTGACAGGCGAAGGAATGTTTATAGATAAGCTGGCAGAGATGT
>Ga0268262_10004444_pt1 | contig 14498 bp, 10 predicted proteins | sample TergutNc150P3_FD_190354 | JGI IMG/M metagenome (GOLD analysis project Ga0268262, IMG submission 190354) | Nasutitermes corniger P3 segment gut microbial community from laboratory colony in Florida, USA - Nc150 P3 (SPAdes) (version 2) | ecosystem: Host-associated > Arthropoda: Insects >... | reverse complement strand
GGCTGGATTTCGCAACTTGTTTGTTGACAATGTTTTACGCCAGAGCCTGCTCCGGTCGGGCGCAGCCTACCAACTCCGTTGGACTTGCAAAACTGACGTTTTGCAAGTGGCTCTATCTTATAGCAGTTCAAGCTATTGTAGGTTGAACTGCTATAAAAAGGCATTCGCAATACATCTTTCCGTTTGCGCCCGGTCTGAAAGGTGGGGGGTGCGCTGCGCCGTGATGTCCTTTCAGCGGCTTCGTAGGCCGTTTTTTTGGGTGCTATACTTTATTTGTTTTTTGGGGTTAGTTGTGGGATTCAATCCTCTTGTTCAGGAAAATGAAATTCAGGGGCGGTGGAAGGCTGAAAATGCGTTTGGGTCGCCGTCATCTGCTGATATGAATGGGGTAAAAAAGTTTTATGCTCTGGTGATGCTGCCCTACCCCAGTGGCAGAATCCACATGGGTCATGTGCGTAATTATACTCTGGGTGATGCGGCGGCTCGGTTTCAGCGTATGCAGGGGGCGCGCGTGTGCCAGCCGCTTGGTTGGGACGCTTTTGGTCTGCCAGCGGAAAACGCGGCCATTCAGAATGGTGTGCATCCTGCTGACTGGACGCGACGAAATATTGGTGATATGAAGGCGCAGATTGTGAAGATGGGCATCAGTTATGACTGGAACCGTGAGGTCGCCACGTGCTTCCCTGACTATTATCGCTGGAACCAATGGCTGTTTCTGCGTATGTGGGAACGGGGGGACGTGTTCAGGGCGGAACGGAATGTGAACTGGTGCGAGGCTCTGGGGACTGTGCTCGCTAATGAGCAGGTTGTTGATGGGCGGTATGAGCGGACGGGGGATTTGGTTGTTCAAAAGCCCATGGAGCAGTATTTTTTGAGGATCACCAAGTACGCTGAAGAGCTGCTTAATGACCTTGATGATCTGGATTGGCCCGACAATGTGAAATCTATGCAAAGGCACTGGATTGGCCGGAGTGAGGGGGCGCGGCTGCGCTTTGCTCTGCTTGGCGATAAGCGCGGGGGGACTGATTTTATTGAGGTGTTTACTACGCGGCTGGATACGCTGTTTGGCGTCAGTTTTATGGTGCTATCTACTGAGCATCCGCTTGTTGTTGATGCGGCGAAATCTGATGCCGAACTGAGGGATTTTTGCGCTCGGATCGCGGCTGTGAGCCGTGAGGAGAGGCTGAGTTGTGAGACGAAGGAGGGCTGGCCCGCTGGTTTTAGTGTTGTGCATCCTTTTACCGGGGCGGCTGTTCCTGTGTTTGCGGCTAATTATGTGCTTATGGATTATGGCTCCGGCGCTGTTATGGGCGTACCTGCTCATGATGAGCGTGATCATGAGTTTGCGGAAAAATACAGTCTGCCGATTGTGCGGGTCATTGATAGTGGGCCTGCGGGAAGCGCTTGGGATAAGGGTGTTTTGATCAATTCGGGGCCTTTTGATGGGATGAGCAGTGACGCGGCTGTTGGGGCTATGCTTGAAAAGCTGGGGAACAAGGCTGAGAGGGCTGTTACTTATAAGCTGAAGGACTGGGGTCTGTCGCGCCAGAGGTACTGGGGGACGCCTGTTCCTACTGTTCACTGTGATGTGCATGGTGTTCAGCCTGTGCGTGATGTTGATCTGCCTGTGGCTCTGCCGGAGGATATTAAGTTCACGGGTGTTGGGGCTTCGCCGCTGACGGCTTCGGCTGATTTTCTGCGGGCTAAATGTCCTGTATGTGGCGGGCCGGCGCGGCGCGAGACTGATACTATGGATACTTTTGTTGATTCGAGCTGGTACTTTTTGCGCTACCTTGATCCTAAAAATTCTTCGCTTCCTTTTTCTAAGGCTGAGGCTGACGCGTGGATGCCGGTTGATCTCTACATAGGTGGGATTGAACACGCTACGGCTCACTTGGTCTATGCGCGATATTTTCATAAAGTGCTGCGTGATCTGGGGCTGGTGTCGTGCAAGGAGCCTTTTAAGAAGCTGATCTGTCAGGGGATGGTTCTCAAGGACGGGTCGAAGATGTCTAAATCGAAAGGCAATGTTGTTGATCCTGATGAGGTGATTGAGCGTTATGGGGCTGATGCCCTGCGCGTGTTTATGGCTTTTGCCGCGCCTATTGAGAAGGAGATTGACTGGACTGGCTTTGAGGGGATTGAGGGGGCTACGCGGTTTTTGAAGCGGGCGGCGAGGTTCGTGGATGATTATTGTGATGCGTATGGATCGTCCGCAACGCTTGTCAAGCCGTATCCACTGCCTGACAAGTCTGGGATGAACGCTGATGAGAAGCGGTTGATGCATAAGCTGAATGTGGCCGTTAAGCATATCAGTGACGATCTGGGTGTGAGATTTCAGTTCAATACTGTGGTTTCCAGCTTGATGGAGCTTGCTAATGATATTTCGGCCCTGCCTATTGATGCGCCGAATCGCCGCTCTCTGCTTGGATATGCGCTGTCCGCTTTTGTGAGGATGTTGTCGCCTGTCGCGCCTCATCTGGCTGAACAGTTGTGGGAGCAGTTGGGAGGCAAGGGCTTCTGTATGCACGCGGAATGGCCTGATGTTGATATGGGCTGGCTTGAGACTGATGAGCAGTTGGTTATTGTGCAAGTAAATGGCAAGGTGCGCGGACGTGTAATGGTCAGTGCGGGCTCTGACCCGGAGGAGCGGAAACGGGCTGCTATGTCGTGCGCTGAGGCGCGGCCATACCTGGATGGCAAGGAGATTAAAAAGGTCGTTGTGCCGCCGGGTGGGAAGCTGGTCAGTTTTGTGGTGTAGAAAAACCGGGACGTGAAGAGTCATGGGACTTTGTTTGGTTTATGCATAGAGGTGATTGCAAAACCCCGATGTACGTCTGCTCCCGACCTTCCGCCGTCTCTGGCTGGATTTCGCAACTTGTTTACTGGCAATACTTCACGCCAGAGACTGCTCCGGTCGGGCGTAGCCTGCCAACTCCGTTGGACTTGCAAAACTGACGTTTTGCAAGTGGCTCCATAGTCAAAATGATTTGCTACAATTTACAGTGATGAGGTTTATAGCAATTTCACTTTTGCTTGTCACATCTTTGGGCAGTTTTCGTCTGCGCTTTCCATTCCGCTCCCCGCCTTCGGCGGCTCGCTCCATTACCAGCGCAGCCTAGGCACTCCGTGCCCCCCCCCTTGGCATTTTTGTGTTGATATTTGGATTACACTACCTGAAATAGTTATGGATAACTCCGAGTTGAATTGCTATAAGGAACCAGATAGACTTCCAGAAGGAAATGTCTGGGAGTTCATCAGGGCCGAAGCTTCTCACCATACCTACAAACACCAACTAAATGAAAGCGAGGACACGCATGAACGCGCGATTTTTTGACCATCTGGCGAAAGAAGCCCAAACCCTGAAAGACCAGGGCCTCTATAAACAGGAGCGCACTATAAGCACTCCGCAGCAGCCGCGGATGACCGCTAACGGGAAAAAGGTGCTATGCCTCTGCGCGAATAATTACCTGGGGCTTGCTAATAACGCTGAACTCATTCAGGCGGCGAAAAATGTTATGGACACTCATGGTTTCGGGATGGCCAGTGTTAGGTTCATCTGCGGTAAGCAGGATATACATGAGGAACTGGAGCGCAAATTGGCGGCGTTTCTGGGTATGGAGGACTCCCAGCTCTATTCCAGTTGCTTTGACGCAAATGGGGCCATCTTTGAGCCGCTGATGGGAGAAGAAGACGCCATTATTTCAGACGAACTCAACCACGCATCCATCATTGACGGCGTGCGCCTCAGCAAAGCCAAGCGCCTGCGCTATAAAAACAGCGACATGGCCGACCTTGAGGAAAAACTAAAAGAAGCCGCAGCTACAACACGATTCGCGCTGATAGTCACTGATGGTGTCTTCAGCATGGATGGATATATCGCCAAGCTCCCTGAAATCTGCGGTCTGGCCGAAAAATATGGGGCTATGGTCATGGTGGATGACAGTCACGCCGTTGGTTTCATGGGCAAAAATGGGCGTGGCACGCATGAACACTGCGGGGTCATGGGCCGCATAGACCTGCTAACGGGCACATTTGGAAAGGCTATGGGCGGCGCGAGTGGCGGCTATATAGGTGGCAAAAAAATTGTCATTGACTGGCTGCGCCAAAAGGCCAGGCCATATTTGTTCAGCAATTCCGTTGCCCCGTCAATCGTCGCCGCCACACTAAAGACACTCGAACTGCTTGAAAAGAGCGGAGACTTGATTGCTCGTGTACATGAAAACGGCCGCTACTTCCGCTCCAAAATGGAGGCGCTGGGCTTCAAACTTCAGCCTGGGGAGCACCCTATTGTTCCGGTGATGCTCTATGACGCGCCGCTGGCGCAGCAATTCGCCGCCAAACTGCTGGACGAAGGGGTGTATGTTACAGGCTTTTTCTTCCCGGTAGTACCCAAAGGCCAAGCCCGTATCCGCACACAGATGTCCGCCGCGCATACAAAAGAGGATCTTGATTTCGCGGTTGAAGCCTTTGCCAAGGTTGGCAGAGAACTGGGAGTGATTAAATAGGGAGGTAATTCCAAAACCCCGCCGCACGTCTGCTCCCGAGTTTCCGCCGTCTCTGCCTGTATTTCGTAACTTGTTTGCTGACAATATTTTGCGCCAGAGTCTGCTCCTGTCGGGCGCAGCCCACCAACTCCGTTGGACTTGCAAAATTAACATTTTGCAAGTGGCTCTAAGATCAACAATGGTGATGCTATACCGATGGTCAACATTTGATTACCTCAACAGCGAAGAAAAATAGTTGATTACCTGTGAAGGTAATAATATCAAGTTGCGTTTGATGCAGTTCACCTATGAATATAGTTGAACTGCTATAATTATCCCCACCGGAGTCCTTTATGACCAAAACCATGCGCGCGCTTGTCAAATCCGAACCAGCCCCCGGCCTTGTTATGCGGGAAGTACCAGTTCCTGAGCCAGGGCCAAACGATGTTCTGATACGCATTCACAAATCCGCTATTTGCGGGACTGACATGCACATCTGGGATTGGAACGCATGGGCGCAAAAGACCATTCCTGTGCCAATGCACGTTGGACATGAATACGTCGGCATTATTGAGAGGGTCGGCAGTGCCGTGACGGGCTATAAGGGCGGCGAACGTGTGACGGGCGAAGGTCACATGGTTTGCGGACACTGTCGCAACTGCCGCGCCGGCAAGCGTCACCTCTGCCCCCACACAACAGGCGTAGGCGTGAACCGCCCAGGCTCATTCGCCGAATACCTGTCCATACCTGCCGAAAACGCTTTCCCCGTGCCGGACAGCATCCCGGATGACATCGTTTCAATTTTTGATCCATTTGGAAATGCGGTGCACACCGCGCTTTCTTTCAATCTGGTCGGTGAGGATGTCCTGATAACCGGTGCCGGGCCTATTGGTATTATGGCCGCGGCGGTTTGTAAACACGTTGGGGCCCGATACGTGGTTATAACGGATGTCAATGAGTACAGGCTGGAACTGGCAAAAAGGATGGGCGCCACAAGAGCTGTCAATGTCGCGAAAGAAGACCTGAAGCAGGTTATGGCTTCACTGGGTATGACCGAGGGTTTTGACGTTGGGCTGGAAATGTCAGGCAATACGCAGGCGTTCAGGTCAATGCTTGATTCCATGTCCAACGGTGGGCGCGTTGCTTTGCTGGGGTTGTTGGAAGACGGCGCGGGAATTGACTGGGGTAAGGTGATTTTCAAAGGGCTATTTCTCAAAGGCATCTATGGCCGCGAGATGTTTGAAACATGGTATAAAATGGCCGCCCTGCTTCAATCAGGCCTGGACATAAGCCCGATAATCACACACCGCTTCCCCATAGAAGACTTCCAAAAAGGCTTTGAAGTCATGGGCAGCGGCATGAGCGGCAAGGTCGTGCTTGATTGGGGTGTGTAGCGCTTCTTACCAAGTTGCGTTCAATTGACAGATTTGAATTAAAAATGGAATCAAGTATTTCGCGGGGAAAAAATAGTGTTGTATAGCTCGCTACTCCGCATTATTTGATCTCTTCTACTTTGAGAATTACCACTGGCTGGACGGGAACGTCAGAGAAATCTTTGACTTTTGTGGTCTTGACTCTGGAAATCTTGTCAACTATGTCCATGCCTTCGATCACTTTGCCAAATGGGCAGTGTCCGTAATCTGTGAGGCTTTTTGCTTTGAAATTCAATTCGGGGTTGTTTTTTACGTTGATAAAAAATTGCACGGACGCGCCGAATGGGTCGCCGGGGACGTAGGCCATTGATATTGTTCCGCGTGTGTTTGTAAGACCTTTTGACTTTGCCAAATCGGCTTCGTTTGTTACCACGCCCTTGAATAGCTTTTTGGACATATCGGACAGAAAACCGCCGCCTTGAATCATGAAATTTGGCCTGACGCGATGGAATATGGTTCCTGGATAAAATCTTTCCCTGATCCTTTTCTGAAAGTTCTCAACTGTCTTTGGGGCGGCTTCCGGCATTAATTCCAGTGTAAATGCGCCGACGGACGTGGTCACTCTGACTTTCGGCCCTGCGGCAAAAATCGGCAGTGCGGAGAGTAAAAGAGCTAGAATCTTGCGCAACATGGGAACTCCAAAATTGGATTATATAGCAGTTCTTTTTTTAGTTGAACCGCTATAGCGCATAGCCTGTGTTTCAGGATTGCCGGATGTTGCTGTCCGGCGGGATTCCGTTTTCCAGTTCCCACCATTCGGGCTGCCTTGGCTGGGGTGGGCCTGGGATTAGCTCCATCAGCCATGCGCGGACTTCTTCAATTCCGGTCTTTTCCAGTGCCGAAACTATTGCGGCTTGGGGGTATTGGCGTTTTAAGTCCAATCGGCGTGGGCGGGTGAGGCGATCCGCCTGGTTAAATACCAATAGTCGGGGCTGCTCTCCGCAACCTATCTCGCGCAAAGTGGTGCCGACAATTTTCAGATGTACTTCCAGGTCTGGATGTGCCGCATCGGTGATTATCAATAGCGCGTCGGCGGCTTTGACTTCGCCAAGTGTGGAGCGAAACGCGGCGATGAGCTGATGGGGCAATTTCCGTATAAAACCCACCGTGTCGGATATCAGGGCATGCTTTGGTTCACTGGTGTTTTCGTCGTTTCCAAGCCAGGCTTTGCGTGTTGTTGTGTCCAGTGTGGCAAAGAGCATGTTCACCGGTTCGCCTTCGCCTGTCAGGGCGCGTAAAAGGGTTGTTTTGCCTGCGTTGGTGTATCCAACCAGGGATACTCTGGGGAGACCAGGATTTCTTCCTTCCCGCTGTGTCTGACGTATGCGTTCGAGATGTTCCAGTTCGCGCTTTAACTGGCTGATCTTCAGACGTGTCATACGGCGGTCAACTTCTATCTGTGTTTCTCCAGGCCCTCCTCGGATGTTGACTCCGCCAACCTGGCGCTCAAGGTGGGTCCAAGCTCCTTTTAGGCGCGGGAGTTCATACTCGTAACGCGCCAATTCCACCTGAGCGCGGGCTTCACGCGTCTGGGCTCGCTGTTCAAAAATAGTCAGGATCAGCCCGGTACGATCCATTGCTTTCAATCCTGTAATTTTTTCGATATTTCTGACCTGCCCGCCGGACAGCTCATCATCACAAATCAGATGGCTTGCGCCCTGACGTTTGGCTTCTTCCAAAACAGACTGCAGTTGCCCTTTACCGTAAAAGGTTCTTGGATCAACAAGGACACGGCGCAGTCTCTGACTACCGACTGGTTCCATGTTGCATGAACGGACGAGTTCTTCTAGTTCAGCGATGTGTTCTCTGATAATGTTTTCGCTATCATCAGGCCCTTGACGGGCAATCAGAAAACATCCGGTCTGCATTAGTTTGAAATCCTCCCGAAAGTGCTAGTATGGCCTATATTTCTATTGGGGTTCCATATTAATTCTGTTCTGCGATTTTGATATTGAATTTTTGATGCAGTATCCATAAGTTCTGCTTACAATGATCACAGGTGGTGGATATATGGCACTTTTTGGTTCCAGCAAAGAAAAGCAGAAACACATGGCGAATCCCATAGTTATGGCCTATCTGGAAGATGCCCAGATGATAAAAAGCCCTGCTATGTTGATTGATAGCCACAAGAATGAGATTCCTTGCAATATTTCTATGATACAGGAGGAGTCAAACCAGCTGCACCTGATACTTCACGCAAACCTTTTTGCTGACAAGGGGGTGAAAGTCGCTTTCGTTGTGGTCATTGACAACATGAGGATTATGGGTTCCAGCAAAATTCAGGAAGTCAGACCCGGCAACGCCATTATTGATATACCTGATTCCTTTGAGCTAAGTGAACGCAGAAAAAAACAAAGAGCGAAAGTGAATCCAAGGGAAGGCACTACGGCTACTCTATTGTCCGGTCTATTTGATGGAATCGGCATCACCGGACTCATAGAAAACCTTTCTGAAACTGGTTTCAGGGTAAAGGTGGAAAAGGCCATAGAAATAAAGAGCGAAAAGAAAATCAGCATAAGCAGCCGAAATCTCAAAGTAGGCCAGATTTTCCCCATAGTCAAAATCTCTAAAATCCCGCAGACAATCGCCACCATTGAGTGCGGCGGCAAGGTGATTTACATTGAAGTAACAAATGGCGTCAGCTATATTGGATTCTCTTTCGAGGAACTCAAGAGCGAATTTGTAAGAGTCCTTGAGAAATTTGTATCAAACCGCAATTCGCCTCCACCTACATCCTTGCCGCCAAGGATGAGAAAGCAAAAAGAAACAACTCTCGTTGACCCTGTATCCAAGACATCTAAAGACGGCGAGGAGCTTCCCGAAGAATCAGAGCTTACAGGAAAATCAAAAAACGTTGCGTCAAAATCCACGCATGAATCCGCCAAAGAGGAAAAGAAAGAGGAAAAGCAGGAAGCGGCCAAATCATCGCCGAGCAGCGGCGACACCGCCCCAGCTGAAAAAAAGCCGGAAACACAGGAAACATCCCATACTCAGTCGCAGTCGCAGTCGCAGCCGCAACCAAGCGCGCCAACCGGTCAAACTTCGCATGCTGCAAAGCGACCCGAGCCCACGCCTTTGCAAAAATTGAAACGCAGAACCAGGACTATCATACTATTCGGAGAGGATGATACTTTGGATCATCTTGAAAAGACATTCCAGTCCGAGGGCTACGCCAAGGTAATCCGTCCGCAAAGTCTGGATGAAATATTTGAGTCGGCCCCACAAGGCGGCGCGGGGATTCTCCTGCTGAGTCTAGGTATGCCCGTTGAAAATTGCATAGACATCGCCAGTAGCATACTGGCACACATAGCTGACCCGATTCCTATCGTGGTGATTCCAGAAGAGGGTCAAATAACTGTCGGGGCCACACTGGACGCTCAGAAGGCGGGTATTTCCATGTTGTTGCCGGGGCCTCTCAAGGTTGATGACGCGCTGTTCAATAAGATGGAAGAATTGATGGGTATTGGCTAGCGGCGCGTTTTACATGAATTGGCCCATGAGGGTTATGTTTGGAACCTTGGCAGATATTAATTCCCAAAACTGTCCTTTGTATTTAAAACGGACGGGTAAAACAAGTTCGGGCGCGTATCGCCAATAAGTCATAGTGGCCGTGCTTACCAGTACCCCTCTGCCGTTGGTACTGAGATATCCGGCTGGCGGCGGTTCTTTTAGTATTTTTGCGCTTTTATCTAAGCCTAATTCCCTCACGCAGTGCTTTTGTACAAACTGCCTGAATAATTCTGTGTCGCCCTGCTCTGGCTTGAATGTAGCCATTCCTGAGCCAGTGTCAATGATTATCAGGCTGATTCCTCGTCCGGCGGGTGTTCTGTACAGCAGTGAACCTATATGCTCCTGCGCTGTGAGGGCGGCTGATAGGCAAATGACAAGCAGATATGCGCGTAAATACATGACAACCTCTAGCTATTTAGTGACCTGCTGTAAACCGCGCGGGCGGCTTCGGGAAATACTTCGTTTAGTGTTGGATGCGGATACATTGTATTTATAAGGGTATCGACACTTAACTGGCCGGCAAGGATGGCAACGCTGGATGCTACGAGTTCTGTGGCTTTGGGGCCGATAATGTGAATGCCGAGTATTTTTTTGGTTGCGGCGTCTGCAACGATTTTTATAAAGCCGTGGGTTTCCCCGATAATGTTGGCCTTGGCATTTGGCATAAATGGGAAAGTGCCTGTTTTGACTTCCATGCCTTTGTCCTTGGCTGTTTTTTCGGTTATTCCCACGCTACCGACTTCGGGGTCGCAGTATGTACATCCCGGTACGCGGAGATAATCTATGGGGTGGGGCAATATGTCCACGCCTAACTCCATTGCGGCGTGTTCCGCTGCAATTACGCCTTCGTCAGAGGCAACATGGGCGAGCATTGGGGTTCTGACTATATCGCCTATCGCGTAAAGACTTGGTTCGTTTGTCTGCATATACTCGTTCACGTTCACTGTTCCGCGGTCTAATACGACTGCTGTGTTTTCCAGGCCAATACCGGTTGTTACGGGCTGTCGGCCAACGGCCAGGAGAAGGCAGTCGCCTTCAACAATGCCCGGTTTGTCTCCTTCAAGTGTGCAGACAACTTTTTCTGATTGTTTTTCGATCTTTGCGATTTTTGTCTTTACGCGAACGTCTATTTTGTACTGCTTGGCAAAGACCTTAGCTAATTCCGCGCCTATTGCCTGATCTTCCAGTGGCAGGAGTTGATCCATAAATTCCACGAGAGTCACTTTGGAGCCAAGTCGGCTGAATACGCTGGCAAATTCAACTCCGATGGCGCCTGCGCCAAGTATTATCATGTGTTCTGGAAGTCCGGTTGTTTCGAGTACGTGATCGCTGTTTAATACGCGCTGGCCGTCAACTTCTAATCCAGGTATGTCCTTTGGTATAGAGCCTGTGGCGAGAATGATTTTTTTTGCGTCGTATGTCTCATTGTCAACACTCACTCGACCGCCGCCCAGCAATTGGCCGAATCCTTTCAAGACAGTTATGTTGTTCTTTTTCATCAAGAACTCAATGCCTTTGGAGTTTTTTAAGATAATCCTGCTCTTGCGCTTGATAATCATCGGCAGGTCGGGTCGCAGGGCTTTTTCGTCTATACCGATGATGCCAAAATCGGCAGCCTGGCGCATTTGCTCGAAGCGATGGGCTGTCTCCAGCCACGCTTTCGCGGGAACACAGCCTCGGTGCAGGCATGTGCCGCCCAGAACGGGGGCTTTTTCGACAAGAGCGGTCTTTAAACCCAACTGAGCGCCACGAATTGCGGCTATGTAGCCGCCGGGGCCTGAGCCTATAACAAGCAAATCAAAATTTGTCATGCAGATTCCTTGGGCAGAAATGAGTCTCAAAAACTTAATGACTCTGGTTTTCTGTCAGCCACCGCTCGGCGTCAATAGCTGCCATACAGCCACTTCCGGCGGCGGTAATGGCTTGGCGGTATATTGGGTCCTGAACATCACCGCAAGCAAAAACACCGGGAACTGATGTTTTGGTGGAACCCTTTTCCACTGTCAAGTATCCGGTTTCGTCCATTGGCAGTTGGCCTTTAAAAAGATCGGTGTTTGGGTGATGGCCGATGGCGACAAAGAGTCCGTCAATCTTTAATTCTGAGATTGAACCTTCAACGGTGTCCTGCAGCTGCAACGACTTGATGCGTTCAATCTGTTGGCCCGAACCCGTCAACTCCATTTTCTCCGTGAGTATTTGGGATATTACTTTATTCCAGGCAAATTTTATTTTGGGATTCGCTTTTGCTCTGTCCTGCATGACTTTGGAGCCTCGCAGGGCGTTGCGACGGTGAATTAATGTGACGCTGGCCGCGTGTTTCGTCAGATATATTGCTTCTTCCAAAGCTGTGTCGCCGCCGCCTACAACGGCGACTTCTTTGCCGCGGTAGAAAAATCCGTCACATGTGGCGCAAGCGGAAACGCCCCCGCCTTCGCGTGAAAGTTCTTCGTCTTTGCCAATGCCGAGCCATTTGGCTGAAGCACCCGTGGCAATGATCAGGGCATCGCAAGTGTATGCACCATTATCTGTCTGAAGTTTGAATGGACGGGAGTTCAAATCCACTGCGGTGACTGTCTCGGCTTTTACTTCCGTTCCGAGTCGTTCTGCCTGCCCTCGCATTTCATCCATCAATACTGGTCCCATGATTCCATTTTTGAAGCCGGGGAAATTTTCTATTTCGGTTGTAATGGTTAATTGGCCGCCTGGCTGCGCTCCCTCAAACACCAGTGGGGATAAATTCGCCCTGGAGGTGTAAATTGCGGCTGTGTATCCGGCTGGGCCTGTGCCAATAATTATGATGTTTTTGTGTAAGTCACCCATAATTCCTCACAGTTTTTTGCAAATAAGCCCCCAGGCGTCCAAATCCTTGAATCAGTTTTGAACATTCTAAAATTTATTATATACCAACTTGTGTTCAATTGGCATTGAAGGCTGAACTGAAACGTCTGTGAATCTGATATGAGACCGCGAGAGATTCTTGCAAAACTCTGCGGTACAGCAGTTCAATTTTTGGGAACTACTTACTTAATTCCACAGGCATGAATCACTCATTTCTGTGCAAAACCGTTTTCGCTTTTTATTCGTAAACGGTCAAGCAGATAGTTCCCTGTCTGTTCGGCTGAGTTTTCCCTATCCAAAGCACCAAGTCTGTTCTTCTTGGTACTTTTGACCTTCGTTGTGTTGCACTGTTAGATTCTTGGTTTTGTTCTGGGGTCTCTGACCTTGATCACCATTCCCATGGCTTCTAGTTCGCGTGTCGCTTCCCTTTGTTCGGCCATGATTTCTTCGTTGGTCATGGTGTCGTACCTTTCCGCCATTCTTCGTCTGTCTTCGCGGATTTCTCTGGTGGTTCTGGATTCTCTGGAGTAGTCGATGGCAGCCATTCTGGTCTCCCTTCTCCCATTATCATAGCAGGAGTTTCAACTGTTATCGTTTTTCTGCCGGTCTCTGTGTTTACGTCCCAAGTCCCTTTGTAGGTGTCTTTGTTCACTATGTCGTGCATGTTCCATGACACTACCGTGTCGCATTCGAACACCGTTGCGTATGCGAGGTGCAGGCGGTCCCCCTTGGCTGTTTTGAGCGGCCTTTTCTTGTATTCTCGCGCCAGTGATGTTGCCTCATCGCTTTCAGGGAGCCTTTCTATGTGCAACTCTTCGATCAGTCCATTGATCTCCTTGCGCTGTTCTGCGGTTGCCTTTTTCACTTCTATGGTAAACACTGGGCAGACGAACAGTTCGTAGATCCCAGTTCGGCATAGGTCTATGAACCTTTTTGTGCATTCCGTCCTCTCTGGTGTGTCTTCATCGAACAGTCCGCGTAGAACCGATGTGTCTAGCAGCAGTCGTTTTTTGTTTGTTGTCATGCGTCCCTCCTTTTGTGCGTCAGGTGTCGGTCATCAGTCCTGTTGGACTTTTTGCGCGGTCGTCTTGTTGTCTCTGAAATCGCTTTCATACAGATGACCTAGCTTTTTCAGTGTTCCTTGAACTGTGGTTGGGAAGCATTTGCGGTTTAGGCTAGGCATTGAGCAGTTTTGCAGCCTTGACAGCATTCCACTTGCTGTAGTATTCGCGGCGTTCGGTGTCATTTATCGTGCCGTTGGCTCCAATTACTTCCCCATAGTCTTCAGGGGCTTCGTACCCACATGGTTTCCCTTTCCAGTCCTTGGGCGTGCCGCCGTCGCGCAGATACTTCACTATCATTTTTTCGTCGACTGGCCATGCTGACAGCGCTATGCCGTAGCCGTTGATCTGTACCACATAGTCGCCAGTGTCGCTCGTCGTCAACAACAGTTTGCGTTCTTGAAGCAGAGCCATGTAGGGTGCCAAGCTGGCTGATGCGAACTCTTGTGGTTGCCCATCGTTGCCTCTGCCTTTCGTCCACTCTGTGTAGGCCACCTCGTCGCCCAAGTAATTCTGGTCGGCAGCCGCTTCACATATCTTGTTCCATGTGTCGTAATTGCCGTAGCGTTTCCAGTTTTTGGCGCCGTTGTCCTTGGCATATAGCGTGTAGGTGGTAGTGTCTGTCATGTCATGCTCCTTTATTGCCAGTAGTATGTCTGTCTGTGCTTTTGATTCGGTTTGTCTGTCCTGTGTCTGGACGTTTTGTATCGGGTTTTCCTGTGTTTTGTTCATGGTTTCTCCTTGCCCTTTATGGGCGGAATGTGTGGGTGGACGTTTCCTGTCTCCCACAGAGTTGGTTGGTTGTTGACTGGTTCCTGTCTTTCGGCGGTTTACGTGCTATCCGCTTATGCCGCTTTCTTCTCGTCCACGAGCATCCTGTAGGTCAGCCTTCTGTCGGCCATTCCTTTGACAAGCGACTCCAGCCTGTTCATTGTGTCTATCCCGCAGTTGCCCTCGTTCAGCCTGAACACGAATTCGTCTATGTACCTTGCCAGGTGCTTCTCGCTGAACGAGTGGTAGATTCCGTAGAAGCCGCGCTGTAGCACTGCCCACACGCTCTCTATGCCGTTGGTGTGCGCCATGCCGTCCACGAATTGCTTTGCCGAGTGGCAGACCGTCCTGTGGTCGAAGTGGCTGCCCAGTCCAACGTACGACTTGTGTTCGTCTGT
>Ga0268262_10004443_pt1 | contig 14499 bp, 10 predicted proteins | sample TergutNc150P3_FD_190354 | JGI IMG/M metagenome (GOLD analysis project Ga0268262, IMG submission 190354) | Nasutitermes corniger P3 segment gut microbial community from laboratory colony in Florida, USA - Nc150 P3 (SPAdes) (version 2) | ecosystem: Host-associated > Arthropoda: Insects >... | reverse complement strand
GTTCCGCACCCGGAAAAGAGGCGTCTCAAGGATATATATCCTGCCTGCTGTTACAAGCTCTTCAAAATACGAAAGAAAGAAAGTTAAAAGAAGATTTCTGATATGAAAGCCGTCAAAGTCCGCGTCGGTTGCAATCACAATCCTGGCGTAACGGAGGCCGGAAACATCGTTCTCTATTCCCAGGGCCATCATCATGTTGTAAAGTTCCTCGTTTTTGTAAATGGCCGCCCGCTTTTTGCCGAACACGTTTTCAACCTTGCCGCGGAGGGCAAAGATGGCCTGGGTCATCACGTCCCTGCTTGAAACCATTGAGCCCGCGGCAGAATCACCTTCTGTGATAAAGATGGTTGAGAGTTCCCCTTCCTCTCCGTCTTCAAGGTGGTACTTGCAATCCTTAAGCTTGGGTATCTTAAGGGCGATTTTCTTCGCGGCTTCCCGCGCTTCTTTCTTTACCTGGTTAAGCTCCGTGCGGAGGCTTTCGTTGGCCAGAATCTTGTGTTCCAGTTTTTTGGCCGCTTCGGTGTTTTTATGAAGCCAGTCCTCCGTGGCTTCCTTTACTTCCTGGACTATCCAGCTTCGTATATCCGAATTCCCAAGCTTGTTTTTTGTCTGGCTTTCAAAAACCGGATTCTTTAGTTTCACCGCTACCGCCGCCGCTGTTCCTTCGCGTATGTCTTCGCTGCGGTAATCTTTCTTAAAGAATGCCTGAATCCCCTTTAAAAAGCCTTCCTTAAAGGCCGAAAGGTGGGTTCCGCCGTCGCTAGTAAACTGGCCGTTTACAAAAGAAAAATATTCCTCGCCGTAGTTGTTGGTATGGGTAAAAGCAAATTCTATGTGTTCGCCCTTGTAGTAACCCATAGGATAAATGCAATCATCACCGGTTTCTTCGCTTAAAAGATCGTAAAGGCCGCGCTTGGATATATATGGCCTTCCGTTATACGAAAGGGTAAGCCCGGCGTTAAGGTAGGCGTAATTCAAAATGCGCTTTTCTACAAACTCGGGATAAAATTCGTAAGAACCGAAAATCTCAGCATCCGGGGTGAACTCCACATAGGTGCCGTTTTTTTGCTTGTCCTTTAAGCGGCCTTTCCTCTCACTTAAGAGATCGCCCCGCTGGAAGACCGCCTCGGCAAATTCGCCGTCCCTTATGGCCACAACCCTGAAATGTGACGAAAGCGCGTTTACCGCCTTGGTTCCCACCCCGTTTAAGCCCACGGAAAACTGAAACACATCGTCGTTGTACTTGGCCCCGGTGTTGATCACCGAAACACATTCCACCAGCTTTCCCAGGGGGATGCCCCGCCCGTAATCCCTTACCTTGGCCGTTCCGTCTTTTATGACAATCTCGATTTGACTGCCGTTGCCCATGATGAATTCGTCAATGCCGTTGTCAATTATTTCTTTTAGCAAAACATAAATCCCGTCATCGGGATTGGAGCCGTCTCCCAGGCGGCCTATGTACATACCTGTACGCAGGCGTATGTGCTCAAGGGATGAGAGGGTCGTTATTTTTGATTCGTCGTAGACACCCTTGGCGCCGCTCTGCGGAAGGGATCTAACCAATGCCGGAGCTTTCTTTGTCTCAGCCTCTATAGAACTTTTTTTTGACGGCGTCTTTTTTACCGGGGCTTTTGCTTTTGAAGAAGGTTTTTCTACAGCAGCTTTTTTACCGGCTTTGGCTTTTACCGCCTCGGCCTTTGCCAGAATGCCTTTCCCTACAGGCTTTTTAATCGTGGTTTTTTTTGCTTTAGCTGCCATGATCTCCCTGTATGAATATCTCCAATTCAGTAATATGCTGTTCTGTCTCGCTTATCTGCTCTTCAATGCCTGTAATGGCTTCTTCCGCGGCGGATATTTTTTGCTGCTGGACTACGATGGCCCTTTTCAATCTTTCAATTTCAGCTTTCTCTTCATCAATCCTGATAGCAGCGTTTACTTTCCTTATAGCGAGCTCCTCCTCAGCAATTTGCGAAGAAAGGGCTTTGTCTTTTTCCAGAACGGCATAATCGTCCTCTTTCATAAAAGCAGCAAAGGCCTCTTTACCTTCGCTTGCTTCGGCCAGCACACCCAGCCTGAAATAAACGGCGGGAAATTCCTTCGTTACCTGGGCGATGTGCTTTTCCAGGCCCTTGATGCGGATGGAAGGAGAGCTTTCTATACCGAAACCTCCGCCTAACTTGCGGCGTTCTTCCTTTAGTGAAAGCAGCTCTTCGGCAAGCAAAGACATACGCCCCTTTAGCAGATGAGCCTTTTCAGCGTCCTTGATGGCTTCTACGTCAGTGAGTTCCGCCATAGCTGTTGCGAGGTATTCAATTCCCGCTTTAAGGTAAAGCTTTTCCAGATCTGACCGGTTTTTCGACAACAGCGCTTTTTCTACCGCCGTCCTCGCGTTTTTACCAAGCCAGCCAAAAATACCGCCCCCCTGCTCTTCAAGTTCTTCCAGAGCTTTTTCATGTTCCCCTATTTTTTCAAGCAGAGCTTCTTCCTGGGTTTTTAACAGGGCTGTAATTTCATTCAAATCCGGAGCTTTAAGGGAAGCCATCCCAATACTGGTATGCGCCTCGGCCAGGTCTTCCTTAAGCTGGGATTGCTCGCTTTCTATGGCGGAAAATCTTTCCTCCAGCTCTTTCAGCCTGAGAACATCCTGCTCCAGGGATTTGATAGTTTCGTTGGATTCGGCGATATCTTTTTTCATCCTGCGGTATTCCGCAAGAACAGCGCCGGGACCATCGGCTTTGCTGTCTGAAAAAGGTTCCGCATCCCCTATTCTTTGTAACAGGGTTTCTCCAAGCCCCTGAAGAAGGCGATTCTTGCTTTCTGTAAGGGCTCTCTTTTTTTCTTCAAGTTCTTTAATAACAAATTTTCTGTCGTCCATACAAGAATTATACGCTCCTTCTAATATTTTTCATAGACCTCATAAACTCATTAAATCGAACGAACTTATGAAAGTTCTGTATAAGTCAATACCCTTCCAATGTGTTCGGACTTCATAAGGCTTAAACGATCAACTTTTACCTTTATCTCGCTGCAGTTCAAAGTTATTTTTTGCAAATGTTTAACTTCTCTTCCCAAAGTTATATGAGGGTTGAAAGACCTCTTGTCTACCGAAAAACCAGCGTCCAAAAGGCGTTTTATTAGCTCACCATGGATGGCTCTGAGGCGGCTAAGGCCCTGGCAGGCCTCATCCGCCCCAATCCACCAAAGTTCCTTATGACTGTGGGTAAAACAGCCTGGGTGAATAAAAAACACTTCAAGAGGCTTTGCCCCAGGCAGATTCAAGGCCAATGCCTGGACATCATCGATGATTTTAAGGATGGAAGGGACCTTTTCTTCGGGAGTTTCACCGAGAAAAGCCAACGTAAGGTGAATATTTTCAGGAAGAGTGAAATTTCCACGAGTACATTGAGAGCGCAACTGCGTCTGGATATCCAGAAGCTGTTTTTTCACCGCATTATCAAAGTTTACTGCGATAAAAAGGCGCATAGGGCATTATACCATAAAAAATACTGGACAAGCTAAAAAAATCATGGGATAATTGCACCATGAGTAGAGAAAAGTTATCATCCCGTTTGGGATTCATCTTGCTCTCTGCCGGTTGTGCGATCGGCCTGGGCAATGTGTGGCGGTTCCCCTTTATTGCCGGTTTATACGGAGGGGCAATATTCGTTCTTATCTACCTGGCATGCTTGATTATTTTCGGTGTCCCGGTAATGATCATGGAATTTTCCGTAGGACGCGGAAGCGGTAAAAGTGCCGCGCGATCTTTCCATGATCTTGAGCCAAAGGGCAAAAAGTGGCATCTCTTCTCCTGGGCGGCCATGGGTGGAAACTACCTCCTTATGATGTTTTACACCACCGTCTCCGGCTGGATGATCGCCTACATGGTAAAGATAGCCAAGGGTGATTTTGCAGGCCTCAGTCCCGATCAAGTGGGCGGCGCTTTCGGGGCCTTTGTTTCCGACCCGGCACAGATGGTAGGCTGGATGATCCTCGTCTGCGTCCTTGGTTTCGGTATCTGCGCAGGCGGGCTTGTTAAAAGCGTTGAAAAAGTAGCCAAGGTCATGATGATCGGTCTATTCGTTATCGTCGCCATCCTGGCAATCCGGGTAGTTACCCTGCCAGGCGCGGGTGCTGGACTTGAATTCTACCTTAAGCCAAATCTTAGCGCTATAAAGGAACAAGGGCTTTTCACCGTTCTATTCGCCGCTCTGGGCCAAGCCTTCTTTACCTTGAGCCTCGGCATAGGCAGCATGGCCATTTTCGGCAGTTATATTAACAAAGAAAAACGCCTTGCAGGTGAAGCGATAACCGTTACCGTTTTGGATACCTGCGCCGCCCTCCTCGCCGGCCTTGTCGTTATCCCTGCCTGTTTTGCCTTTGGTTTAAGTCCCACCGGCGGCCCCGGCTTGATATTTATGACCCTGCCCAATGTATTCAACGGCATGGGCCTTGGCCAGCTGTGGGGAGCTCTGTTTTTCCTGTTCATGACTTTCGCCGCCATGTCAACGGTAATTGCGGTCTTTGAGAACATCATCGCCTTTGCCATGGATATCACCGGTTGCAGCAGGATAAAATCCACCTGTATAAACCTCGTTGTAGTGATACTCCTTTCTTTACCCTGCGCCCTTGGATTCAACGTGCTTTCCGGATTCTCGGTCATGGGGGGCGTCCTCGACCTGGAAGATTTTATACTTTCCAACAACCTTCTGCCCCTGGGCGCGCTGGTTTACGCGCTGTTCTGCGTATCCAAACTGGGATGGGGCTTTGACAAGTTCATCAAGGAAGCAAACACCGGAACAGGCCTTGGTTTATCAACAAAACTGAAACCCTACTTGATCTGGGGTCTTCCGCTATTGCTTGCCATATTCTACATTTGCGGCTATATCAACATGTTTGCGGGTTAAGCGCAATAAGCTGCTATTAGAAGTAGAAGTTCAGACAACCGTCCGACCATTTACAGGTTGGACGGTTTTCATTTGGTAATAATAGCTGAAAGATATTTCCGCCGGGATTCCACCAGAGATTTAAGTTCTGAAAGCATGGATTTGTCCACCTCTTCCGCCATGGGGAAAATGAACTGCACGGTCTCTTCGGTGTATCGGTGGATGAAATCGGTATTTATCACAAAACCAAGGTCAATCATGTTGGAAATTCTATCCGCCACCTTTAGCACCTTAGCCTGCCTGGAACCTGTTTCCAAAATGCGGGTAAGGAATTGCGCTTTGGTTTCTTCACGACGACGGGTTACCTGCATTACAAGTTCATAGACAGCGGCGCTTTCAAAATCCACTTGCAAAAGGAGGTTGCGGTTGAAATCCGGCAAATCTTCAAAAAGGTCATGCACTATCGAGGCTTTAAGCAGGATTGAGTCTATGTACCCGTAGTCTATGAGGGTAGCCATGGTATCAAACTGATGCCTAAACATATTGCCGCCTCCCTCCCTGGTTTTCCCGATAAGGGCGGTGGCAAGCTGCATGTAGGGAGCCAGGAATGTACCTTTGAGACGAAGCATTTCCTCCGTGGTCATATTTCTTCTACCTAAGCCATGTCCCTGATATAGGATTCAAGTTTGTCGGTTTTTTTCAAACCTTCTTCCAATTTTTGCTTTTCCCCTTCTACGAGTTCCGGCGGAGCGTTCTTTAAGAAATCCTCATTTGCCAGACGAGCTTTCAGGCTCGCTATAAATTTTCTGTCCTTCTCCAGCTCTTTTTCAAATTTTTGCCTCAACAGTTTTATGTCCACTGCTTCTGCAATAAATACAAAAGCCTCAAATCCGTTTCCGGCTATCCCTATGGAGCCCTGCGGCTTAGCTTCCAGATTGGAAGCCGGAACAATTCCCAGATCGCCGATTCCCGCGAGTAGTTTTACAAGAGCCGCATTTTCTTTTAACAGGCCTTCGCTCTCCGGCAAAGACACGCGAAGGCGGACTTTAATTTTCTGATCCGGAGGAATGGTACATTCGCTGCGCAAAGTGCGCACCTGACGAACCAGGTCCTGCAGGAAAGAAAAATCCTTTTCCGCTTTTTCATTGGCAAGCTCTTTTTGATAAACCGGATAAGGAGCGGTAATTAGAAGTTCGTCTTTGATGTTAGGAAGCTTGCCGTAGATCTCCTCGGTTACAAACGGGAGGAGGGGATGAAGCAGTCTTAAAGATTTTGTCAGCACATCAAGCAGTACCGTACTTGCCCTGTCTTTCTCCTCGCTGCTTTCGCTCTTAATCGAAAGCTTTGTAGCTTCCACATACCAGTCGCAGAAATCATTCCAAAAATATTCGTATACAGCCCCTGCGGCGTCATTGAAACGGTAAGAGAGAAAAGCTTCTTCCATCGCACGCGCGGTGCTGTTAAGCCTTGCGTATATCCATTTGTCAACAGGAAGCAGGGCCGGATTTTCTACGAGGCTTCTTCCTTCCAGATTCATAAGTATATAGCGGCTTGCGTTCCAGACCTTATTCGCGAATTTGGAGCCCAGCTTGAACGACTCCTTATCCATCAAAATGTCCTGGCCCTGGGCGCAGAGGTAAGCAAGGGTGAACCTTAAAGCGTCAGCGCCGAATTTATCAATAATTTCCAGAGGGTCAATTCCGTTATTAAGGGTCTTGGACATTTTGCGGCCCTGTTTGTCGCGGATAAGTTGTGTTATGTACACGTCCCTGTAAGGGGCTTTGCCTGTGAACTCAAGACCCGCCATGATCATCCTGGCCACCCAGAAAAAGATAATGTCATAGGCGGTTACAAGAGCAGTAGTAGGATAATAGCGTCGGAAATCTTCGGTATCGCACTTGTCGTTTTCCCAGCCCATAACGGTAAAGGGCCAGAGCCAACTGGAAAACCAGGTGTCCAGCACATCGGGATCCTGTTCGATATTTTTGGAGCCGCAATGGGGACAGGCGCTAAGGTCGGTACGGGAAACAATGGTTTTACCGCAATCGCCGCAATACCAGGCGGGAATCCTATGCCCCCACCAGAGCTGACGGCTAACGCACCAGTCCCGGATATTTTCAAGCCAGTGCTCATAGGTATTTTCCCACTTCTTCGGGAAGAAGATAATTTCCCCCCGCCGCCACGCGGCCAGGGCTTTGTCCGCAAGCGGCTTCATCCTGACGAACCACTGTTCCGAAAGGTAAGGCTCAATAACCGTATGGCAGCGATAACAACAGCCCAGCGCGTGGGTAATTGCCTCTTCTCTTATATAAAAGCCCTCGGCCTTGAGGTCTTCAAGAACAATCTTCCTGGCTTCCATCACTTTTAGTGAACGGTACTTTTCGGGAACAGCATCGTTCAGCCGCCCGTCGCTGGTTAAAATGTTTAATTCCGGCAGGCCGTGGCGGCGGGCAAGCTCCCAGTCGTTGTGATCGTGCGCCGGGGTGATTTTCACCACGCCGGTGCCGAACTCGCGGTCAACGTAAGAATCCGCCACAAGCGGAATCTCGCGATTGGCCAGGGGAAGGCGGAGCATCTTACCTTCAAGTTTTGTGTAGCGCTCGTCTTTTGGGTGAAACGCAACTGCAGTATCGCCAAGCAGCGTCTCAGGGCGCGTGGTGGCAAGCTCCACAAAGCCGCTTCCGTCAGCGAAGGGATACCGCAGATGGTACATCTTGCCCGGCGTGTCTTCATGCTCAACTTCGTCATCAGCGATGGCAGTCCCGCAAGTACTGCACCAATTAACTAGGTACTTTCCCTTATATATAAGATCCCGCTCGTAAAGCGTAACAAAGACCTCGCGTACCGCCCTGGAAAGCCCTTCATCCATGGTGAAGCGTTCGCGATCCCAGTCCACGCTGGCGCCCGCACAAGCTATCTGCTCTGAAATAATAGCGTGGTGTTCTTCTTTTAACTTCCAGGTTTCTTCCAGAAACTTTTCCCGGCCCAAATCATGCTTCTTTATTCCGCGGGCCTGAAGTTTCTTTTCTACCACATGCTGGGTCGCGATACCAGCGTGATCGGTACCCGGCACCCAAAGGGTTGGCTCCCCTCTCATACGGTGGTAGCGGATTATAGTATCAATTATGGAAATCTGAAGCCCGTGCCCCAGGTGAAGAACCCCCGTTACATTTGGGGGTGGGATTACAATGACATATTTATCTTTTGCCTCTTTTCCGGCAGCAGTGTTTTCTGGTTTAAAAGCTCCGGCTTTTTTCCAGAGCGCGTAAATCCTCTTTTCAAATCCTTTAGGATCATAGGCCTTTTCCAGTTCAACGGCGTTCATACAACCTCGATAGAGTTGTTCAAAAACTGAAGTTTCTGAACAACTCTATTCAGAATTTACACAAATAGAAGGATTTATTCAATGCGGTATAATTTAACATAACATTATGGATGATGTGACAATCGGCTTTTTCAGTAGTATGATTGAACCGTGGAAGTAAAATACTCCTGTATTCGCTCATTTATGCTTTCTTTCTTCATTTTTCTCCTGTCGCTTTTCTTTTGCAAACCCATCATAGCCCAAACGGCAGGAACGAACGAGTTATACGAAGTACTTGGGTATGAAGTACCAGAGATCATTGTTTATGGAGATAGTTTCATTCCTCTTGACACGGATGCGTTTGTATATGTTTTTGTAGATACAAAAATAATGCGCCCCATAATAGACATCGTTCCCGTTAATCAACTGAAAAGCTGGCAAGCCGCGCAGGTAATAGATAGAACAGAAATAGCCGTCGCCGCTTTATTTGCAGGCGATACAGGACGGTTTTTTCAAATCGCGGGCTTTGGCTCTTATCCGAATTTAATTGTAAATGTCGCCCTGGCTGTTGATAAAAACTGGAGATATATGTTCTCCGGAAATGATCATTATTGGTATTCCGATACAGACAGGCTGTCGGCAAGTATAGATTCCGAAGAGGTTTATATTGTTGGGTGGCGTCGTACTCGAATGAAGGCGATGTACGATGAACCTGGCGTAAAAACACCGGAAGGATTTATCGCGTTCAGGCACCGTTCCGGCGAACCGGCCCCGCTTTCGTTATGGATGGATAACCAAAATTCCATACTGGACAGAATGTTAAACGGCGAAGGAATTACCATAAACCTTCCTATAGAGAGGCTCTATCTAAATCTTTATCATGTGGAAAATAAGGTGTTTAAAGTTGAGTTAATGCTGCAAACGGAAAACCTCTTACTTCCGGAGAGTTTCGCTATAAGTTTTTCGCCAATAGAGAGACCAGAACCAAAGGAATCCTCTGATTCAGAATCCGATTCGGTTCTGAAAACGCTTTTTTTTACCAACCAGCCGGTTCACAATGATCGCAATGTCGATTTTCAGTCCGTCATTCTGTCTGAAGAAGAGATCGCTTCGCTTTTGAAAGTATTTATGAAGTACTGGAAGTGAAAATGATGACTGTCACCTCTGCATTTCAATGGTATAATTGAACTATGGACGTTAAAAATTTCCGCTTACGCCTATTTATGTTTTCTTTTTTCATTTTTCTCTTTTCGTTTTCTCTTTGCAAACCCGTTAGCGCCCAAACGAGAAAGACGAACGACTCACGCGAGGTACCGGGGATAGTTGTTAACGGAGAAGGATCCATTCCCCTTGACAGGGGTGCGTTTGTATACGCTTTTGCGGATACAAAAACAATGCGCCCCATAATTGACATCATTCCCATCAGTCAACTGAAAAGCTGGCAAGCCGCGCAGGTAATAGACAGAACAGAAACAGCCATTGCAGGTTTATTTACAAGCGATACCGGACGGCTTTTTCAAGCTGTGGGCTTTGGCTCTTATCCGAGTTTAGTTGTTAATGTCGCTCTGGCTGTTAGCAAAAACTGGAAATATTTGTTCTCCGGAAAAGATCATTATTGGTATTCCGATACAGACAAGATGTCGGCAAGTTTTAGCTCAGAAGAAGTATATGTCCTTGGGTGGCGTCGTACCAGAATGAAGGCTATGTACGATGAACCAGGCGTAAAAACGCCGGAAGGATTTATCGCGTTCAGGAACCGTTCCGGCAAGCCAGCTCCGCTTTCGTTATGGATGGAAAACGACAATTCCATACTGGACAGAATGTTAATTGGCGAAGGGATTGCCATAAACCTTCCTATAGAGAGACTCTATCTTAATCTTTATGTAGAAAATAAGGTGTATAAAGCAGAGCTAATGCTGCAAACGAGAGGCTTCTTCTCTACGGCAAATCTAGCAATAAATCTATCAGAAGCCGGGGAACCCGATTCGGTTCTGAAAAAGCTTTTTTTCACCAATAAACCGCTTATGAATGGCCGCAGTGTTGAGTTTTCGGCTGTTGTTTTTTCAGAAGATGAGATTACTTCGCTATTGAAAGTATTTATGAAGTACTGGAAATAAGAACCTAAATTTCACTGAGTTCACTGCAACAAATAACTTAGACAAAACTGAAACCGGGCGGTTACCCGCCCGGCCATTTGCTTTACCAGGCAGCTGGCTGTTTGCCAGTTATAGCGGTTTTGTCTGCGTTGATTTTTGCCGCGTAAACCACGTCAGTTGCGGCATCTCCACGCAACTCCAGGTTGTTTGCTTCATTCGCCTCACATTTGACAAATATAGCACCTTCGCCATTCTTATTGTCGCCTGAGTTGCCGTAAATAATCGCGCCTGTCTCTTTTTCAAATCCTGTATTTGACCCTCTTACTTCTAGTCCCCATCTCCCGCTTTTGCTGATGTCGCCCCCCGACATTGTGAAATTGTTTTCGATACCGTGTAGATCTATGCCATTTTCATCATCGCCGCTGATTGTTCCGCCAGACATGGTGATATTGTGTCTGGTGCCATCTATTATAACTCCGTTTTGCTTGCCATTGATTGTTCCACCGCTAATGCTTACAGTGCAGTTTCTACTATTATCCTGTAACTCAATACCAACTTCATGAGTGCTGATGATAGCTCCATCCGACATAGTCAAACTGTGATTGGTACCTCTTAGACTCACAGTATCATCATAGCTCTCGATCTTTCCGCCACTAATGTTTACAACGCAGTTTTTGCTATCATCCAGTAATGTAATACCATTATTGGCATTGTTTTTTATTGTTCCACCCGACATGGTGATGGAAACCCCGTTTCCATTGGTACCTACGCCTGTTATGCAATTTTCAATGATCCCGCCTGACATAATAAATGAGCCGCCTTCCAGCCATACGCCATCAACGTTGCCCGAAATCGTTCCACTTTCCATGATGAAAGTGCCGCCTTTGTTTATGTACACGCCGCCACCGCCCCAACCTTCATTGGCATTACCCTTTATCGTGCCGCTTTTCATAATGAATGTGCCCGTCCTGCCATCACCGCCACTTATCACATATACCAATGATTCGGAGTTGTCCGGCAATCCAACCAGCGTAACGCCGTCAAGAGTGAGTTTCCTGTTAGCAACATTCCTGTTACCATTAACCCCGAGCAGGGATCCCTTGCTCTTTAGATAAATGATCCCGCTTCCGTTAATGGTTCCCCAATTTGCGGAGTCCTCCAGGCGGATATACCCAGGCCCCGCGTTCACCGTACCGTTCACGGTCAATGTCGCGTCGTGCAGTCCGAGCGCCACGCCGTCCCCCGTCACGTCAAGCGTAACGCCCGCAGGCACAGTAAGGTCGGCATAAACACCTACGAACCCGCCAGTAATCGTTACCGTTGTGCCATTTACCGTTGCGCTCCCCGATTTGATGGAGTTAATGTCTGCCGCCAGCTTCTCTGCCGGAGTCTGGTTATTCCCGGAACTGCCGCCACTACCTCCACTACCGCCTCCACCACCACCACCGCCTCCACTGCTGGTGCCTGGTTTATCAGGAGCCACCACGGTATCGCCGCCTGAGCCTTCAAGGGTGATGGTTCCGGTAATTTTGGTAACGCTGCCGTCGCTGCTCGTCTCTACGGAAAATATTATCGTGCTGTTCGAGGGTTGCAGCGTAATTTTAGTGGTTGAGTAGCTGGCAACGATTCCAGTCGATTTTTTTATATCTGTCCCTTTAATAATAAGCAGTACATAGGTGTCGCCCGAAGCAGGTGTATACTCAACGGCCTTGGCTGTACTTTTGGTAATTGTTAATTCGTACTCAGTATCCCCCTTGGAATATTTATAGGTTACAGAAGCTGGATCACTGCCACCGCCGCTGTCTGAGCCTGTTGTGCCGTTGTCGCAGGCCGCCATTGATAAACCAATTACCGCTACAAGAGCAATAATCAAAAATAGAACCTTCGCGCTACGTATTCGATTAAGGCTTCCGAAAAGTCTCAGAGTTTTATTCATACTGCACTCCTTTTTTTCCCGTATTTTGGTAAAGTTTCCGATCCTAAAACGGTGTCTGGCATCACCAGCAAAGCAAATATAATAGGTATATAATACCAAATATATTAGATTGTTGTCAATACTTTTCGATTGTCCTAACGATAATTAATAAAATTAAAAGCCGATGACAAATATAAAGAAGCATCTAGGCTCAAATATTAAACAAACACGAACTAATCTTGGAATCTCACAGGCAAAGTTGGCAGAAATGGTAGACATGGCGACAAATTACCTTGGTTTAATTGAAAATGGCAAAAAATTCCCATCAGCAAAAATGATTGAACGGATAGCTGCTGCTTTAGGGAAAGACTCGACCGAATTATTTGTTTTAGCTTCCATTCAAGAAGACTGGAAAGAGATTATACTGTCAAAAATTGAAATGGTAATAGATATTGAATTAAAGACTTTACGCAAAAAGGCATAGTTTAGGTGTTCGGTCAGATCTGGATCCGAAAACAGTTACCGGTTGACGCTTTTATTTGGGCAGAAACTGACACAAAATCGAATAGAAACCACTTATGGGTGGGCGTGGTCAGGGGTGGGCATGACCTTTTGCGACAAGCAAAGAAATGGGGGTTGGACAAACCCCCGCTTTCGTGTCCAGCAAGCCGAAGGTTTGTGCACGAAAGCGTTAAGTAAATAATTGGAGCAAAGAGAATGCCCGGCACTGACCACGCCCGCCCTTAGGTTGGTTTTTGTTTGGACTTTTTATGGTGATGAACTCAATTACAAAATAGGCTTTATAGCTCTCTCACTGCTTCCTCTATCTCATCAATCAACCCATCCGGCGTAGATGCACCCGCGCTTAGCCCCACAGTTTCATAAGCGGCAATTTCCGGCGGAATATCGGAAACCGCTTCCGCAAGCCAGGCCGGTCTTCCCAATTCCCTGGCAAGAGAAAGCAGCCTTTGGGTGTTGGCCGATTCCCGGCTTCCAACGATAATAACAGCGTCAACATCTGCCAGTTCTCTAAGCGCGTTTTGCCTGTCCATGGTCGCCGTGCAGATTGAATTCACTATTTGCAGTGACGGAAAAAACCGCAGTATCTTTTCGCCTATAGCCCGATATTCTTCGGCTCTTAGTGTTGTCTGGGCAATAAGCGCTGTTTTTGCCTCCGGCTCACGGCGATAAAGTTCTTGTGCGGAAGCAAAAGCTTCTTCGGCGTTGCTTACCACGAAGCAGGGCGCGGAAGGAAGCATCGATGAAGATAAAATTGGTGAAATCGATGAAGATAAAATTGATGATAAGCCGTCTTCGGCATAACCCTTTATTCCGGCTATCTCCCCGTGGTTTTCTTCGCCCGCAATAAAAAGGCGGTAGCCGTTTTCAACAAAACTGCGGGCTTTGCTCTGGCTCAGTTTAACGTGCGGGCAGGTGGCATCCAGAATGTTTATTCCTTTCTTTGAAAGCTCCCTTTCTATTACCGGGGAAACCCCGTGGGCTCGAATTATCACGGTAGAATCGGCAGGCAATGATGAAAGTTCATTTTCGTTTAGACAGACAACGCCCTGCTTTGCCAGTGATTCAAGAACTTGCAAATTGTGGATGAGAGGGCCCAGTGTGTAGAGGCCGCACGCCCGGCCTGTTTCTAGCGACGCCCGCTCGGCAATTTCCACTGCCCGGCGGACGCCCATGCAAAAACCCAGAATTCCGGCGCGGACCACCTTCATTCAGGCGCAACTGCTATGCTTTGACGGGAGCAGGATTGAGCTTTTTCTTCTCTCTTTTATTGGCCTGTACATCCCAAAGGTAAACAAAACCCGTCGCAATGAAAGTTGATGTATAAAAACCTGACGTCATCCCCACCAGGAGCGCAAGGGCAAAGTCCTTCATTGAACCGGTGGTAAAAAGAAAGAGTGAAATCACCGCCAGCATGGTGGTAAAGGTAGTGATGATGGAACGGCTTAGTGTCCCCGTAATGGAACGGTCAAGAACATCCACAAACGCGTCATCGGGGAATATACGGCGGTTTTCCCTCACACGGTCAAAAATAACGATGGTACTGTTGATCGAATAACCCAGAATGGTAAGAATTGCCGCGATGGTGGTTGTATTGAATTCCATCCTTGTCCAGACCACAAAGGCCACGATAACAAGAGCGTCATTTAAAATCGCGATTACCGCGCCGATGGCGTACTGGGGCTTGAAGCGAATCGAACTGTAAATAAGGATTAACAAGAGGGTCATTGCCGTAAGAAGCCCCACCTGATCCGTGAGCTGTTTTGAAAACCGGGAACCCAC
>Ga0268262_10004442_pt1 | contig 14501 bp, 13 predicted proteins | sample TergutNc150P3_FD_190354 | JGI IMG/M metagenome (GOLD analysis project Ga0268262, IMG submission 190354) | Nasutitermes corniger P3 segment gut microbial community from laboratory colony in Florida, USA - Nc150 P3 (SPAdes) (version 2) | ecosystem: Host-associated > Arthropoda: Insects >... | reverse complement strand
TTCATATTTTTTCCTGTTTTGCCGGTTTTTATGGTGTTATTATATAGTTTCCAGTCTTTTAAAGCTATGCTTTTTGTGTCTATTTCTTTGTATTGTATAAGTTTAGCACATTCTTAAGGAGCAACTAAATAATATTTCTTTATCCAAACAACCCATTAACAAACCCAACAGCAAGCCCCGAAAAATTATCTCCTCTTCAACTTCAACGGTTATAGAATAAAATAATAATTCCTCAACGCTAAAATTAAGTGATTGGCCTCTAATGAAAAATATTATTGAATACCCAATAATCGTAATTATTGATACTGCCAATATCATCCCAAATTGTTTTGTTTCCTGCTTTATTCTGAAATAGTTATTATTCTCAAAATATTTTCTAAAGAGGAAAAAACATACTAAACCAGAAACAATCGCTAAAAGCCTGCTTCCCCATGGGACACCAAAATAGAGAAATTGCGTAAAATTTGCTATTAATCTCATTGCGATAAAAAGCACATAACAAAACGCAAAAATAGCAATTCTTCGATAATTTATCTTGCTCTTTTCCATAAGAATTAATGTAATTGCAAGAATCACAATTAGATTTATGGATACATATAAAATAGTTCCCCAGAAAAAATTTAACATTTTTTCCTCACTTATTAATTAGTGTCCGTCCACAAAGTCTGTTACTTTGCAGACGGACATTGCATTTTCTCGTCTTAAGACTACGAAAATGCAGTTTTTAAGGTTGTCTGTCCATAATGTGTCTACATTATGGACAGACTCTAATTAGACTGTAATTATGTCAATTTGGTTCTTTGTTTCACGTGAAACATTAGCTTTTAACGTTCTGGCTGTAACAGACGTTTTTTTGTTTGCGAGAAACTGTGGCAGATCAGATCACCCAAAAAGGTGTAAATCCGACTGATGTTTTTCAGAACCCAAGCCGCCGTTGTACAGGGAGAACCTTAGGATACATTTTTTTTAAATTTACACTTCTCATAAAAGTGTTATTTTTTGAGTGTCAGTCATCATAAATGAGTGACTGACACTCAGCGTTACTATGGCACTGTTGCGTTATTTATTGTTTTACGAAAGTGCCATAATTTCTACCAGGGATTTGTTGTAACGTCAATGTAGTACCAGATAGGGTATACCCCTGTGTCCAAGTTCCACTATTTGTTGAGACAAAAGTTATTGTAGTTTCTGTAAACGTAAATGTTCCAGAATTTATCGCACCATTGTTGTTACTTTGCGTATATGAATTACCAGTAAACGTAAATGTTATATTTGATCCAGCAGGATTACGCCAAGTCCCTTCAAATTTTGTTTTGCTGCTTCCATCATCGCACCCTGTCAGAGCGAATCCAATTACCACGATAATCGCGATAACTCCGATTGTTTTACGTAAGTTTTTCATAAAAACCTCCTCGAAAATATATACTGCCCAATACGGACGGTATTTCCTGAAAATTAGGCTTTTGGCCTTAACCTACAAATGAAAACAAGATGTCAGACAACTTTTCTTGAATTTAGTCAAAAAAACTTAAAAAAATGCCGGTTGTTTTCTGACATTCAATAATAGTTTTTTATCAGATAATAAGTCAAGTACCGAAAAACAAGTATTATTATTTGTGGGTCAAATAAGGTCTGCTTCATGGAAGATATAAGGGAGATTCTAGCCGCCAATATCAAGGAAAATCGCCGAAAAAAAGGGTTGACACAAGAAAAATTGGCAGAAATGGCGGATATGTCGCTAAATTACCTTGCTATTCTGGAACTTGCCCGTAAATTCCCCTCTGGTGAAATGCTTGAACGTATTGCCGAAGTCCTAGAAATTGAACCTCATGAGCTTTTTTTAGTGGGTTCTTCACCTCAAAATGAACTTGAACAATTAAGGCAAGAAATTAAAGACGATATAAATAATGCTTTTGGGGAAAGGCTAGAAAAGGCTATTGCCGATGTAATACAACGATTTAAAGTTTGATTTTTACTCCAGTTTTCCTTATCAAGAGCCTTGATTGGCAGACAAGAGAAATAGAGTTCATTTCAAAAGAAAATCCCGATAAAACCGATGAAATAATAAACAAAATTAGTGTATTATTGTTTAAATAGGGTACAGCTTTTTTGTTAAGGAGTCAAAAATGTACTTTGATTTTTACTATTTAGTCCTTGTAGTCCCGACCTTAATTTTATCTATGATTGCCCAGGTACTTGTAAAATCCACCTTTGCAAAGTATTCAAAAATAAGGTGTTCAAAGAACATCACCGGGCAGGAAGCGGCCCTTCTTTTAATGAGAAATAATTCCATTAACGATGTAGCAATTGAGCCGGTCAGAGGTTCGCTCACAGATCACTACGATCCGGGCGCTAAAAAACTGCGCCTTTCGGAGCCTGTTTACGCTCAGCCTTCAATCGCAGCGGTCGGGGTGGCGGCCCACGAAACAGGCCACGCTATTCAGCACGCAAAACATTACGGGCCGTTGGTGTTGCGAAGCACCCTGGTTCCGGTAGCAAACATCGGCTCTTCTTTGGGGCCCTGGCTTGCCATTGCGGGAATAGCTATGTCTTTTCCTATTTTGTTAAACCTCGGCATCCTTCTTTTCGGAGGCGCTGTTCTTTTCTATGTGATTACCTTGCCGGTGGAATTTAACGCTTCCGCCATGGCTTTGGCGGTACTCCGGAACGGTAACGTACTCACCCAAGAAGAACTCAGCGGCGTAAGAAAGGTACTTACCGCCGCAGCCCTAACTTACGTTGCGTCGGCGCTCTCGGCGATAATGAACCTTCTCAGGCTGGTTCTTCTTTCACGGAACAGAAGACGGTAACACAAAAACCTTAATTTAGAGTTGAGTTCACAGCAACGAGAAACATAAACAAAAACCGTATACGGGCGGGCGTGGGCAGTGCCGGGCATTCTCTTTGCTCCAATTCCTTATTTGACGCCTTCGTGCGCAAGCCTGCGGCTTGCTGGACACGAAGGCGGGGGTTTGTACAACCCCCATTAACTCGCCTGTCGCAAAAGGTCATGCCCCTACAGAACCGAAGGTAGCCCTGCCCACGTCCACCCAAAAGCAGTTTTGTTCCGTTAGTCCATGCGGTGAAAGCATGGCAAATTGGGTTTATGCATCACAAGCGTATTGCAGAACCTGCCGCTTACATTAACTGGTTAAGTATGGCAATGAGGCCGGACGAAACCCAAATGGAAGCCTCTGGAATTCTCCGGCGAAAGGAGACGATTGAGTAAAGGTTAGCCCTAAAGTGCATTGATTGCCTGCCCACTGAATTGTATAACTGTCGTGGAATTTCACTGACACAAAAGCGCAAAAAATTCAGTGGGCAGGCGACTCCGAAGCCGGGCTCTACAGGTAGCTTTCATTTGGTGTTTTGCCCGGCCTCTTTAACTGGTTTAGCTTATTTGTAAGCGCCAGATTCAGCGCTTAATTAGAGTTTATAGTGCCACACTGGCACTGATAGCTCCGACGAAAACGGATTCGCCTTAGTAAAATCCGGCAGCCAATCCGAGCCTGTTACTAATTCCTGACAAAAACCGTCATCTATTCCAAATTCGTCCAGCATAGAAAGGACGGCTTTATATTCATCTTCTGAAATGTAGCGTCCAGGAATAGTTGGGTCTGTCCCCACAGGCGTGTACTGGGTCATTAAAGAAAGTAAGGCCTTGCCTTTACAGTGTTCGACAAACCAGGCAAGAACCTGCCGGGTGTTTTCCAGAAAGCCGGGGATCACCAGGTGGCGCACCATAACGCCGGAAAGCATTGTTTCATCCAAACGCAGTTCCCGGTATTCCATCATTTTTAGGATAGCCGCTTCTGCCTGCACTGGATAATTTGCCGCGTTAAAAAACTTTTCCGCGAAATTTGAATCCATGGTTTTAAGATCAGGCAGGTATACGTCAACAAGGTCTTTTAAAATCTCAAGGCTTTCCATACCATCGTAGCCGGATGAATTCCAAAGTACGGGGATTGAAAGCCCCTTTTTCCGGGACGCCGTAATTCCCAGGGCAAGGGCTGGGGCCGCGTGGCTCCCTGTAACGATGTTGATGTTCTCCGCGCCGTGTTTTTCGAGGGCAAGGCATGTTTCCGCAAATTCTTCCTGCGAAACGGCCCGACCAATACTTTCTTTGGAAAGCGGCTTTCCTTTGGAAAGCTGGTAATTTTGGCAAAAAGCACAGCCCAGATTACAGCCGGAAACAAAAATCGTCCCCGATCCTCCGGCGCCGGTGATGGGCGGCTCCTCTCCCTTGTGAATCCCGGCGAAGGCAAGACGCAGATCCGCTGTCTCTCCGCAAAAACCGCGCTGTCCTTCCAGGCGGTTCACGCCGCAGAGCCGCGGACAAAGAAGGCAATTTCTGTAAATACCTTACCTCTCCCGAATCTTAAAGGAATTGATGGATTTTTTAAGCTGTTCAACGGCAACCTTGGTATTCTCAGCGATCTTCACTACCGCGTCGGAATTGGTGTTCAGAGAATTGGTCCCTTTATTGCAGTTGGAGACCTTTTCGGCCACGCCGCGGCTCAATTCCGTAAGGTTATGACAGGCCGCTACCGCCTCGGAGGCGCTGGAATTCATAGCCTGGGCCCCGGTTTCCACATCGTGGGTAATGGAGTTAATGACCGAGATTGACGAAAGAAGCTGATTGGAACCCCTACCTTGTTCTTCAGTGGCGTTTTTAAGGTTTGCGGTGATACCTTCAACCTCGTGGATCATATCAAGCATATTGCCAAAAGATTCTTCCACATGGCCTGAGGCCTCGGCTATTCCTTTAATACGCTCCAGCAAAGAAACGATAGTGTCCTCTGAACTTTTGGATTGTTGGGCGGTAGTTTCCGCCAGTTTGCGAATTTCCTGCGCCACCACCGCGAAACCGCGTCCCGCTTCTCCGGCGTGGGCGGCCTCAATCGCGGCGTTCATGCTCAACAGGTTCGTTTGTGTGGCTACATTGGAAATAACCTTGTTCATTTCTGCCAGGGCCAAAGAATCTGTTTCAATCTGTTTGGTAGCTTCCGCTGTTTCCGAAAGCCGTTTTTTCTCTTCCTGAGACGATTTAACCAGCTCCAGCATTCGGTTGTTAACCAGGGTACTGTTGTTATCAATTGAGTTAATATTGGCAACCATTTCGGTAATAGCCGAAGAAGCCCCGCTTATCTGGGCACTTTGCTCCTTAATTTTTGCATTGAGGTTTTTTATCTCCTCCATTACATGATTAACCGAATTTTCATTCTGGGTGATAGACCGATTTTCCGAGCCCACATCCGAGAAAATAAAATCCATCGTCTCTTTTACCTGAGTAATAACCGCTTTGGTATCGTTTACCGAAAGTGAAAGTTCTTCCGCTACTTTGCCAATATCAAGGGTGGAACTTTTAATATCGTGAATCAGGCCGCTGATGTTATCGGCAAATTTGTTAAAGCCAAGCGAAAGGGCCGACGCTTCGCGTGAAGCGTAATCCGGGGGTGAGACAGTAAAGTCCCCTCCTGAAATAACATTAAAAGAAGAGACGAGAAGACGGAATGGCTTGGTAATGGAATTACTTAAAGCGATGGCAATGCCGGCGGAAGCCATTGCCAAAATAACAACAACAATAAGCACCGTCCAGAGGAGCATTCTGGTTTCAGCGCGCATAGTTTTTAATGAACCGGTAGAGATCAAAAACCAATCGGTTCCATTTACCGGCGCGGAACAGACATAGTCGTTGCCATGAAATATCACATTTACCAGACCGTTCAGTACTACATTTTTGTCGAGTGACGGCATTTCATCAAAAATACTTTTTTCCAGCACATATGAATGATCGGGATGGACAATAAAAAGCCCGTTTTTTTCCACCAAAAACGTAACGCCGTCATCGGTAATTTTATCGCTGGTTACAATATCCGAAAGTTTATCCAATGTTACATCGACAGCAATAACTCCGGTAACGGCTCCGGCTTTATTTTTGACTGTTCTGGAAAAGGTAACAACAACCTCCCCCGAATCCGCGTCCACATAAGGATCAACCAGCATTACTTTGTCCGGATTCGCGACGGCAATCTGGTGCCAATACCGCTTTGGCGGGTCCCATTGATAATCCCACTCCGGGTCTGTATCCGGATACCAGCCGCTGCCGCAAGCCCAAACACCTCCGGGCGCGTACATGGATATAACTGAGCCATAGTAAACGTCAAGCAAATTTGGGTACACACCTACAACACTGATAAAAACATCATTCATTACTTTTTGGGACGGAAGATCATTAATATATGCCGCGCCGCTTTTGACTAATTCTATGAACGGTGTTAAAGCCCCGGTCAAATTGACGTTAATGTATTGCATGGTGAGTCTGGATTTTTCTTTGATGCTATCTTCGGTGATACGGTTTATGTTGATATAAAAAATAGCAGTTACCGTGGTGGAAATGACCAGAACCAGGCCTAAGCAAAGACCCAATATTTGCACAGACAGAGAAAGCCGTTTTTTTTTCATAAATAGTCCCTTTTTGAGGAAAGTGTCTCACGGCTCAGCCTAAAGGCTATGCCCCGTATATCCTGTTTGGGACAATACCGCTGAATTGCCAAAAGAAGTTCCGCTTGCTTAGTCTGGAGGATCTGAATCCACCCTGGATGATCCGCCTCGACTATAAGCACTCCATGTTCCAATTCCTTTATTCGGGAATGAACCGCTGCTGCCGGAATGTCCTCGTTATTTATTTCTTCTCCGCGCGGCCAAACCTGGCAGATAATTTTTTCCCAGGAATTAAACAACTCCGCGCCGGATTTGGCGTTGTCTGCAAAGTCTTCACCAAAGCGCTGCCTAAACAGAAGCGAAATAACCTCGCCGGCCTTTCTCATTTTATAATCTTTGCCTAATCTGACCTGATTGCATATAGTACACTATAGTATCTGCTTTTCGGTAAGTTTCAAAGGGTTCTCCAGGGAGAAAAGTGTAAAAAGCCTGTTCGTATTCCGGCATAACCAAAAGAAACTTGCGCCGTTTTTCTCCGTCCAGTTCCAAAAGTACATCATCCAAAAGCAGCACAGGTTTTTTTCCGGTTTTTTCCGTAAAGACCCTGGCCTGGGCAACACGGAGCAGCAAGGCCAAAAGCCGCCTTTGGCCGGTGGAAGCTTTTGCAGAAAACTCCTCTCCCGCCCGCGTAAAATGGTAACGGTCGCGGTGGGGCCCCGAAAGCGAAACGCCCATTGAAGCGTCTGTTTCCCGCTTTTCCGCAAGAAGGGAAATAACCGCTTCAAGGCTTTCTTCTTTCCAAGACGACAGATAATTAACGCCGATTCCGGTCAGGCCGGTAATTTCTCCGTACAGAGGTTCAAAAACAGCGGAGAATTCCCTGGCGGTTTCCCGGCGTTTAACAGTCAGTTCCAAGCCATACCTGGCGAGCTGGGGATCGAGGGCGTCAAGCGTCGCGGCGGTTTGGCTGTCGAGCCGGCCTTCGCCGCGGAAAAGGGCATTCCGGCTTTTCAGTATGTGCCGGTATTTACGCAGGTCTTCAAGGTAAAGGGGATCCCAAAGGCTGCGGGTCTGATCAAAAAACCAGCGCCGCCTTTCAGGGCTGCCCGCCACAAACTCCATATCCTCGTGGCAAAAGACAATAGCGGGCGCAACCGAGAGCAGCTCTTTCCGGTCCTCGATTCGCTTTCCGTCCAGGGTGATGATTTTCTTTTGTTCCTTAAAAGCGACGCTCACATTCGAGTAAATGGAGCCTTCAATTGACAAGCCGGCGGAACAATCCTTTTCGCCGTTCCTGACCAACTCTTTGTCTTTGCTTCCCCTGAAAGATGAGGCGTAAGAACAAAAGTAAAGGGCTTCAAGAAAGTTAGATTTTCCCTGGCCGTTTTCGCCGACCAGAAAAATATCTTTTCCGCGGAGATCGGTTTCCGCGTCAAGAAGATTGCGGAATGCTGCGGTTCTGAGAAACGCCAAGCTCATAGCAATCCACGCAGATCTGTCAGAAGCCCCTACCTGCTATTCTTGCTGCATGGGCATAACGATATGGAAAAAGTCCTTCTCCGGAACCGGCAAAATAGTAATCGTCTTGTTTGGATCGCTGAAGAGAACGCTGATTTCTTCCGCGTTCATCACTTTAAAAGGCTCTTCCAGATAGCGATAGTTCAAAGCGATAGTAACTTCCTCTCCGTCGTACTTGCAGGGAATTTCCTCTTTAGCGTTTCCAATATCGCTTTCCTCGCAGTAAATCGAAACAGCACCGGAAGAAAGGTTAAGATAAAGGCGATGTGATTTTTGTTCAACCAGAAGCGAGACCCTCTTAAGGGCATCCAGCATTTCATTACGGTTGACCGTAAAATTCCTTGTTTGACTTTCGGGAATAACCCTGCGGTAATTTGGAAACTGTCCCTCAATAAGAACAGACGACAGTTTATACGAACCAAACTGAATAAAAATTGTTTTATCAGTGATGGATATTCCCGCCATTCCCTCATCTCCGGCGCGTTTAAGCACGATGTTTAGTATCTTAGGAGGAATGATGATTCCAGGAAAATCCGGAATTCCTGTAACGTTTTTGTTTGTAAAAGCAAGGCGGCGGCCATCGGTAGCCACCATTATAAATTTATCATCCGCCTTTTCAAAATAAACTCCGTTCATGAAGTACCTTGTTTCATCGTCAGAAATGGCAAAGATCGTCTGCCCTATCATGTCTTTCAGATCTTTAACAGGTATTTCAAAGTGCTCTTTGCCGCTTGCTGTAAATTCAGGAAACTTTTCCGAAGCTATACTCTTAAGCTGAAATCTGGCTTTTTTTACCGCCGTCTTAATGTTTATCTTGTTTTCTATCTGTTCAAATTCTATTTCTCCTTCAGGAACAGAATTTATTATTCCAAAAAATTTTTCTCCATAAACCGTAACACTGCCTTCTTCTATAACTGTAACCGGAACTTTTGTTTCAAAATTTACACTTCTGTCAGTCGCTTTTATTGTAAGACTTCCATCCTTTGCTTCAAAATAAATGTTTGACAGTATTGAAATAGCATTTTTGGACGCTATTATTTCATTTGCTATTGCTATTTCTTTTAGCAGTATGCTTCGCTCAAAAGTAAATCTCATCTTATCTTGTCTCCCTTTATCCTTTTCTTATTATAATTAATATATAAATTTAATAATAGTAGTAATAAGGACGAAAATTTGTGGAATAATTACCTAATTCTATATACGATATGAAGTTATGTAAATAAGAAATCTTGGAAAAAACAGGCTTATTTTTGTGGTTTTTCACAGTTTCTACATTTCCTCCGGAAAAGTATTTTTTTCATCACAGAATGTTAACCTTAAACCAACCGGTTTTTCACAGCCTATTTTACGTTATACTCTTTTATTGTTCTTTTTAGCCTTTCCAGGGTGGAGTAAAGATTGGTATCTGAACGGCTTGTTTCTTCAATTATTCTATGCGAATGAAGAACTGTTGTGTGATCCCTATCCCCAAAAGCCTGGCCGATTTCTGTCAGCGAGTACTCGGTTAGTTCCCGGCAAAGATAGATGGCGATTTGACGGGGCTTCACAATTCCTGCGCTTCTTTTTTTTCCCTTAAGGTCGTTAGGCGTAAGATGATAATCGTCCGCCACAACCCGCATGATAATGTCCGTGGACATATTCCCCTGCTTGGGATCTGAAAATATGTCCTTCAATTCTCTTTGGGCAATTTCCATAGTTACAGGCTTGTTTACCAAATCCGCGTAACCCATCAGCTTATTCAGGGCCCCTTCCATATCGCGGACGTTGGAAGAAATATTTTTAATTATCAGTTCGATTATCTCATCAGAAATTTCTATATTTTTTTTCAGTTCAATTTTTTTCAGTTCAACTTTCTTTTTTAGAATATTTACCAATTCCTCGTACTTGGGCAATTGAAGTTCTACGCTTACCCCGCTTGCGAACCTTGATTTTAAGCGGTCGGCTATGTGTTTTAATTCCGCAATTGGCCTGTCGCAGGTAAACACCATTTGTTTTTTCTTGTTGTAAAGGGCCTCAAACGTGTAAAACAATTCATCCTGGGTGCCTGTGGCCTGCGCGCCTATGTTATGAATGTCATCAATTAAAAGGGCGTCCACGCTGCGGTACTTTTTAGCGAAAGCGTCTTTGTTTTTTTGACCCAAACCCACGGTTTCCACAAATTCATGCATAAAACCTTCGCCAGTTATGTAGAGAATTTGGAGATCGCTGTTTATATATATGTGATGGCCGATTGCCTGCATAAGATGGGTCTTTCCGAGTCCGGTACCGCCGTATATGAGCAAAGGGTTGTAGATTTTGGAGTTTCCAGGGTTCCGCGCAACAGCGGAAGCGGCGTTAAAAGCGTAGTTGTTGACCTCGCCGACTACATAGGTATCGAAAGTGTATTCCTCCTGGAGCTGAGGGTGGTTTGCCCTTTTCCCTGTTTCGGATGAAAGAATTGGAGAATTCCGTGCCGCATCGGCAGTTTGGCGTAAATTTCCCCCTTCTTGAGTGTTTTTCTTCTTTGCCGGGGCTTTAGGATTGTTGTTTTCTCCTGTTTCTTTGTCTTTTTTTTGGGCTTCCAGGACAATAGTCAGGTTTTTCCTTGATAATTCCTTAATTTTGTCCTCAAACCGGGATAGATATTTTGGATTAAATATCTTCAAAAAGAAAGTTGATGGAGCGAAAGCAAAAATGACCGTTTCTTCGGCCCTGGAATACTCCAATTGGCTGAACCAGACGCCGAATTCTTCGTCTCCAAGCTCTTTTTTAAGCTGTGAAAGAGATTCATCCCAATGAGTTTTATAATTCCAATCAGCCATAAACCAATCCCCAGCAAGTTATCAACAAATTATCCACAATTTTTAATATAGCCGTAAAGCCCTAAAACAGTATCAACTCAAATTTTTTAAAAATTTTTACCTAGAAATTTGAATAGTAATATTCACTAACTCCTTATAATATAAGTAATTACATATTATCAAAAATCGGTGCTTTCACGGCTTTCCGGCGTCTTTTTAAAGCCTGGTTATTCAAGCGCCAAAACACCAAAAAGAGCTAAGTTTTCCACAATTTGTTCACAATAATAGATCAGGCTCTTTTTGAACCTGCGATTTATTGCAACAGAAGAATTCATTTTAGCCTATCTTAATTATTTTTTGCAAGCTAGATTTCGCTAATAGTATAAACATCAGGAATCTATACTTTTTTGCCCTTTTTCGATATCATTTAGCAATGAGTTCCAACTATTCTGCGCAAAATATCACGGTTCTTAAAGGTTTGGAGGCGGTGCGAAAACGCCCCGGTATGTATATTGGAACCACCGGCATCGACGGTTTGCATCATTTGGTTTTTGAAGTAGTCGATAATTCTGTTGACGAAGCAATGCAGGGCCACTGCGATAATATCCTTGTAGCCCTTGAAGTGAACGATGTAGTGCGTGTCGAGGATAACGGCCGGGGTATTCCTGTTGATATACATACAGGCGAGGGAGTAAGCGCCCTGGAACTGGTAATGACGCGACTCCACGCGGGCGGCAAGTTCGATAAAAAGTCGTATAAGGTGTCCGGCGGCCTTCACGGCGTCGGCGTGTCCGTGGTAAACGCCCTTTCACAGTGGTGCGAAGTTTTTGTTCACGTTGACGGCCGCGTTCATACCCAGAGTTACAAAACCGGAATTGCCGACGGGCCGGCCCATGAAATCACTTTAGATAAGCTCCCCTACCAGGCTGACGCAAATCGCCAGGGTACTGTAGTCCGCTGGAAGGCGGACGCTTCAATTTTTGAGACCACAACTCACAATTTTGACGCTTTAAGCAACCGCCTGCGAGAGTTGGCCTTTCTTAACAAGGGCCTAAAAATCACGATTCGGGATGAACGTCTTTCCACCCCCAAAGTACACGAGTTTAAGTTTGAAGGCGGGGTAAAAAGTTTTGTAGAGTACCTGAACGAAAACAAAACGGTGCTTTACAAGGAGCCTATTTTTATTGAGGGTGTCCGTGACGACGGCTTAGGCGGCAGCGTTGAGATTGAGTGCGCCATCCAGTATAACGACGGTTTTAACGAGATAATGTATTCCTTTGTGAATGATATCAACACCCGCGAAGGCGGCACTCATCTTATGGGTTTTAAGTCCGCCCTTACCCGGACGCTCAACGAGTACCTGAAAAAATCCAAACACGCCAAGAAGCTGGACGAGAGTCTTTCCGGCGACGATGTGCGCGAGGGCCTGACCGCGGTGCTTTCGGTGAAAGTGGGCGAGCCTCAGTTTGAAGGCCAGACCAAAGGCAAGCTGGGCAACCCGGAAGTTAAAGGCGTTGTAGAAGCGATGATAAACGAGCAGCTTGAGCTTTTTCTGGACAAGCATCCTGACGTTATCACCAGCATCCTTGAAAAATCCGTGCTGGCCGCCAGGGCGCGTATCGCAGCCCGTCAGGCCCGGGACGCCACCCGCCGGAAAAACGCCATGGACTCCGCCGGCCTTCCGGGAAAGCTCTCTGACTGCTCGGAAAAAGATCCGGCCCTTTGCGAATTGTTCATTGTCGAGGGTGACTCCGCCGGCGGTTCCGCCAGAATGGGCCGCAACCGGCATTTCCAGGCGATCCTTTCCCTTTGGGGCAAGATGCTCAACGTTGAGAAAACCCGCATCGAGAAGGTTGTTACCAACGAAAAACTTCAGCCCATCATCGCCAGCATAGGCGCGGGCTGCGGCGGCGAGTTTAACATCGCCAAAATCCGCTATCACAAGATCATCATCATGGCCGATGCGGACGTGGACGGCTCCCATATCCGCACATTGCTCTTAACGTTTTTTTACCGTTATATGACCGAGCTCATTGAGAAGGGCCATGTCTACATAGCCATGCCCCCGCTCTACAAGATCAGCCACAACCGCAAGGATTACTACGCCTACGATGACGCCGAAAAAGAGAAAGTAATGTCCCAGCTCGGCGACATAAAAAAAGAAGGCATCCAGCGCTACAAGGGCCTTGGCGAAATGAACCCCGACCAGCTTTGGGAAACCACGATGGACCCAACCCGCCGCAACATCATCCAGGTCCACATGGACGACGCCGTGGAAGCCGAGCGCATCTTTACCACGCTGATGGGCGAAGTCGTCGGCCCGCGGCGGGAGTTTATCGAGGAGAACGCGCTGCTGGTGAGTAATCTGGATGTGTGAGGGGGAGACTTGGTATGTCTGACATAAACCTCGCTATCCAAAGCGAACTTGATTTAATCACCGCCGCAATAAAAGCCAATACCAACCCGGAATCCATTTACATTTTTGGTTCCTACGCAAACGGCGTCCCCAATAGCGATTCTGATATTGATATATATGTTGTTGTTCCCGATTCGGAAACTGATATTATTGAATTGAATGCGAAAATACGCACAGACTTGTCTGAAAAAAAAATGATGCCTATGGATCTTTTGATAGAGAAAAAAAGTGTTTTTGAAAATCGCAAGAATAGGTTGACCCTGGAAAACGTGATAGCAAACGAAGGGATAAAAATCTATGGATAAAGAGCTGGTTGCGAGTAATTTGAATGAGTGAAATGAAAGCAAACATCCTTCGCCGTTTGCAGGAGGAAAAATCCATGCGGCTCAAAGGCGGCTTGTATCACACTACTCACATAAAACTGGCGTATAATTCCAATCGCATTGAAGGCAGTAAGTTATCTGAAGAACAGACCCGCTATATTTTTGAGACCAATACCTTGAACACAGCTCCAAACGAAACCGCCAAAGTGGACGATATTATCGAAACAGTAAATCATTTTATCTGTTTTGATTTTATGCTTGATGTAGCTGAAAAAAATCTTTCAGGAGAGATGATAAAAGAATTTCATCGGATTTTGAGAAGCAATACATCTGATTCCCGCAAAGAATGGTTTAAAATCGGCGATTACAAAACCCGTCCCAACGTAGTCGGCGATATGGAGACAACAGCCCCCGCAGAAGTTTCAAACGCAATTGCTAACTTGCTTGATTCGTATCACAAAACTGCAATTGATTTTTCTGCGCTTGTCGATTTTCATTACCGATTTGAAAAGATTCACCCTTTCCAGGACGGCAATGGTCGTGTCGGCAGAATTATACTTTTCAAGGAATGTCTTAAAAACGATATTGTTCCTTTCATTATCGAAGATGAGTATAAAGTGTTTTACTACCGGGGCCTGAGGGAATTTGAGAAGACGCCTGGCTATCTTATGGATACCTGTCTTTCAGCGCAGGATAAGTATAAGGAAGTTGTGGGGTATTTTTTGGGGGAAGAATAGCGGAAAAAGCAGAAAGAGGCATATCAACTCAGCAATTCAAAATTTGACCGATTCATAGTAAAATAAAGGGCATGGAGAGGGGAAAATTAGGCACGCTCGTGGACTGTCTGAGCGTAACAGTGGACAAGCTTCCTGTCCGTCCTGAATATTCGGCCGGCAGGTATACAAATCGTGATGCCGTGAACAGCGCGTTTGCGGCATTTTTCTTTCAGTTTCCGTCATTGCTGCGGTATATGAGAGAAATGGAGGAGCAAGAGAAACGGGACAATGTGCAGAGTCTGTT
>Ga0268262_10004441_pt1 | contig 14504 bp, 16 predicted proteins | sample TergutNc150P3_FD_190354 | JGI IMG/M metagenome (GOLD analysis project Ga0268262, IMG submission 190354) | Nasutitermes corniger P3 segment gut microbial community from laboratory colony in Florida, USA - Nc150 P3 (SPAdes) (version 2) | ecosystem: Host-associated > Arthropoda: Insects >... | reverse complement strand
ATTATTTTCAAACAGTCGGCTTTCAGACATGGTGTTACTGAAGCCGATATTCGCTGGGCGTTCAATACAGTTGAATTAGATGAACTTATTGACGGTTTTGATAACAAATACCGTTTGCTTGGATTTAACACCAAGGGCAATATGATTGAAGTGCTGTACAACCTGATCAACGACTATAGGGTAAACGTATTCCACGCTTTTCCTTGCTCGGATACGTTTATAAAATCACTTTCAAAACAGGAGTAATGATTATGGCAGAAAAAGACATGACCGAAGAAGAAGCTCAATACTGGAGTGATTATTTTATGGAAAATCCTCCAAAGACAGACCCTTCAAAGCCCGGTATTTTTGCACGTCGTAAGGCAAACCGTTTTTTTGGAATGGATAATTTAACTGTTAATTACCTTTTAACCAAATCTATAGAAACCCATAAATCACCTGAAGAAATTATTGGCGACCTTGTCCGCAAGGAAATAGCGTTAGTAAAAAATAGCGCATAAAAGATAAGGTAATTATAGCCTTATGACCGAAGAAGAAGCTAAAAAACTGGACGAGGAAATTACCAATGCCGATATAACGCTTATATCCGGTGAAGATGGAATTTTTACCCGTCAGAGGAAATTACTTGACGCAATAGACAGAATAAGCAAGGAAGCTGTTTGACATATGAGCAGATAGGAAGAAGATTTGGAGTATCAAGGGAGAGGATAAGGCAGATAATGTTAAGAGCGTTTAAGAAACTTAAGAAATCGGAAGAGTTATTAAAATTGAGGGCGGCGTAGTAAAATTAACTGCGGTCTCTATTAACGAATTTATCATATTGTTTAATATCATTTGCAATCATGGCTTCCGCGGTAAGAGGGTCTATGCCTTTTTCAACGGTATAAAAATATCTTCCTGCGGTTAAGACGCTTTCCCAAGCTCCGGTGGCAAGAAGTTTTCTGTATTCTCTTTCAGCCTGGGAGTAGTGCGGTCCGAACTTTTCGTCATGTTTTTCGCCAAAGTGAATTATGAGGTAAACGACAGCCGCTACGGCGCAGATGATAAGGGTTAATTTGATGTTGTTATAAAGCTGGAAGCCAAGAATGAGGCATAAGGGGATTATGATACAGATGATATTTTTTGGTCGCAGGAAAAACAATAATATATTCATGTAAAAATATTAGTGTTTGCGGATAAAAAAGTCAATATTTCGATTTTTATCAAAAGGTAATTTAGAAAATTTATCTATATATTTATAAATAAATTCTAAAAATATTTTATATTAATATTATACAATATATATTAATATATTACTATTATATGTATATAAAAAAAGAGGTAAATTTTTGTATTTACCTCTTTCGCTTTTATTTATTTTGTCTTTTTAATTCGGCTGTGGAGCCCAATATATTTCTGATTTTATTCCATCTACCGATACTGCTCTTAATCCAAATTGACATTTAATACTATTTGAAAGTTTGCTTTCAGAATTTAATTCACTTAAAGAAACAGTATAAGTAACATATTTATTACTTGAAAAATTAGAATCATATTTTAATTCATCTAAAGTTATTGTCTTTATATCAGTAATATAATTTCCATCAATTATTTTACCATAAAGAATATAATATTCAATATTACTTATATTTTTCCATTTTAAAATTGCATTATTTCCAGAAAGTGTATATGTAAATTCTGGAGCTGGTATTCTTCTGTCTTCAGGAAATCCCGGAAATGCCGGATATTCCGGAAAATTATTTACACTTATATCCGTTGGATACGGTTCCGGCTCCGACTCTTTGCATGATACTATGAATAATATTCCCACCAGTAATATTATTCCCAATAATAATAGTTTTCTTTTCATATTTTTCTCCTCTTGGAAAGTTTAATACTACTCTTTTCTTTGTTTTTCAATGTTTTTTTAAATTATTTTATTGTAGTGTACACTACATTTATAATACGCAAAATACTGTTTTTTTCTTAAATTATTATTTAACGCAGTTTTATACTTTTTTTGCAATAAAACTTAACTACATCAATCCTCATGCTTTTTGGATATTCTTAAAACACTTATTATATACTTTGCTATTTATTAAATTTTATTAACATGACATTTATTGATATTTTGTCATTTAAAAACTATTCATGAGAAATTTTATTTATATTCACTTAAACTTTTTTTAATTACTATTTAAAACATATATCTCTCTTATATTTTCACCACTATTACTATTTTTCATCCTGACATCATCCCATGTTTTATTTCCTACCGGAACTTCGTTTACCCCGTCATATAATGCGTAACAGTTTCTCGTGTATTTTTTAATATTAATTTTAATAGTTTTTTCACGATTATTATAAAGTATATATTTTATTTCTTTTGTTACAAAAGGAAAACTATTTAATTTTTTTATTTTTATCATTTTATTACTTTTTCCATATTCTTCACTATTAATTGATTTTTTTGAGTAATGATAGGCTCGGGAGTATCAAGATTTGTGATTACCATTGTTTTTTTTGTTCTTCCACTTGGTATGTTTATTCTTTGGAATTCGATTTTAACATTTTTACCAACAGGAGCATTTACAGGAGCTTCAAAAAGTGGGACATATAAAAAATGATCGGGGTTTGTTTCGAGTATAACTGCATGATTATTTGAATTATCCTGCATAAAGTATCTTTTTACAACTTTACCTGTAATTGCGCCAAGTTTGTCAATATCGTGTAAAGAATATCTGGATTGATGGGCTTTTGTAAAACGCAAACCTTCTAGGAAAGTATTATATTTGGAATATATTTTTAATTGTTCTTTCCAGTCATTTTTAAAAATATAAAGATTTGAAGATTCATCATATTTTGCGAGACCGATGTCAATTAAGTATATTAAGCGTTTATGAAGTAAAGTGGAATTATAGGCTTTTTGAAGATGGTCGAATTTTACCCTATCAAAACTTAATAAAAATTTATCTATTTGCCTATCCAATTCTGTAAAATAATTTCCCGTTGTTTGCCTTTGGTATGATTCTTCTCTCTCTTCGGCTGTTCTTGTCCCAACCTGTTCAGTACAAATATCCCTGCAATGTTCTCTTATAACATAACTTATATAATCTCTGCCTAAATTTGAAAAGTTTACTTTTCTACGGTTTAAATCAAAACCATTTATTAAAATATGTATGTGTGGCTGATCGGTATTATAATGGTTTGCGGCTACCCAATCTAGCTTATACCCTGTATTAATTTCTACCCTTCTTATAAGTTCTATAGCAAGAATATTTAAATCAACACTTGGATTATCGGGAGAAACTACCCAACGAAAACTTAATTTTGCCATACGTTTTTCGTACCCCTCAGGGTCTGCGCCGTATAATTCAGGGGCTGCGCCGTTAAGTCCCCTCCCTTCTTTTTGAATATAGTCAAAATTTTTTTTATTTAGTGTTTTTTCGTACCTATGATTAGCTTTAAAAACACAAAATTGTTTGGCTTCTTTATAATCATAACTTGATTTATAACCACCGCCGCTATAACCGTAAAAAGAGTTACCTTTATAAAATCTTGTTTTTTTTGCTTTATAAGTATGAGTTTTAAAATTTGTTCTTGTGTGGAAAACAGTATCCTCTTCATATCCGCTAAAAAAATTTTCAATAAAGTTGAAATGAAATCTTTTTTTAACTTGACTTCCTATCATAAACAATTCCTATAATTTTTAAATAATTTATTATTTAGCAGAATTACAGAATATATCAATATTTCAACAAAGTCAATTAAAAAACAATAAAATGACTTGTTTACATCATAATAGTATATACAGGATAAAGAGATAAGAGAAAAAAGTAAAAAATTGTGGCACACGAAAACAAAAATACCACACGAAAGTTGTTAATACAAAATGAATTAAAAACAATAATTCACACCTTTTATCTTGCCATTACTCTTTATCTACACCAGTTACTTTAAAGTAACCGATTCAGCCATTACTCTTTATCTACACCAGTTACTTTAAGTAACCGATTCAGCCATTACTCTTTATCTACACCAGTTACTTTAAGTAACCGATTCAGCCATTATTATTTATCTACGCCAATTACTTTATCTAAAAGATGTAAAATTTTAATTATATCTTATAATGTTGTGTACAATACACCAGTTACTTTAAAGTAACCGATTCAGCCATTACTCTTTATCTACGCCAGTTACTTTAAGTAACCGATTCAGCCATTATTATTTATCTACGCCAATTACTTTATCTAAAAGCTGTACAATTTTAATTATATCTTATAATGTAGTGTACAATACACCAGTTACTTTAAAGTAACCGATTCAGCCATTACTCTTTATCTACGCCAGTTACTTTAAGTAACCGAAAATATTGAAAAATAGAAAAACAAAAGAGGGAATACGCAGGAGAAATTTCGGTAAAGCTGGAAAAAGATTTAAAAAATGACAGGGAAGGGAAGGGAAGGGGTATAAAAAAAGGGAAAGAGCAAAACTCCATCCCTTTTAAGGTATAATTTCATCTAGGAGCGTATCCTTCTTTTGCTAATTCGGATCGAACCTTTTTAAAAACATTCAAAAGAAAATACACATTATTCTTTTATTCCTCTCCTTTGCCTTCTGAATATTCAAAAGCAGTTTCAAAACAAACACGTTTTAATTATTGTGCCAACTCCATTTTTTCATTGTTTTCTAAATATTCAAAATTCATATTTTCTCCTTAACCATCAAGAGCGTCAGGCTCAACATTTTAAGGGAGTTCACATTCATCAAAAAGGATAGTCTCGATATTATAAGCAACCCCACCCCTTATAATAGTCAACGTATCCTCTTCAAAAAATTGTCGGATTACTTGTTCTTTTTTCCCCTTTTCGATTTCAACATCATTGTATTCTACATAATCTTCAAAATTTTCATCTTGATCAATAAAAGGCACTTGTATTACAATATCCCCGTTTTCCTTTTCTTTCAAAATAAAATTGCAATCAAAGTTTTTTAACCTAATTGAAATTGTATTATTCATAAACATCTCCTTAATATAATATTTGCCGAAAATTGTTTTCGGCGGTACGACTGACAGCCGTATTTTTCCAATTCAACGAATCGGATTTAAATTTCTTAAACAAAACAAGTAATAAAAAAAATTAAAGTCATTTTACCCCCAAATACAGATGAGATTATTAGTTCCAAAAGGAACTAATTTTAAACCATTTTTTCTTGAATTACTAAATTTACCAGATTAATTATTTCTATTAAAACGCTTGTATTTAAAATTCTATATTTTCTATGCTCTATTATATCAAAAAAATAATTAAAAGTCAATACATATATTGGATGGCTACATACCATCTAAACCTTGCGGGTTAATACCCGCAAGGTCTTCATTTATTTTGTTAAGATTTGCCCGGAAGTTTCTTTTCCCGGTATAATTGAAATTTCCTTAATTATTCTGTATTTTGGTTGTTTGTCGTGAATAGAAATTTCAAGATTTAATTTTCCAAAGTTTAAATTAGAAAGTTCTTGATCAAGGGTTAATATAACTTCGTTAGGTATAGGTAAAGGATGGTTCATTTTTTCCCCCCTTTCTTGCTATAAGATTGCCAATTTGATGCCTTTGAATTGATAATAAAATTTTCAATGTCTTCCTCTGTAAATCTGAAAATTTTACCAATTTTACGATATGGAAGCATACCCGTTCTTCTTAACCGATCTATTGTTGAACTTGAAAATCCAAGACTTTTACTAATTTCATCTCTGGTTAATAATTTGTAATCCATAAATACTCCTATTAATGAATAAGAAATTTTTTAAAAGTATTTATTATTAACTTTTTTATTATTGATTATTAACTGCTAAGATAGTATCATAAAAAAGTAAAAAATGTCAATAGGAATAAATTTTTTTTAAAAATATGTGTAAAAAGAGTAGTAAGTATCTATCATATATTAATCTTATTACTGCGTATTATAAATGATTATTGAATACATTAATTTAATAAGTGTCAACAAAATGTCAGCCAAGTGTCAGTAAATTAATGAAAAATACTGAATAATATTGACAAATATTGATGAATATGGTATATTACAATATAGAAGAAAATATATGTTAGATCAAATTCGATTCTCCTAGGGGCTAGAAATCTTACGCAAAATAAAATTTAATTTGAGGCGTAAGAGATTAACGTTGAAGAATAATAGTTAGGTGTTTTTTAGGCAAGGTTCATAATGAAAATATATCTTGACAATTGTTGTTACAATAGACCATATGATGATCAAAGACAGTTGCGTGTTTTTTTAGAAACTCAAGCTAAACTGCATATTCAGAGTCTTGTTGTACAAAAAAAGTTGGAGCTTGTTTGTTCTTTTGTCTTGAGATATGAAAACGATGAGAATCCTGATTCTTCAACCAAGGCTTCTATTGAACAATTCTTCTTAAATGCGTCAATGTACATTGGAAGTGAAAACATGGAAGAAATTTCTCATACGGCTAGTAATTTAATGAAGCAAGGGATTAAAATGAAAGACGCGGCACATCTTGCTTGTGCAATTAAAGCAGGTTGTGATTATTTTATAACCACTGATGACAAGTTGATAAAAAAATATAATGATAATATAATTAAAATCATAACACCGCTGGAATTTCTAAATGATTTGGAGGATAAAACAGATGCGTAGTATAACAGTTATCAAGAAAGAAGGTATGGACTGTCTGGTAAAATCTTTAGGAGTTTTGGAAGCGGAAGTGTTTATATCGTCTATCTTAAGAGATAATTTTGACTATACTGAATGGCAACGTGAGTATTTTGACAATCAACCGCTTGATAATTTTTTAAACAAAGCAAAAGAATATGATCAGAAAAATCCTTTTAATAAATGAATATTTAGGCATCAATTAGAAAAAACAAAGGCTATTATCAATTAATGAAAATAATAAAAAAATACAAAAATACAAAATATTATTTTATTTTTGTCAAACAATACGCATAGTTCACGATATATATAGGTGTAGATTATGCTATGGAGTTGGCTTGTCATTTCTTCAATAGTAACGTATAGTAAAACAAAATAGCGGTTATGGAGTATTTTATATATCAAGAAGGAATAGGCGTTCAAAAGGACGAGAAATTAGAGTCTATGTATATGAAACATACATTTGATATTGAACTTGATTTAATGTAAGATAAAAAAGGAGATGATTCTTTGAAGTTAATCTTTTAAGTTTTAATTGATTTTAGGAGAAGTTTATGGATCTATATTCAGTTAAATATAAAATAATAAATCAAAAAACTAAAATACAAACAGGGACTAGCGGTAGTGTTATTTCAGCAAATAATAATGCAGAAGCAAGGTATATTTTTAAATGCAGTCATGTAAATAATAAAAAAATCAAATATGAAATCATTTCTGTAAAAATCATGTGATACCGCTGTGAGAGTATGCAAAGTTATCCATTTTTACGCAATGAGATATGCAAAACCACCAAATGGGCGGGTGTCTTGGTATTTTTTTCTTCATGATTTGTATTTTTTGTATTTTTAGTTATATTTATGTTGATAATAATGAGCTATCGGACAGGAAATCTGCGCTTTTGCGTAAGATCTTTTAAGGAAAATTAAAATTTTCGTATAATCAACTATTTCTAATAACAAAATTTTCATATATAATTAAAGAAATGAACGGTTTGTTACTTTTGATTATTTCTATAATCACACTTTCGCTTGCCTATCTGTTATACGGCAGGTTTTTAGCCCGAAAATGGGGAATAGACCCTTCCAAAAAAACACCGGCTTGCGAACTTGAGGACGGGCAGGAGTATGTGCCTACGTCTCCCGCAGTGCTCTTTGGGCATGAGTTTGCCTCCATTGCCGGCGCCGGACCGATAAACGGACCGATTATCGCCGCCATGTTCGGCTGGGTTCCGGCTTTTTTGTGGCTGCTCTTTGGAAGCGTCTTTTTCGGCGCGGTTCATGATTTCGTGGCGCTTTACACATCGGTAAAAAATAAGGGTAAATCCATAGGATATGTAATTGAATGTTATGTCGGTAAGGCGGGCAAACGCTTTTTTTTAATTTTTGTATGGCTTTTTTCGATACTTATAGCGGCGGCTTTCGCCGACATAGTAGCCGGAACATTTGACGGTTTTAACGAAGTGATGGCGCGCAACAGTATAAACGCTTCGGTAGCTTCCAGTTCAAGCCTTTTTATTATCGCCGCCATAATACTTGGTTTATTCATCCGTAAACGCAAGGCTTCGGGACTTGCAAGCGGCATCATAGCGATTGATATGCTTATTATCTGTATTGTCCTAGGGATGTTTTTCCCTGTTTATATAGACAAACCGATTTGGATCTATCTGGTTTTTGGCTATATTTTCATAGCCTCAATTGTTCCGGTGTGGGCATTGGGACAACCTCGTAATTATCTTAATTCCTTTTTATTACTGGCAATGATGCTGGCGGCGTTTATCGGAGTTGTTTTTACAGCGCCGCAAATTTCGATTCCGGCGTTCACAAGTTTTAATGTAAACGGCAATTTTTTATTTCCCGGTCTTTTTGTTACTATTGCCTGCGGCGCTATTTCCGGTTTCCATTCTCTGGTGGCTACAGGGGCGGCATCCAAACAGATAAGCAACGAGAAATACATGCTTCCAATTTCTTATGGCGCAATGTTAGTTGAAACTATGGTGGCGATCCTCGCCCTTATCGCCGTCGGCTCTCTGGCGTGGAACGGAAGACTGCCGGAAGGCACTCCGCCGGTTATCTTCGCGACTGCTGTTTCCGGTTTTCTTTCACAGCTTGGATTGCCCCATCAGGCGTCATTTGTCATTGTGTCGCTGGCGGTTTCATCGTTTGTGCTTACCACACTGGATACGGTTGCGCGGCTGGGGCGGCTTTCTTTTCAGGAACTTTTTTCAGTTGAAGACCCAAAATACGCGGATAAATTATGGGTAAAGATACTAAAAAACAAAGCCGCCGCTTCGGTCTTTACCCTGCTGCCGGCATATCTTCTTGCGATAATGGGATATCAAAATATTTGGGCTTTGTTCGGAGCCGCCAACCAGCTTCTTGCCGCGCTTACATTGATTGCCTGTACTTTGTTTTTCAAAAAAACAGGAAGGCGTTTTTCCATGCTATTAATTCCAACCATTATCATGCTTGCCGTTACATATACTTCTCTTTCCTTGAGCATAAAAAGCAAAGTCGCGCTTTTAATTAACAGCAAATTTGATCCCACAGTCGACGGTATTCAAATGTCTATCGCCGTCCTGCTTTTGGTATTGGGGATTCTTGTAGCGGTTTCCTGCGCGAAAAAATTAGTGGAGAAAGATAAACTCAGTGAAACACCGGGTACGGAATAATTATGAAAAAGATCAATGATCTTATAATTTTAGGTCTGACAAGCGGTAAATACTCAAGCCTGGATTACGAAACCAATATGGACGCCATACTCCGTCTTATAGTTCTTAACATAACCTATTCAATAGCCTCTGTTTTAATCATAGCCCTGGGTGTTATAGATATGCAGGGCGGGAATATAAACGACGGTCTTCTTCAAATAATTCTGGGCTTTATGATTTTTTTGAATCTTTTTTTACTGCGTACTGAAATGCCGTATAACGCAAGCGGCTTGATTATTACCGCTGTTTTCGGCGTCTTTTGCGGGATTTCAGTTTTTATAAAAAATGAAATGCAGGGGCTTTCCGGCTTGTGGATATTTACATATCCGTTAATGTCCATTTTTACGCTGGGACTTCCGGTCGGGTTCATTCCCGCGGTACTTGTTTTGGTGACTATAGCCGTCGAAACATTTGGAGGTTTATCAAAATTTGATTATAACGTTCAGGAAGCGACTCTTCTGTGCGGCGTTTATTTCTTTATAATGCTCCTTACCGCGGTATATGAATATGTACGCTCAATAAAAGAACGCTGGCTAGCCCGACAAGACAGTTACATGAAATTAGTATTTGATAACAGCCCCGATATTATCATGCTTTTGGATAAAAACAGCAGCCTTACACACTGCGCAAAAGCTTTTTTGAAAAGCGTTAAAATTAAAAAATTTGATGAAATACGCAAAGCAAGTTATGTTGATGTTTTTGGTCTTTTTACCGATTATGAAATGTTAAATGATATTAAAGCTCATTTTAATAAATCAATATATAATAAGAAATCTGTTATATTCGAGAAAATTTTGGATTTTAACAATGAGGGAAATAACCGTCATTATGAAATTCATTTTACCCCAATGTATAACAGTAAAGAAGAATTTCAAGGCGCTTTTATACTTTTCCACGACATGACGGAAATTCTAAAAGCCAGGGATCACGCCGAACGGGCAAGCAAAGCAAAGTCGATTTTCCTTGCTAACATGAGCCATGAAATCCGAACGCCTTTGAACGCCATTATAGGCATGACTTCCATCGCGAAAAAAGCAGACGAACAGGATAGGAAAGATTACTGTCTTGAAAAAATAAGCATCGCTTCTGTTCATTTGCTTGGGGTTATCAATGATATTCTTGATATATCAAAAATAGAAGAAGATAAATTTGAACTTTCATATACCGAGTTTGAACTGCCAGCTATGATACAGAGAGTGGTTAATATTTTTGAATTTCGTTTGGATGAGAAAAAACAAAACCTTATTTTTAATTTGGATCCAACTCTTCCGGAAAAGATAATTACGGACGATCAGCGGCTTACCCAAGTTATTACAAATCTTTTGGGAAATGCCGTTAAATTCACTCCTGAAGGCGGGGATATTACTCTTACTGTCAGGCGGTTGTTAGATGATAAAGAGCGGAATTTCTGCACTCTGGAATTTATTGTCAGCGATACGGGAATAGGAATACCAAAAGAACAGCAAAGCAATCTTTTTAATTCTTTTGTACAGGTAGATTCCGGCATAGCGCGGAAATTCGGCGGCACAGGACTAGGGCTCGCTATTTCCAAAAAAATTGTCGAATTGATGAACGGAGAAATAAGGATAGAATCGGAAGAGAACAAGGGATCGTCTTTTATATTTACTATCCGGGCGGAAATTGTAAATTCCCAAACGCAAGCGTTAAAAACTTACGAATCTCCTGTAGAAGAAACTCCCGGCGTATCCGACGCTCTTGGAGTAGAAGTAAATGAAGGAACGGACGAACTTATTTATAAAGGCAAGCGCATTTTACTTGCCGAGGATGTTGAAATAAACCGTGAAATAGTCGTTACCGTACTGGAACCGCTTGGACTGGAAATAGTAGAAGCCGAAGACGGGCAGAAAGCCTATGATTTATTCCGCGCCGATCCCGACTCCTACGATCTGATTTTCATGGATATTCACATGCCCGGCATTGACGGTTATGAAGCCACAAGACTAATCCGCGCCTTTGAAGCCGAACGCAATAAAAACTTCCCGGAAAATTCCAGCGCGAGTTTCACCGAAGGTGAAAATAAAAGCATGGGACGCCCAACGGGTGTTCCGATAATTGCAATGACTGCTAATGTTTTTCGCGAAGATGTGGAACACTGTCTTGCCGCCGGAATGAACGACCATGTCGGAAAACCGCTTGATTTTGACGTGGTGTCGTCCAAATTAAAGATGTATTTAAACTGATAAAGGACGGTCTATGCGGCGGCGCGTTCGTATTGTATCACGACAAGAGTAATGACAAAAAACCGCATTTAACATATAATGTTTTAAAAGGAGTATAGAAAATGTACTGTATAAAAAAAGTCACTGATGATTTAGTGTGGGTCGGAGCGAATGATCGCCGTCTTGCGTTATTCGAGGGTGTTTATTCCGTACCGGCAGGCGTGTCGTATAATTCATACCTTTTAACCGATGAAAAAACCGTACTGTTTGATACTGTCGATAAAGCGGTACGTCAGAGATTTTTGGAAAATGTTGAAGTAGCGCTGAAAGGCAGAAAACTGGATTACCTAGTGGTACAGCATGTAGAACCTGACCATTCCGCCGTAATTCCTGAATTGATTCGTCAGCACCCTGAAATAAAAATTGTTTGCAGTGCAAGAGTATTGGAATTTATAAAACAATTCTATGACTTTGATATAGATTCTCGCGTCCATATGGTCGAAGAAAACGATACCCTGAAAACAGGAAAACACACCCTTCACTTTGTTATGGCTCCTATGGTGCATTGGCCCGAAGTCATGATGACCTACGATTCCACAGCAAAAATACTTTTCTCCGCGGACGCGTTTGGATGTTTCGGCGCGTTGAACGGCGCTCTTTTCGCGGACGAAGTGGATTTCGCGAAGGATTATATGGACGAGACCAGACGCTATTATTCAAATATTGTAGGAAAATACGGGACGCAAGTTGAATCGGTATTGGACAAAGCGTCCGCTCTCAATATCGAAATGATATGTCCGCTTCACGGCTTTGTATGGCGTTCAAATTTAAATGAAATCGTTTCAAAATATATGCTTTGGAGCAAGTACGAGCCGGAAGAACGCGGAGTTATGATAGCTTACGCGTCCGTTTACGGTAATACAGAAAACGCGGCGGAAATTCTTGCCTGCCGTTTGCGTGACAAAGGGATCAAAACAGTTATATTTGACGTTTCGGTTACGCCGTCTTCAGAGATAGTAAGCGCCGCGTTCAAATGGAGTCACCTTGTGTTTGCGTCCACAACCTACAACGCGGGAATTTTCGTAACAATGGAAGCCTTGATTCACGATCTTGCCGCGCATAATATTCAAAACCGCCGCGTTGCCATTATCGAAAACGGTTCATGGGCTGCCACAAGCGGCGGCTTAATCCGCGAAATACTGGGCAAGTGCGAAAGGATCGATATTCTTGAAAAGAATGTAAGCATACTGTCCGGCTTAAAGAAAGCACAGCTTTCAGACATTGAATCAATGGTGGAAGCAATCGGCGCGGATTTCCCCGCTCCAGCCGGAGCTGCCGCTCAAAATAATCAGTCTGTACCGAATACCGTTGATCCCAACACCATGTTCAAGCTGTCCTATGGTTTATACGTATTGACCGCCAGAGACGACAATAAGGACAACGGCTGTATTATCAATACCGTTATGCAAATAACAGTAACTCCCGTGAAGATAACAATCGCGGTGAACAAAGCCAATTATACCCACGACATGATACTAAAGACTAAGAAATTTAATATTTCCGTTTTAAGCGAGGGCGTACCTTTCCGTATTTTTCAGCAATTTGGTTTTAAGAGCGGAAAAGACACGGATAAATTTGCCGGCAGCAAAGAAGCCTTACGTACCGAGAACGGCGTCCGTTATCTATCAGAATGGACAAACGGCGTAATTTCCGGGGAAGTGAAAGAAACTGTTGATTGCGGAACACATATGCTATTTGTCGCCGAAGTGAATCAGGCATTTTCGCTGTCGAGCGAGCCAAGTGTAACTTATCAATACTATTTTGACAATATAAAACCGAAACCCCAGCCGCCGAAAGGAAACAAAAAAGGATTCGTCTGCAAGATATGCGGATATGTGCATGAAGGCGATACTTTGCCGGATGATTTTATTTGCCCGCTGTGTAAGCATGGAGCAGGAGATTTTGAGCGTTTAGCTTAAAGCGCTCATGCGTGTACAAATTAAAACTTACGCCTTGACAAAGTATATACCATGATATATATTTATATTAAGAGGTAAAAAATGCAAACTGCACGGTTATTTGTTAATGGTAGAAGTCAGGCTGTAAGGCTGCCTAAAGAATTTCAATTTCGCGGAGAAAACGTGTATGTTCAAAAAGTCGGGGAAGCTGTTATTTTAGTTCCTTTTGACAAAGAGTGGGAAGTTTTTATGCATGGATTAAACAGTTTTTCTGATGATTTTATGTCCGAGGGGAGATTGCACGGGAAAGATCAAAAAAGGGAAAAATTATAATGTATATGTTGGATACCAATATATGTATATATATTATAAAAAAGAAAACAGACACTGTATTAAGCAAATTGAAGCGGAACAGAAAAAAAGGACTATATATATCGACAATCACATTAGCTGAATTGGAATTTGGAAACGCAAACGCGGATAGTTCATATAAAGAAAGAAACCAAATAGCATTATTGGAATTTTTATCAATAATGAGTATAAAGCAATTTGACGAAAATGCCGCAAAAGAATACGGATTATTAAAAAAAGGCTTGAAAGATAAAAATTATTTGATAGGACCGTTTGAACCTCAACCGAGCCCGCAGGGCGAAGGTTCCCCTCTTGATATGCTGATAGGCGCACACGCAAAATCATTAAATATGACTTTAGTTACAAATAATGTTAGAGAATTTGAACGTATAAAAGATTTAAAAATTGAAAATTGGGTTTAATTTTGGAGTTATTCAATTTCTTCTCATGTTTTTGTAAGTGTTGGCAAGATGTATGCCTAAAGATTTTGTTCCGACAATCTAACTTTCTCTATTTATTAATTACATCTTTTGGGAGCGGGGGCGAAAAGCCATACCGGCTCCGGTGGTCGTGGCTGCGTTGAACGCACGCTCTGGCGTGGCGGCATCGCGATCCACGCCAAGTCGCCGTTATGCCTTTCCGC
>Ga0268262_10004440_pt1 | contig 14506 bp, 13 predicted proteins | sample TergutNc150P3_FD_190354 | JGI IMG/M metagenome (GOLD analysis project Ga0268262, IMG submission 190354) | Nasutitermes corniger P3 segment gut microbial community from laboratory colony in Florida, USA - Nc150 P3 (SPAdes) (version 2) | ecosystem: Host-associated > Arthropoda: Insects >... | reverse complement strand
TCCACAGGTGGAAGGACTGATAAACGAAAGCCATCTTGGTTATGCCGCGTACGGCGCTTATGGCATAGGAGAAAACATCGGCGCCGGAATGTCGGGAATTACGGTATCAGCCATACACAACGCAACCGGCAAGTGGGTGATCGATTACCCCACAACCCCGGACAAAGTGCTAAAAGCTATAGGAAAAATCTAACCCGGATTTTCATAATTTACGATAGATTTTTTGATATAATACCAAGTATTTGTCCGGTAAGCCGCTTTAAATCCGTGCAAGCTACAATAGATGGATAAATTATCTTCAGAGCGTCATAACAACCCGTTTGCGCGGCATCGTCCAACGCCACGGCGATAATATTCGTACCGCGCCTGGTGATTTTTATTACGGCGTTAGCGGTATCTTTAATGGATACCGGCGGAAGATAACATTCATCCCCATCAATATTGTGGGCTGGCGCGCCGTCCGACAAAACGATTATGAGTTTTTCCGCATTTGTGGTCTTTGAAATTATGTACCTTTCCGCCCAATAAAGAGATAATCCCTCGCGGGTGCCTTCATCGGCTTTCAACGCTAAAATATTGTACTTTTCTTCTTCTCGCGCTGCGAAATCCACCAAAATGTTATGATGTACGGTCGGTTCGTTATAAATAGCGCGGTGTTCAACGATTGCGTGCGTTATACTCCGTTTTTTCAATACCTCGTGTAAAATCACACAGGATACCATTGCGCTTTCCCTGCGTTCACCGCTCATTGAGCCTGAGCCGTCGATGAGTACGAGAATTGCAATGTCAGGAATGCCTAAGTCTTCGGCATTACGGTACCAGTAGCGTTTTTTTGTATCATAAAGACGTCGGGAAGTAATGCCGCTTCCAAACAGTTTCTTTTCCTCGCGAACGGGAATTCGCGCCTTTAAAAGCTGCGTGAACCGACTGTTGTACGAATTAATATTGATATGAAATTTATTATAAATATTCTGGTATGCGCGACGAAGGTTTAAATTTGGTTTCGGCCTTGTTTCAATTAGATTTATATTTTTATGAATTTTCGCGCAGTCAAATTGCGTTCCGCTCCATGTAACGGTAACCGGTTGAGCCAGAATAATTTTCAACGCAGCATCTTTTTCATTAATGAAATCATCAATGATAATGCCGATCTGTTCATTAAAATCTCGTTTTGGCAGCACGTCGCCATGCAAATCTGTAAACAGCCGCCGCGAAACATGAACCGTTTTGCCTGAACTTTGGAAAGCGCTTATAGTCTGACTTTCACCTGAATGTGTTTTAATTCCGGGAAGCAGTTTCTCAAGAAATTCATTGTTTATCTCATCTTCGCTTTCAGGAATCAGCGGCTCAATGATATCAAATATCCGTTGTGTATATTCGTATCGCGCTTTAGGCTCTCCGCAAACGCTGCCATCCATGAAAAGCTGTTTTGTCCGATCTACAAAGTCCGCGATTCCGACGGGTGGCTCCGATTGCTTAATCATAGGGTATAACAAAAATACAACCATATAACTCAGGTAATCAATCAAAGGCAGTGTCTCATGTGCCCGCTTGATTTCCTGCTTAAATGCGCGATTCACAGTACCTTCAATCGGCGCGGTCGAATAGAGAGAAGCCACCCTTTCAAACTGCAAATAAACTTCCAGGTTATCATATATACTGCATCCCGCCGCCTCAATGAAAGCATCCTCAATGATATTGTTTATATGCGCCAGCGTTTTTACGCGAGCCTTGGTGGAAGCTCTTGTATCGGCTTTTATCTTGCCTGAAAAATCAGAATATAGAATATGCAGGCACTCATGAATGTTTTGCCCCCTTGTAATCATACGCAGGGCAAGCCACTTGTCGGAGGAAATATGATGTCCGATACGCATATAATCTTCAGCGCGGACAAGCGCTCTTTTATCTGCGAATATCTCGCCCAAAGCAGGATCAACCACGATATTACGACCATCCGTAAACGGCTGGTTTTCATTGATAAAAAACAATCGCGCGCGCTCGTTCTCGGTAAGCACCTGCGCGAAGGTTTCTTCAACACTGCGATTAAAATCACACTGAAACCGACGAAGTATTTTTTTGGCGGCTTTATTCATTTTCTTTTATCCACTCAAGCAGATTGTTCATCAGCTTTCTTTTTCTGCTCGGCGATTTCCTCAAGTACTTCCTCTGTTATATCCTTCCAACCCGTAATGTCCGGTAATATTCCCAAAGCGAACATCCGGAACATTTTCTTTAATTCATTAACGTTCGTTGTATAGTATTCGTATTGTTTAAATCTTGTATCATCATACTTAAACTGTATTTCAAAAAGGTACTTTATTTCAGGGGCGTTTCCCTGCGTCATAATTGTTTGAACAAACGCGCAGTTTTGAACAGGTTCTTCCGAGACTAAAATAACAAAATGATATTTTGCGGGAATTAAATCATCCAATGCCCGTTCTATTTGTTCCGGCGAAGGGTTTTCTATTTCAGGTAGATTATTGCCCTGACATACTATTAATTTGGATTTCATTTCCCCTCTGTATTGTTTATGACCATTTGTACAATACAATAATGCCACGAATAGTATCTTCCAGAACTCTGTCGCATTTTGCATCGGGATGATCATTCTTTTTGCTATCCGCTTTTTTTATCCACTCAAGCAGATTGTTCATCAGCTTTCTTTTCCCGCTCGGCGATTTCCTCAAGTATGTCCTCTGTTATGTCCGTCCAACCCGTAATGTCCGGTATTATTCCCAAAGCGAACATCCGGAACATTTTCTTTAATTCGTTAGTGTCCGCCGTCAGGTATTCATATTGTTTAAACCTTTTATTTTCATGATCAAACCGCGTTTCAATAAGATACTTTATGTGCTTTATTTCAGAGGCGCTTCCCCGTATTATATATGTTTGAACAAACGAGCAGTTTTGAACAGGTTCTTCCGAAGCTAAAATAACAAAATGATATTTTATAGGAATCAAATCGTCCAATGCCCGTTCTATTTGTTCCGGCGAAGGGTTTTCTATTTCAGGTAAAAAATCCTCCTGACATACTATTAATTTGGATTTCATTTTTCTTCTGTATTGTTTATGACCATTTGTACAATACAATAATGCCGCGAATAGTATCTTCCAGAACTCTGTCGCATTTTGCGATCGGAATGATCGTTCTTTCCGCCGCCGCCATATAACCCTCGTATCTTGCCAGACGCGCCCAATTTTCAAGGTTGCGCGGAGATATGACGACATCAAGTTCCTCGCTTTCGATTTTCTTTTTCAGCTTATGATATACGCCAAGAATCTTATCGGTCTTATCCTTACATTCCGGTATTCTCGCAACCAGCATTTTTACGATTGCTTCATCCGAAAGCGCGGCGATTTCAACAATTACGTTGAAACGATTGTACAATGACTGATTTAACTCCTTTGTACCGAAATAACCAAGATTCATGGTCGCGAAGAAACGGAAGTTGGGATGCCTTCTCACAACCTCGCCGTTATCCAGCCGCACAAAGCCGTTGTCGTCAAGGAGAGAATTAAGAAATGCCAGATACTGCGGTTTTGCGAAATTAATTTCTTCAAACACTACTGCGCCGCCGAACCGGATTGCTTTGGTAACATAGCTTTCTTTGAACACAATACGGTCTTCTTGAGGTATAAATTTACCTAAAACAAATTCGTCAAGATTTTCGGTACAGTTGATTACGTCCATGATAGGCAGGCGTATTTCCTGACAAACCAGTTTGCATGACATGGTTTTTCCGGTTCCGGCCGGTCCGTGAAAAAGAACGGCTCGCGCATCGCCGGCAACGACTGCGCCACAAATGCCTTTTACCGCTTTCGGAGTTTGAAATTCCTCAGCCAGCGCGGGAATAAGCGTTTTGTATTCAGGTAAAAATTCATTGTCGTCAAACGGAATGACGACGATCTCTTTATTCTGTTTAACAGCGCTCTTGTTTTCAGCTATCACTTTATAGCCGTCCCTGAAAGACAGCATTCCACCTGTATCAAAGCCGCAGAGATCGGCGTATGTTACTTCATATTCGTCAAGTTTGTGCGCCTGATAAAAATCCTCATGCAAATTTACAAAAACGTCGGCGGCGGGAGCTTCCGCATAACGCAGCAAAACCGAATTATAATCGCTGTTCGTCCGGCACTCGCGGGCGATCAGAACGCAAAAACAGGGCAGCAGCTTATAAAGAGGATGCAAATGTTCCATATTTCCATCAATCCATCGCCCCATCATGTCATAAGCCGCGATGGTGATTTTGTCCTCATCCAAAAGTGCTTCATAATGGGAAATATTGGATTCGACGACGCCGTTTTGCCGCCAGTCGTCAGGCACATACACGCGAAAAAACACCTGAGAACCGTCGTCGCTTACGAAATAATCACCGGACACTAATTCATCGCCTTTTGCAATGGATGAGACAAACAGCGAAAACAGCGCCAGCGCCTCGCCGATAGGCTGACAAAGCGTCGTCCTCCCATTGTACGCCTGATTATTCGGATGAACGTAATACTGCGTGGCGTCGGAATGGTGCTTAAATCCGAAACTCTTGTAAATCTCGTCGTTGTTGCTCCGCACAACCTTGTATGAAATTTTAAAAATGTTCATCGCAATCTCCTTTTATTCTCCCTGTCAAGCAACAAAAAAGTACATACATATGCCCGATCCTTTGTACCCGCTTGCGTGTCTGAGCGACTTGAAAACGTGTATTCCGCGTAAGCGACCCGGCAAACGGAAATACCATCGCTGTTCCGATTGGAAGATCTCAACGCCCAAATCCTTTTTTGCGGATTTGAACGTGTTGATATGACAGCCTGCGTTAATATGGTACGACTGCGCGAACCCAACCAAACCTTTCGAGACGTTAGATAAACGACTGGCGGGCGATAGCCTTGCCCATTCTTCAATTCCACTCAAAAAAATCTTTTACAGTCCGGAATTCCAGTGCAGAGTTTATTAATCCATTGTGTGAACGGATAGACTTTCGACGCTTCCTGAGAATCCGTATCCAGCGAAGTTGACATAATACCTAATTATGGGAATTTGTGAACCAAGAGTATAGGACAGAAAACGCAGCTTATCCGTCCTATCCGTTATAGCGCCATAGCCACTTCTTTCTCTCCTAAGTGAATATTTATAATTTCCCTTCATGTCCGTTCGCTTCCGCCATTCCTATTAGATATGTGAATACCAAAGCGGGGATGCGAAGAATCGGCGCTGGAGTGTCGTGGTGAATGACGCCATAATCTGTAATGCCCTTTGTGACCACAAACGCTGACGTTACCTTCGATTCTGCTTCTTTTGTCAACGCGACAATGGCGTCTGTGGCGGGAATGGATGAATCGTTCCTATATTTCACCTCGCACAGTATCTTTTCCTTCGGCAAGCTAATGACCACATCAACTTCTTTTTGGTTTTCGCGCGCTTTACGGTAATATCCGATGCGGACGGTAGAAGCGGTCTGAAAAAAAGTGACAATGTGCTTGTACACTGCGGTTTCCACCATAATACCCATCTCTTGGTCGTCCGAAATGACGTCGTCCATCATCAGCACGGCATTTCGTATGGCGGCGTCAGCTATATAGATTTTCGGTTTGCCTTTCAACGCCGCCTTGCTGCCGACACCTATTGGCTCTGAACAGTATATTAGATTCGACATTTCAAGAAAACTGATATAGTCCTCAATCGTTTTCACGTTGATATTCTCTAGTTCCTTTGCCGCCGTCTGCGTGCTGAAAATGTCAGACGAGTTCATGCAAAGATAGAGAAACAGCTTTTCCATCGACAATGGGTTGCGGACGTTGAACAAGGTCAATACATCGCGTTTGATTACTTTATCCACCACATCCTCGCGCAGCATTCTTTGAGCGTAGGAATCGTCGTTTGCCAATACCAGTTCCGGAAAACCGCCGACTGTAAGGTAGCGGTTAAAATGACGCGCAAGCGGCGCGAAAAGGTTGATTAGGTCAGCCAGTTCGCCTTTTGGCATTTTTGCCAGCTTTGTCAGCCTGATATCACCATTGATTTCAGGGCGGTCGTCAAGCTGCATTAACTCACAATACTCGTAAAATGACAGTGTAGGCACTTTGAGGATATTCCACCGCCCCGCCCCGCTGTCCGACGCGCCTTTAACAATAATGGGACTTGCTGAACCGGTTGCGGTCAGTTTTATATCTTTTCGGGAATCGTAGATGACCTTCATCCACAATTCCCAGTTATCGGTGTATTGTATCTCGTCAAAGAACAAGTATTTTTCTCCCTCAATCGGATACAAGGTTTCGTATGTGTTCAGCACGTCCTCGACGTTCACCAATTTGATGATTGGGTTGTCAAAGGACACATACAGTATATTTCTTTTCGAAACGCCGCGCGCGAGAAGCGCTTCGATCATCTGATACATTATTGTTGATTTGCCCACGCGCCTTGCTCCCGATAAAACAGGGAATCGTCGTATTGTGGGATGTTCAAGGATTTTCATCGCCTCATAGAACGCAACGCGCTTTTGCGGCTTCGTTCCTTCGCTGATGGCATCCGAGTTTCGCCACCACGGATTGTATTTTTGCAATACTTTGATTACTTGCGCTTCGCTGACAATAGCCATATATCCACATCCAGTCCGACATATTTGCATCGTAATACCAATATGTATGGTACTTTTCTCCGTTATGATGGCATATAATCCGAAAAAATCAAGAAGATAAAACTCATATGAGTCATGTATTGTGAACGGATCAACTTCCTAAGCTTCACGCAAATCCGGAGTCAGGGAAGTTGACATAATACCGATTATTGGAAGTTGAGAACTAAGGAAACATGACAGAAACCGCAGCTTATCCGTCCTATCCGTATGTGTAATGTCTTTACAGACGCAGCCCGGACTTTCAGTACGGGTTGCGTTTCGTAATGACAGGAAGGTATTATTGAGAAGCTATGTCCATTAACCGACTTCAAAAAAACGTTCGATTCTTCCTCGCGGCGGTGTTCTTTTTGTCGGCGGCGGCGTCGCTTCAGGCATATCCGCGTATGAGTACGATTGTTGACGACATCCGGCAGGCGGATTTGATCGTTTTCGGAGATGTTTCACAAGAAGATGATTTTTCATTCCGCAAAAAAGCTGATGCTGAATTTGTCTTCACCATTGATTACACGCGCAATTTCACGATCAAACCTTTGGAGATTTTGAAGGGAGACGCCTCTCTTTTAGGGGAAACTATCAACCTGCAAGAAGACGGTTTTATTAGCGTCTGCGGAGGTCCAAATCTTGAAGTCGGGCAACAAATTGTCCTTCTTGTGAAAGACGCGGAAAAAGGCTGGACGGCGCTGGAAGGTTATTCCCGTGAATACATTCCCAGGGTGCGCTGTTTGATCGACATCCTTCGCGTAAATCCTGAAGCCGCCCGGATACAAAAATTTATCGACCTGATCCAAAACACGAAGGACGTTTGTCCTCAAGCCGATTGGAATGACGCCGGGCTTGCCGCTCAGTTCAGGTCTGCTCTTTACGCCATTCATGACAAAGACAGCTTTTCGGTCGTCGAAAAGGCGCTTCCAAACGCGCGGCCTGAGTTTCAGGCTCTCATACTGCGATGGATGAGCGAAACGGGAGATTTAAGAGCAGTCCCTTCTCTTTCGCGTTACATTGATTCGCAAGACCACGACGTGTGGTATGAAGCTAGAACAAGCCTGATTTCTTACTTCCCAGGCGCTCCGGGGGTTACCGAGGCGTTTCTGGAAAAGTGGAAAACAACGCCTGATATTGCTCACGGCTCCATTCTTGATTACCTTTACAAACGTGTGTCTGATCCCGAAGTGGACAAAGCATATCTGGAACGGTTTGAAGCTGAACCATCCTTTTATGTTAAAGCGGCGACGGCGTTTCGCGATGGTCCGGCGGCTGACGCGAAGAAATATTGCATCCAAGTCATTGAGGATGCTTTAATCAATGATTCCTCGCTAACATCGCTCCTGGCAGATTGCGTGGCGACGGCTCTAAGCCCGGCTGAACAAAACAAATACATCCCTCTGATAGCCGGTTACCTGGAGAAGCAGATAGAAAATAACGATTCGGGATATGCCGGAAAGAACGCCTTGCGGGCGGCGTTGTCCGTTAAACATCCCGCGCTGATCCGAGCGTTAATTCTGTCCTTAAAAAAGCAGAATAAGATATTTGATACGTTTGATCAGGATAAGCAATTAAGCGTCGTGTCGGCTATTCGCGCATATGGCAAAGACGCTTCGGACATGGCGGTCAAAGAGATTTTCTCGCAGATTGACGAAGCATTGCGGGAGAGGCATTTTTCAATGGAAAACTTCTGGCCGATTATCGCGCTTGTGTGGCTTGGGACCGAGCAGGACATAAGCGCGATGCGGCAGATTCTGGAGGACAATCGCGCCGGTGAAGAATATGAGCAACTTGCGGCTTCGCTTAAACCCATTTCCAAAATTCCGGATGAAACCGCGTTTTGGATCGAAATGATTAAAAACGGATCGAAGTTTCCATCTGAGTCCGTGAAGTGGTTTGCCGCGCGACTGGGGCAGTTGCAGGATAAGCGCGCCATCCCCACGCTCATGGGCATTTTGGAAGAAAAGACGCCTGTAGATGAACAGCCTGTCTATCGCGCTTTGGCAAAAATTGGAAAACCCGGAATAGAGCAACTGAAATCCTTCTCTTTAAAGCTTGATGTGCATTCAACCTCATCAAGACATAGAGATATCATTGACGTTCTCTGTGAATCGGAGAAAGAAAACCTTCTGCCGTTTCTAAGACAATTGGTTAAAAACAATTCCAGCGTCGGAAGCTCTCAGCCCTGGATGTGTATCGAGCAATATGGCTCCGTGGAGGATATCGCCCTTTTGACGCCCTATACTGATTACTGGAAATACGGTCCAGGCCGCCTTTATTGGCCGCGCAGCGCCCTCGCTCAACTGCGGCAAAAATACGGATACGATATAACCGGCCCCATCCGGAAAAAATAATCGCGCGCGTAATTCGTAGTTTCATTGTCGATTTTCGCGTCCATCCGATGTATGTTCGCTCCTTTCGCAATAAGGAATCGGGAAATACAAACGGGCGTCCGTCACATCTTCTTCACCTGAAATCCATATTTCATTGGAAAGAAATTCCGTGGGGGCATAAATGAGATGAAATTCCAAAATGCGTCGCGCGCTGTTTTTTCTATCGGGAAGAGCGGCGTATGGCGTATAATCAATAATTTGTGGGAACAATCCTGCGGATTGCCGCATAGGATACTTTGACCACAAGAAAGGTCGTGTCCACGGCGCGCTTGCCTCAAAGTGAAGCGCCGCGCTGCCGGACAGGGCTGTAAATGGAAATTTGAAATAAGAGGCTGTCCGCCTCTAAAAAGGAGCGTTCTATGAAATTCAGAATAATGATGGTCGCGATGGTTTTGTTATTGTTGACCGGCATCGCGTTCGGGAAAGAGGAAGCCGTCACGACTATCGACGGCAAGTGGACCGGAAATTACTCCACCGGCTTCGGCGAGCCTATGAAGATGGAATATACGTTCAAAGCCGAAGGAGACGTCCTGACAGGAAGCACCCTGGGCGGCGCCAACGGCGAACAGATTCCAATTTCAGAAGGCAAAATCGACGGCAACAAAATTTCATTTGTCGTTTTAGTGTCCATGCAGGGGCAGCAAATGCGATTCAGCTATACCGGCGAACTTGCAGGCGAAAAGCTCAAATTAAAATTTACGACAGGCGGCCAAATGGGAAGCACCGGCGCGTTTACCGTCACTCGCGCAAAAGAAAAAGCAACGAAGGAAAAAAAGAAGAAGTAACCGCAATACACGCCGGCGCCGCAAAGCCGGAAGACTTTGCGATTGCCGCGTGTTACAGATTCAATTTTTTTCGCCAGGTCAGGTTGTTTTTGATCATTTCCGGAATCGGCAGTTTGTATGGGCAGCGCGTTACGCACTGCCCGCATTCCGTGCAAGCGCGTAAAGGACTGTTTCAATAGCCTGCGTTTCGCTGACACGTTGAATGGGGATTCCGCCGAATCCCATCCGTTCAACTTCGATTCCGGTTTTTCCCAATACCACTCGTTTCATAATCACCAAACCTCCCATTTCCCGCGTGTCGAGAATAATAGCACGGTATGTAATTGCAATAGTCGGGTCGGCGCTGATATGGAGCTGTCAACTTCCGACGTGGTATCGGTCGGGCGCGCAGAACCAGGCGATAATGCTTGCCAGAAGAGTGACCAGCGCAAGCCTGCGTATGAAAAGCCAGTGGCGGGGGCCGGATTTGATGATGGATATGTCTTCAACATAAACGGTTTCGCAGGCGCCGTTGCCGGTATCGGTGCGGACGGTGCTGGTTCCGCGGGAAAAATTGCCGTGCGAATACTTGGCAAGATAACCGGTAAAGTGAATCTGATCGCCGACCCTGACTTTGCGGAGCGTTTTGTTGATGTCGCGTCGATTCGAGAGCATGTGATTATTGGAAAGGTGCTCGTTGGAATAGCGGCGCCAGTCTTCTATCGACGAGCTATAAATGCTGCATGACCATTCTCCGCTGCTGAATTTCAGCTTTTCATAAATGCCTGAAAAAGCGTTCCTGCCCCATATGACGCAAAGATCGGCCGTATTCAGATGATCTTTCCAGAGCTTATGAGACAGATCGGCGAAACTGTCGGATTCGTGCTTGCTGACGACGAGTCCATAAAGTTCGTAACTATAAAGCGGGTGGATGTGATATGAAATTTTATCGACGGTGACATCGAAAGGCATTTTACCGGTTTTTTTCTGAATCGGGTCGTCTTTCAGCCGTGAATCAAGCTTGTCGGGTGAAGGCAACGTGTCTCTAAAATAAACGCCCAGGATAAAAACGGCCAGACTGATGAGAAATGTCTTCCTGATGATTTGCAGCATACTGCCGTCCCCACTAACCTCGATATTTCCCACGATATTTAACCGCGAACTAACGGTATCGACATCCGGCGGGTAAGACTTCAGTATTTTTATTAAAGGAATTAGGGTATAATGCAGGCGCGTTATCACATGACGTAGCGAGCGGGTGCAACAAAATACTTGACAACATACCGACTCAATACTATTGTGGATTCTGAAACAATATCGGTTTATGTTCAATACATATGTTTTGTAAAAAAAGGATAAGACAGATGATCTTCCAAACAAAATACTCTATGTTGACATGGTTTGGATTTAGCTTAATGATGTCGTTTTTGCTTGCGAGAGTGAATCATGTGGAAGTACGATAAAAACCGGCGCTCATAGTTGGCCGGACGCGATTTTTTTGAATGATAGTAATGTACCTAAAGAGAGTATAGATCGTTATGCGTATGATTTAAAAGAAGCGGATTATTGCCGTGGAAAATAATTTATTCGAAGCAATAGCGCTGATGACGGCGTCGCGGTCGCCGTTATAGGAAAATTAACCACAACCGATAATTTCGCGTATGTAAAATGCGGAGAAGAAAAAACCTGCGGTTTTGGATACGGACCTATATCCGCGCCGGCGCAGATAACATATTTGAGTATGCGGCATCTGACGGGAGACGTCGATCTATTAAAATGATTCGCAAAAACCGATGGGGTCGTTTTTATTTTGCGCAAGTGTGAGATAAAATTCTGTCGGCGTTTTCAAAAAGTATTTTATCCAGATCATCGTCGGTTAAACCAAGATTTTTGATGTTTTCCCATTCCAGTTTGTAATCCCACATTGGGTAGTCTGTGCCGAACATAAATCTTTCCACGCCTAAAGCGTTGAAGATTTCCAAAATTGTTTCGGGTTTAAGAAACATAAACGACGAACATGTATCGAAAAACGTGTTGGGTGTTTTCATGTAGCCGTCTAAATCATCCCATTCCGACCAGCCGCCCATATGAGCGCAAATAAATGTTAAATGTTTAAAATTTAAGGCGGCTTTAACCATTTGTTTAGGGCTGCTGAAATTAAAGCGGTTGTCGCCCGTATGCGCCAAAACGGGCAATGAACCGTCAAGCTCCTCAAAAATCCTGAAAGCCTGCGCGCCGTCTATTTCAAACCGCTGAAAGTCAGGGTGCAGCTTGATGCCTTTCAGGTTGAGCGTTTTTATGCGCGCCAGTTCCGTTTTGAGTTCCTGCCTGCTCATGTCCGGCAAGAGAGTGGCGAAAGGGATCAGTCTGCTCTCGCTTTCCGCGCTTGCCGCAAGAAAATTATTTATCGAAAACACCTGGTTTTTGGTTGTCGCAACCGAGCTTACCACGATTTTAACGACATTCGCTTCTTCCGCGAGCCGCAAAAGTTCGCCGAGTTCTCCCGTTTTTGAATTGAACGGCACGTTGTAATCGCGTTCTATGTTGCGGTAAAACCCCTCTACCGCCTTGACAGCCTGTTCCGCGACCTTCTGCGGATATATGTGCGCGTGAGCGTCTATAACTTTTCTTCCGTTAAACATCCGAAAATACTACCATAAAAAATTATCGTTTGGGACGCGCCTCCGGTTTCTTCACAGATGGAGCGCGCGCCGTAAAAATTGCAGACATGGAAGCGCGGGCGTCCCAAAGGACACAGAAAAGTTGACAAACAATAGAAACTTGATAGATTGTTTTCCTGTCCGCGCGGCGTGGCGCATTGGACAGCGGAAGAAAAATACGGTTTATTCGCCGTTCATGACGGATTGAAGGTGAACATGAAAAAAACAATATCATCGTCGTTTTTGTTGTTTATCGTCGCCGCCGTATTGTCGCATGTTCTTATTCTCCACCATCACCACAAAAATTCTTCCGTTTGCTTCCTGACCGTTAATTGTGAAGACAGCGAAGAAACGCAGCAACATTTCCATGATTCAGACTGCTATCAATGCAAAGATAACTGCAATATGGAAAAATGCCCGCTTGAAGAGGTATATAGAAGGCTTGACAGCCACAAACCGGTTATTGAAACAAGCCTCAATAAATGTGTTCAGCATCCGATTCCTGCCGATTTAACCGCTGAAACCGCCGGTCTGGAATATTTATCGTTCAGGCTGGAACCATATCCGCCACCCTGTCATACCGGCTATATCTCTGATTCTTTTGGATTAAGAGCGCCTCCAACCCTCGTTTAATTCCAAATCGGGAAAACGCTGAATAATCGTCCGCGCCGGAGGCGCTTTCACGGAGGATTGGGCGATGTGACTCCGTGCATGGCGGGACAAAAACGCCGGCGGGGATGTCTGCGCTCCCATGTCAAAAACGTTATTAAAAATTGGGGATTTTAATCATGAAAGCAAAAATAATTATCGTATTTTTAGCGGCGCTCGCCCTGGCGGGCTGCGCACGGGATCATGATCACGAAGCGGAAGGCCACGACCATGCCAAAGGCGAAAATATTCATATTCACGATGAAAGCCTTCAACTGACAGGGTATGGCAACGATTTTGAGGTTTTCGCCGAAGCGGCGCCCTTTGTCACCGGACACACGAGCGATATACTGGCGCACATTTCCTTACTGAAAAATTTCAAACCGCTCGCGGACGGCGGCTTAACGGCAAGCCTGATTATAGGAGAGACCTCTGTTCGCCAAACTATTGAACAGCCCGCCAGACCCGGCGTTTATCAATTATCGCTGCAGCCGGCCGCCGCCGGAAAGGGGAGCCTGGTGTTCGATATTCGATCGCCCGAAGGAACGGACAGAATAGTTGTTCCCGATATAACGGTTTACACCGATGAGCATGAAGCGCGCGAGGCAGCCGCCGAAGCCGCGGCTGCAAGCGTCAACGGCGCGGTATTTACCAAGGAGCAAAGCTGGAAGGCGGATTTTGCCACCGACGAAGCCCGCGGCGAGCATTTTGGACAGGTTATTCGCGCGACGGCGCAAATCCAGCCGCCGAAGGGCGATGAATGGGTGATTTCCACCGGCGCGAGCGGCGTAGTGCTTTTCCTTGACGACAATATAATGGAAGGGAAAGTGGTAAGCGCGAAACAGCCCCTGTTTTCCACCGACGGCAGCAGCATGGTTGATAACGACTTTTCATTGCGCCACGCCGAAGCGGAAAGCGGACTCAAACGCGCCGGAGCCGAACTCAAACGCGCAAGAACCGGGCTTGACCGCGCAAGAACCGGACTCGACCGCGCCAAAGCCGAACTCGACCGCAAGCAGGAACTGGCGAAGGATTTCATCGTTTCGCAAAACGATTTACTGAATGCCAAAATGAATTTGACCACCGCCGAAACGGATATGGCTAACGCCGAAACGGATGTGTCCAATGCTGAAACGGGACTGGCCAACGCCGAAGCCGTGTACAACAACAGTTTGCGCAAAAACTTCGCGACCGGCAAATACGTCGTCAACTCGCCGGTCGGCGGATTCGTTACCCGCGTACTGGCGCGTAACGGCGAGTATGCCGAAGCCGGACAGCCCATCCTGGTAATATCGCAAAACCGCGACCTGCTGATAAAAGCCGAATTGCAGCCCAGGTATTTCGATATGCTGAACCGTATTGTATCGGTAAATATCAGGCGGATGAACGACGACCGCGTTTACACGCTCGAGGAATTGGGCGGCCGCCTG
>Ga0268262_10004439_pt1 | contig 14507 bp, 11 predicted proteins | sample TergutNc150P3_FD_190354 | JGI IMG/M metagenome (GOLD analysis project Ga0268262, IMG submission 190354) | Nasutitermes corniger P3 segment gut microbial community from laboratory colony in Florida, USA - Nc150 P3 (SPAdes) (version 2) | ecosystem: Host-associated > Arthropoda: Insects >... | reverse complement strand
CCCATTCGACAGGCAATAATACTCACACTTTAACCAATCGTTTCAATAATCTAACAACATTACATTACTCATTTATAGAGGCGACAAGCCGTATACTTACGGTTTTAGCATATATACCCTCGTTGAGGGAAACCGCCTTAAAGGCGTAACATTTCGTGTTTACCCACTTTATAGTGGAGTGAGTTTGCCGAAAGCAAACTCAAAAGCGATTTTACAAAGTAAAATTGCCTTAGCACAAAAGGAGGCTTTTCCATGAAGAAAAGTAAACTATTGGCGTTGGGCTTGATAGCCCTTGTGTTGGCTGGCGGACTCGCGCTGGCAAGTTGCAACGAGCACCCTAATTGTCCCGGCGGCGGTTCATCAGGCGGAAAGGGTGGGTGTGAAATACGTTATTCTACTACTACTACTGGTAAAGTCACTAGCTACAAGATCAGCACAAATAAAGATTGTAACGACCAATGCATTGATATCCAAAAGAAGACTAAGGTTGACTCTAGTGGCCATGACGAATATAGCTGCACGTGCTTGTAGCTGCTACCCATACCAGGTAATGCTTGGGTGACAGGCACGGAGTAACCAACCGGCTTAGTAAAGACGGAGCAGAATAAAAGTTCTGAATGAGGGGCGGGGATTAATTTCCTCGCCCTTATTTGCATGTTGAATTGCCCCAGTAAGCGCAACAGTGCCTAAAACCGCCTAATTCCACCATTTTGACCCAATTTCGGGGATTCAAAAACGTTATCCAGCAAATTTTCCTAAACCGAGCCAGAATTGTCTAATTATTTAAATTATGATAAAATCATTTAAAAAGGAAGCCTATATATGGGAAAAGAGAAAAAATCTACAACTGTCGGCGTACAGTTAACAATGGGACTGTTTTTTATTTCGGCGTTGATGGTGTTGCTGGTTTCGATAGTTGTAAATATTCATGTGAATCATTATGTAAAGATGATTACCGAATCGACTCAAAACCATTTAAAGGCGGCGGCTCAAGCGGCGGCGTTATTTGTCAGCGTTGAAGAATTGGATCGTTATCATACTGTGGAAGACGCAAAAAATCAAAGTTACCGCGAGTTAAAAATGCGGCTTATACAGTTTGCCCAGGAATACAATGTTTTGTATGTTTCTTATCTGCGGCAATACGATCAAGATAATTTCCAGTACATTGTTGACAATGACTTTGATCCCAAAACCGTAGTAGGTCCGGGAACTATTTTACCGATTGAAGATATTGCCAGATCCGCCCTTGCGGGAAATGTAACGGCGACAGACCTTGGCAGTTATAATGAAAGTTGGAACGGACTCATTGCCGGTTTTGCTCCGGTATATGATCAGGACGGTAAATTCTACTGTGTCGCGGACGTGGATATAAGCGACTCTGTTATTTTAGAACAGCGGAAATATTCACAAATCATGACAATACTCCAAATTCTCGCCCTTTCCGTTTCTGTGATCTTTGGTATTTTAAATTCGCTGTTGTACCGAAAGAAAGCGATTGAAATAGAAGAAGCCCATACCAGACTCCAGTATTTTAACAATAATATGCGTCAGGCTTTTTCTACATATTTGTCGGAAGACGTGGTAGAAGAAATAATATCAGACCCGCAGCGGCTTCAGCTTGGCGGAGTAAACCGCCACATGACCGCTTTGTTTTCCGATATTAAAGGTTTTACCGGTATAGCGGAAATGCTTACGCCGAATCATTTGGTTGATCTTCTTAACTATTATCTTTCCACAATGAGCGATATTATTTTGGAGCAAAAGGGAACGATAGATAAATATCAGGGAGACTCAATAGTTTCTTTCTTTGGCGCGCCGCTGGAACTTGGGGATCACGCATTGCGGGCATGCACAGCCGGAATAATAATGAAGCGGATAGAGAGCGATGTAAATAAATATGTTCTGGAAAAAGGCATAAGTCCGTCCCCGCTGTTGACCCGCATCGGCGTTAACACCGGCGAGATGGTAGTAGGAAACATGGGAACGCAAAAAAAGATGAACTACACTATCATCAGCAACGCGGTAAACCTTGCTTCCCGCCTTGAGGGAATAAACAAAGTATACGGAACATGGATTCTTGCCACGGATTCAACGATACAGGAAACAAAGGGCAAACTTTTAACAAGACGGCTTGATCGCGTCAGGGTTGTGGGAATAAACGAATTAGTGCGTATACATGAGGTATTGGAATTAAAATCGGAAGCTACCGACGCATTATTTGAAAGGGTATATCTTTTTCACAAAGCGTTTGATCTTTTTGAAGAACGCAACTGGAAAGACGCAGAAGACGCGTTCAATCAGGTGCTTAAAGCATACCCCGACGACGGACCTTCCGTACATTTTATTGAACGCTGCCGCCAATACATGGAATATCCGCCCGCCGACGACTGGGACGGAAGTTTTAAAATTACGGAAAAATAATCGGTCTTAACACGGCATTTTAGATTTTTCTTTTTGTGGATCGATATCGTATTTCCTGTTATAGTTAACAAAAGGAGCGCGATATGGAAAAAATAGCAAGTTTTCAGGTTGATCATTTACGGTTAAAACCGGGAGCCTATGTTTCACGCATAGATCAATTTAAAGATGTGGTACTCACCACTTTTGATCTTCGTTTTAAAGAGCCGAACAAAGAACCGGTAATGGATCAGCCGGCGCTGCATACGATTGAACATTTATGCGCGACATTCCTGCGCTCCCACAAAGAATGGGGTCCCAAAACAATATACTTTGGACCGATGGGCTGCCGCACCGGTTTTTATATCATTCTTGAAGGAAATTATAAATCTGTCGATATTCTTCCCCTGCTGTCAGAAATGTTTGACTGGATAGAAAAGTTTGAAGGCGCCATTCCCGGCGCACATCCCGCCGAATGCGGCAACTGGCGAGATCAGAATATCGACATGGCAAAATGGGAATGTCACAAATACGCCAACTTGTTAAAAAAAGCATCAAAAGAAAACTTGGAATACCCAAGCCCGGTGATGTAGAGACTGTTTAATAAAACCTTATTGTTTTTCTTGCCAACTTAACGATTCTGGATTAAAATTTAAGAAAGGACTCCGCTTTTAATGCGACAGGGAGAATTTTAATGCCGGAACTGCGCTCTATTATTAAAAGAGTTGGAGCAACCATTGCTGTATACGGGCAAATAATGCTTGTTTATCTGGCATTCACGTTGATGGTTATTTTAAGCTATCTCTACGTGGAAAAAATGATGCTGTCGCGTCTGGAAGACGCAGTGAACACCTCGCTTGACTTCATGCAGGTAGGCATAGAATCCGATCTGGCGGAACCGGAGAAGTTCCTTCAAAGCGTTTCACAATCCATAAGGAACATGATAATCAATGGTTACGGACCCGACCTGATCCAAAAATATATAAAAGAAGATATAACCCCCAATGTAATTAAATATGATAAACGCAAATTGGGCATAAACAGAATGTACGGTTATTTTGAAGTATTCAAAGGTTTAGAGCTTATTAACGGGGAATGGAAGCCGTCTGTAGATGATAACCTGCGGGAAAGTCCCTGGTACAAAGCGGCAGTTGAAGCAAACGGAAAAGTTGTTTTCACAACGCCGTATTTCAACGCGCGAATACGCAGTTATGTACTTACATACTCAAGGCATATTTTTAACGGAGACAAACCCCTGGCGGTTATCGCGATAGACGTTCCAATTGATAAAATCATAGATTATGTTACCGAGATGCATGTCACCGATGACGGTTACGGGATACTGCTGGACGAAAATTTGGGACTAATCGCCCATCCGGACGTGTATATGATAGGAAAATCGCTGCGAAACGTGAACAGCAGACTGGCAAGCCACCTTGCCTATTATTTGGAAAATAGCGAGGAGTACATTCCAAAAAACATGGCAATCAATTACAAGGGCATGGAGTCCATTGTTTTTTCCAGAAAGTTAAGAACCGGTTGGTACATCAGTCTTATAGCGCCCGTCAACAAGTATTACCGCGAAGTCAGGAACATGGGGCTGGTACTTACCGTTCTTGGCATTATAATGGCGACTGTTTTGAGCGTCATCCTGTGGCGTATTAACAATTCAAAGAAAAAAGTGGAAGAAGAAAACAAACAGAAAAGCGATTTCCTCGCGAAAATGAGCCATGAAATCCGCACACCGATAAGCGCTATTCTGGGTATTACCGAAATCCAGCTTCAGGATCGCACGCTTCGGGAAGATATAAGAGAGGCGTTAGGCAGAATTTACAGTTCAGGGGATTTACTGCTGGGAATCATCAACGACATATTGGATTTTTCAAAAATAGAAGCCGGCAAAATGGAACTGGTGCCTGTTAAATATTATGTCTCAAGTATGATTAACGATATTGTACAGTTGAATAAAATAAAGAACGAAAACAAGCCCATTGAATTCAAGCTGCAGGTGGATGAATTCCTTCCGGCTGAATTGATCGGCGACGAGCTTCGCATTAAACAGATCATGAATAACCTGCTCTCCAACGCATTCAAATATACGGATAAGGGCGAGGTTGCGCTGTCGATTACCGCTGAACAGGCGCGGGGAGGATTATCAACTACCGCGACCATTGTTTTCAAGGTATCCGATACAGGGCAGGGTATGACGACGGAACAGATACAAAAAGTGTTTGACGAATATTCCCGCTTTAACATGGAAGTCAACCGCACAACACAGGGTACGGGTCTGGGCATGAACATCACTCGGAATTTAGTATATATGATGGACGGCAGTATCTTTGTAAAAAGCACACCGGGCAAGGGAACGGAAGTTACCGTAAAACTGCCGCAGCGGATTGAAAGCTCAGGCGCCATAATAGGCAAGAAAATGGCCGAGACCCTGCAGCAGTTCAAGATGAGCAGCGCGTCCCAAGCGGAAAAAGCGCAAATCACTTATGATCCCATGCCTTACGGAAGCGTACTGGTAGTGGATGACGTGGAAACCAATTTATACGTTGCCAAAGGTCTCTTGTCGCCTTATGAACTTTCACTGGAAACTGCCAACAGCGGATTTGAGGCGATAGACAAAGTTAAAAGCGGCGGCGTTTATGACATAATCTTTATGGATCACATGATGCCGAAAATGGACGGCATTGAAGCGACAAAGATACTGCGTGAAATGGGATACAATGGAAACATCATCGCGCTGACAGCCAACGCCATTGTCGGGCAGTCTGAAATGTTTATGAAAAACGGCTTCAACGGTTTTATTTCCAAACCCATAGACATACGCCAGCTGAACGCCGCACTTAACAAAATGATACGTGACAAACAGCCGTTTGAAGTTATTGACGCGGCGCGCCGGCAAAAAGCAGACAAGAAGCCAGACCAAAAAACACCTCAACCGCAACCGCCGCCGCACTCTGCCGTCTTGCAGGCGAAAGAAATTTTTGTCCGGGATGCGGAAAGAGCGGTTTCCAGGCTGGAAACAATTTATAAAAATGAAGCGCCAAAATCGGAACAGGCGGGGCAGGATCGAGCTATAGACATGATAATAACCGAAATTCCCAAGTTTATCGAAGCGCTGCGGAAAGGGAGCGAAAAATTAAAAGCTGGCGTAAAAGGCGGCGAGCCGGAAAACGAAGATATCGGATCACTTGAAAAACTGCAAATTCTTCATAAGGCATACAAGGAGCGCGACAAACAATCCGGAAAAGCAGAGCAATAAGTTAAACTAAAAAACATGGGCGCGCACGAAAAAAGATCTTTTGAATACAAACTATTGCCAGCTATTGATGTCGTAATCGTCAATATTATCCTGATTGATCATAAATGTCGTAATCGGGACATTCTTCTCGTAATGCTGCTTATTCAGAATTTTATACGCAACTTCGACCGATGTCTTCGCGATGTTGATTGGGCTTTGCGCGCCCGTACCGGCAAACTGTCCGCGCTTGGCGATCTCTGCTTTTGCCGCGGGTGATCCGTCAACGCCGTATATGAGAATGTCAGTGCGTCCCGCGGACTGGCAGGTGGCATAAGCAGCGAGCGCAACAAGGTCATTGCTGCCTATAAGAGCTACTACTTCGGGATTGGACTTGAGCATTTCTTCGGTATAGTTCCGCGCCAGAGAAACATTACCCTGCGCATCTCTAAGGAACACTATGGTAAAACCTTTTCCCTCAATTGCTTCTTTAAAGCCATTGATTCGGTTACGAGTCGAGATCCTTGCCGGAGAATCGAGGATGGCGATAGGTCCGCCGTTGGGGAAACGTTTTACCATGTCAACGCCGCAGATATAACCCGCATTCTTGTTGTCAGAACCCACGTAAGCGGCTACTAGATCTATATCCTTCACTTCCGAGTCAAAATTTATTACAGGGATATTAGCCTTGTTAAGGGAAACCAACGCGGGACGGATCGCTTCCAAGTCAACAGGGTTAAGAAAAAGAGCGTCGATTTTCTGGGAAATAAGTTCCTCGATCTGACTGACCTGCCTTTCGCGATCCCTGTCAGGATCAACGGTTATCAGCCTGTCGCCGTTTTTCTCCACTTCTTCACGGATTGTTTTCTCCAGAATGGTAAAGAACGGATTACCAAGATAAAAACATGTGAAACCGAATGTCCTTACTTGTTTCTCCCGCTTACAACCGACAAACATCACGCTTGACGCGAAAAGCGCCAATAAACAGATCGTCATAATCCTTTTCATGCCAGTTTTCTCCAACTTCTTTTAATGTTTCATTTTTGCACATTTAAAGAGATTTAGTCAAGCTTGGAAATTTAGGAATAGAGGATACCCATGAATAACATGCAAACGGCAAATAAATACGTTCCTGATTATTTAGTTACTCCCGGCGAAGTTCTTGAGGACTATCTTGGATACGCAGGGATCACACAAGCCGCGCTTGCGAACAGAACAGGTTTGTCAAAAAAGACTATAAACGAAATAGTAAAGGCAAAATCAGCTATTACCGCGGAAACCGCATTAAAGTTTGAACGTACTCTTGGTCGTCCCGCGCATTTTTGGAGCAACCTTGAAAGACAGTATCAAGAAGACAAGGTTCGCCTTGCCGATAAAATGCAGTTGGAAAAAGACCTGCAATGGCTTGATATGTTCCCGATAAATGCAATGGTAAAATACGGATGGATAGAAAAACACAAAGAAAAAGTTTTACAGCTTGATGCGTTATTACGTTTTTTTGCCATTGCGTCTCCACATCAATGGGAAACAATATGGGGACATGAATTGCAGGCAGCCTTTCGCAAAAAAGAAAGTTCCTCAAAAGATGATGCCGTAATTTCTGCATGGTTACGCAAAGGAGAAATTGACGCACAACAACAGAATTGCGAATCGTATGACAAACAAAAATTTAAAAACAGCCTTGCTGAAATTCGTTCTCTTACAAAAATAGATACACCTAAAATTTTTGTTTCAGAACTTGAATCAATTTGCGCCGCCGCCGGAATTGCCATTGTTTTTGTTCCCGCTTTACCTAAACTTGGCATTTACGGCGCAACACGTCGGCTTAATGACAAATATATCATGCAATTAAGCGTATACGGGAAAAGCAATGACCAACTCTGGTTCACTTTTTTTCATGAAGCCTGCCACATTATAAAACATTCACACGGAGAGCTTTACATTGAATGTCATGGACAAGATGATGAAAAAGAAAATGAAGCAAATGCTTTTGCGCGGGACATATTAATACCGCCGAAAGAACTATCAAACTTTCTTGCATCCGCTTATAAACCGACACTATCGCAAATAAGAAGGTTTGCCGCACGCATTGGCATTGCGCCCGGTATTGTTGTGGGAAGATTGCAGCATGACAAAATAATACCCATGAGTTGGGGAAATGATCTTAAAGAGCGTTATGAATGGGCGGAGGAGTAGAATATGCCCACGCTCAACTGGCTAACAAGAGAACAAGACCTCAAATAAAATATTTTTCATAGAGTAATACCTTTACAATAAATCCTTTTTATCCTTCTTAATATACAGGGGGATATTATGGTTTATGGGTATATACGAGTCAGCACGGACAAGCAAACAATTGAAAATCAACGGTTTGAAATTACACGGTTTTGCAAAGCAAAAAGATTTAAAATCGAGAAATGGATAGAAGAAAAAATCAGCGGTACAAAAGCTCCAGAAAAAAGACAGTTGGGTAAGTTGTTAAAACTTGTGCAAGAAGGGGATACTATCATCTGCTCTGAATTGTCTCGTCTTGGAAGATCGTTTTTTATGATAATGTCGATCCTTTCAGGCTGTATGGAGCGTGGCGTAAAGGTTTGGACAATAAAAGATAACTACCGTTTGGGCGATGACATACAAAGCAAAGTTTTAGCATTTGCTTTCGGTTTATCTGCAGAAATAGAGCGCAACTTAATCGCACAGAGAACAAAAGAGGCTCTTGCCCGCTGTAAAGCAGAGGGAATAATTTTAGGTCGCAAACCGGGAAGAGCTATCAACGTAAGGTTAACGGGGCATGAAAAAGAGATACGGAAAATGCTTCGTGAAGGGAAAAATAATGTCGAAATAGGGAAACGGTTTGGCGTACATAGGCAGACTGTTAGATTCTTTATCCGTGAAAGGCTTACAAAGTGGAAATTAAAGAAGCTGTTTCATGCGAAGGAATAAAATCACCATTTGTTAGTGTCGTTTAAAACACAGAAAATATCCATACTATAATATATATTGCCATAAAATTTTAGGTTTTATCAAGACAAAAATTAGGAATTTTATAAAAACAAACAATAAATATATCTCATTAATTGCAAAAAACAAGCCTATTTTCTTCCTTAATAATGCCATTTTCAAATGGTGGAATAATAATGTCATCCAATGTTTCCAAACAAAAAAGAAAAGACCTTACCGATAAAATAAAAACAATCCATAAATATATCGCCTCCGCCAAACCTGATGAAAATACTCGTAATTTTCTGGTATGGCTTTCCGAAATAGAAAAAGAAATAAACACAAAAAAATTCGGTCTTGTTTTTGAAGAACACCGGGAAGATATAGATGATACTCTTGAAACACATACCCCCGTGTTGACTGAAAATAAAAAGCTATTAATTGACAATGGCGGTCAAGTCAATTTTCTTATTGAAGGAGATAATTTAGCCGCTTTAAAACTTTTACTTAAAACACATAAAGGGAAAATTGATTTAATATATATTGACCCACCGTATAATACAGGTAATAAAACATGGAAATATAATAATGATTATGTAAATAAAGATGATGCTTTTCGTCATTCAAAATGGTTATCTTTTATGAAATACAGATTGTTAATTGCTAAAAAACTTTTAAAAGAAACAGGAATATTTGTATGTGCGATTGATGATTATGAATTTTCGGAATTAAAATTACTAACTGATGAAATATTTTCAGAACAAAATAAACTTGGAACGGTAGTTGTTATTCATAACCCAGGAGGGCGACAAGATGAAAAATTTTTCCCTACAGCACATGAATATATGCTTATTTACGGTAAAAATATATTAAAATCGAATGTAAATACTTTATCTTTATCAGAAGAAAAAATTGCACAATACACTAATAAAGATAAATTTGGAAAATACAAACTTCGTGGTTTTCGTAGAAGTGGGGCAAATTCAAGGCGTCAAGACCGACCGAATTTATATTACCCGATATATTACAATAATAAGACAGGAGAGTTAACTATAGAAAAAAAACAAGATTTTAATAAGTTATTGCCTATTGATGCAGATAACATTGAAAGGTGTTGGCGATGGAATCCAAAAACATTTATTGACAAAAAAGCAAAATATATAGAAGTTAAAGAAAAAAATGGTAATTATGATTTATATGTCAAAGAAAGAGAAGACGATAATATTGGTGAAAGAGCAAAAACTTTTTGGTTTAAGCCAAAATATGCATCTGTTGGCGGCACTTCAATACTAAAAACTATATTCAACAGAACAGAAAAAATATTTGATTATCCCAAGTCACTTGATTTAATGATAGATGTAATAAAAGTAACATCAAATCCAAATAGTGTTATTTTAGATTTTTTTGCCGGGTCTGGTACAACTGGTCACGCAGTTATGGAACTTAATCAAGAAGGCGGTAATAGACATTTTATTCTTTGTACTAACAACGAAAACAATATTTGCCGCGATGTAACATATGAAAGAATTAAACAGGTAATAAAGAAAATTATTCAACAAGTCTCAAATACTACAAAATTGATTACATTCTAATTAGCGATAAAATCTACTATGAATATGCTGATGAACTTTTGGAACATATTCGCGAACTCGTTGAATTGGAAAACGCTATAAACTTTACCGGAAACGATAAAATAGCAATAGTATTAACTAATGAAGAATTAGCTAAATTTGTATCAAACATTAAAAAATTCAAAAACTGCCGTAAACTTTATAAGGCGCATAACATACTTGTTTCCGGCAAACAAAGAGAAGCGTTGAAAAACGCAAAGATTAGGATTATTGTAATTCCCGACTATTATTACGGGGAATTGGAGACATAATATGGAAATAGACCTACTCCCCTTTCAATACGACACGGTACAACTTTTGCTTGAAGAAATGGAAACCCCTCACAGAGACATTATACTTAAAAGTTGTACCGGAAGCGGAAAAACAATAATACTTACACATTTCATGTATGAATATTTGAAAGGTCATACAAAAACCGTATTCATTTGGCTTACCCCCGGTAAAGGCGATCTTGAAGAACAAAGCAAGGAAAAAATGGACAAATATGTCCATTGGAGTCAGACCAAATTATTATCCGATATAATGACATCGGGTTTTTCAGAAAATGACGCTTGTTTTATAAACTGGGAAAAATTAACCAAAAAAGGAAATAACGCCCTAAAAGACAGTGAACGTACAAATTTCCTTGAATATATAGAAAAAGCTCATAACGAAGGACTTGCCTTTAAAATTATCGTCGATGAAAGCCATCAGAACGATACAATAAAAGCAGATGACATTCTTTCCTACTTTAATTCGGATAAAATTATCCGTACATCGGCAACACCCAAAGGCTATAAAGACGCAACACTTATCGAAGTAAAAGAAGAACTCGTCATTTCACAAGGTTTGATTAAAAAGGTTCTAATAATCAATGAAGATTTTTCTCAAAATATTCATGTAAAAGACCAAATACATTACCTGCTTGAAAAAGCCCTTGCCAAACAAGCGGAAATATATTCACAAATGCAGACAATCGGAAAAGATATCAATCCACTAATTATTGTTCAACTTCCCAATAAAAATGAAGATTTACAGGATAACGTAGTTCATTATTTTGAAACTCAGGGCATTACTTATGATAACCATAAATTAGCCGTTTGGCTTGCAAAAGAAAAAGAAAATTTGGAAAACATAGAAGATAACACCGCTTCTCCTATTGCGCTGATAATTAAACAAGCAGTTGCTACAGGCTGGGACTGTCCTCGTGCCTGTATATTGGTAAAACTCCGTGATAATCAAGATGAAACCTTTGAAATACAAATCATCGGTCGTATTCGCCGTATGCCTGAGGCAGCACATTACGAAAATGATCTTCTTGATAGTTGCTATCTCTATACTCTGGACGAGAAATTTACAGAAGGAGTAAAACTATCATTAGGCAAGGGTGCATTAGACGCTGCCAAACTATCTTTAAAGTCTGAACATAAAAAATTCACGTTACAAAGCCAGCAACGTTCAAGTATATCGGAACCTATGGATAGTCTTATCGTTCTTTCCGCTATCGGAGAATATTTCAAGAAAGAATATAATATTACTTTCTACTCAAATACTTCATCTACCGACAATGATAAAATAGCAAATCAAAATAAAAAACTTTTAAAAGCCTTCAATTATGTTTTCGATGATAATATTATTGCTTCAACCAAGCAAGGTAAAATTGACACTCTTGAAAACGCTCAAAAAAAATTTCATAACTTGAATAACTTAAACTTTATCAACGCCCTTGATACCCATAAACACGGCAGATTATTCCATCATCATGTTGCGGAAATAGGATTAAAAGTCCATCTTGAATATGACCAAATATTGACAATTATCCGTTACCTATTTGACAAGAAAAGCAAATACAATAAAAAAATACTTGCACTTGAATTAAGGAAAGTTTATTCTTTTACGCTAAATAACGCAGAAAAACTTAAACATGATATTCGTTCTTCTATGTCATCAGAAATAAAGTTTACCACAGTTAAACCGGACAAAATCAAAAATGTAAAATTTTCATTTCCACAAACCTTACTTTTTACTTATGACAGCAGCAATAAATCACAAATTATATACTCAAAGAACGTATATACTGATTATCGTAGTTCTGCAGAGCCACGATCTACGCCGGAAAAAGAATTTGAAAAATACCTTGATAAAGCCAAAAACGTTTTATGGTACTACAAAAACGGCGATAAAGGTGAAGAATATTTTTCCATTGTCTATGGTGACAGCATGGAAAAACAACACCTATTTTATCCCGATTATGTTGTCAGGGTAGGTAATGAAACATGGATTATAGAAACCAAAGGTGGTTTTTCCCGAACAGGCGAAAGCCATGACATTGATGCTTATTCCGCAATTAAATTTAAATATCTTTATCAATATATAACACAAAATAACCTTAAAGGCGGCTTTGTACGGAAAGATGAAAAAAGCGGAGAATTGTGTATTTGTACCAAAGAATATAGCGACGATATTAATAGCGCAAATTGGCAGTTGCTGTCAGAGATAATATAAAAATATCCTCAAGCAATTTTCCTATAATTATACACATTCCCCTGCTCTTCCGTTTCTTCAATGGGCTCGCCGTCAAAGTCAGGCGCTTCATCAAAAATCAATGTAAAATAACCTTCCTGTAAATCAAAATCCATACAACATTCAAGTTCGTAATCTTCCGTAACAAAAAGGCTTAGCCCTTCGTATGGTTTTTTACTTGTTTCTATAGTTTCAATATTACCGTCAGCGCCGTCAGTAACAATCCTGTTCGGGTGCATTTGCGCGTAAAGATCAATTTTCCTGTAAGTAGAATCATTAGCAAGTAATATATTAGGATAAACATTATATTGGCTATAGAACTTTACAGCGGACAAGTGAATAGTATCGTCCCATACGGAAAAATCAGTAATAACTCCGGCTAGTTTTAACACTCCGCTATTTTCCACTCGATTTCCTTTTCTTTTTAACCATTGACTTTTCTTCCAGTCTTTTCATACCGGCAACAAATCGGTCATAATCGCTTTCAAACAATTTATCCTGAATGACTCGGTATTTTTCAAATTCACTTAATGCGTGATCCTCGGCTATCTGTGCAGATATTTTTCCGGCATTTGTTAATAGTTCATTGCCGTCCGCCTTCAAAATCAGGTCAAGGTGTTTTGACCAGTCAGACATTGTCATTGGTACGCGCGATCTTGCTCGGCGTTCAGCCAAGTCAAGGTACGCCGATACAATCAATTCAAGCGAGCTCATTTCTTCTGCGGATAAATAGTTCTTTGCCACGACAACATCGCCGCATTGGATTTTTCCGTCAGGGGCTTCGTTCCATGTGGTTAAGCCCATATATTGTTTTTTGGCATCCGCGCGGTTATAGATAAGTTCGGCGGCGGTGTTGCCGTGAACGGCAAAATGCAATTTATTTTGCACTTTGGCAAAGAAGTCTCTGGTAGTTTTTGCCGTCTTATCGTAATCAAGGGCGGTTGAATAAATGTCTGTAATCTTCTGATAAAACCTGCGTTCAGACAGACGTATCTCCCGAATTTTTTCAAGCTGCTTTTCAAAATAGTCTTCGGTAATTATTGTTCCGCCGTGTTTTAGGCGTTCTTCATCCATTACCCAACCCTGAATTGTGTAATCTTTGACAATTCTATTTGCCCATTTGCGGAACTGCACAGCTCGTTCATTATTGACTTTGAAACCTACGGCGATAATCATTTGCAGATTGTAATGGTCTTGTTCCCTTTCAACTTGTCTTTCACCTTCAATTTGAACTGTCCAATATTTTCGGACAGTTACCTTTTCTTGAAGTTCGTTATCTTCGTATATTTTATTAATATGGTAACTAATTGTCCGTTTATCTACATCATACAATACCGCCATCATTTTCTGCGTCAGCCAGATGTTTTCGTCCTCATAACGTATTTCTATACTTTGCGGATTGTCTCCGATGGCGGCGATATATGTTAAATATTCCGCTGCGCTGGAACGAATGGTAATTTCATTTTGATCCTTTTTTTTCGCCATTTTTGCCTCGGCTATAGATGATACCATATCTATGGGTTTTAGGAAATTCCAACATGATATTTTTTTATTTGACAAAAATGCCAATTTATAATATATTTATTATGCGGGTCTGGAATAGTAATATTCCGGTCGGTACCATACCGGGTGCGAAAGCGCCCGTGTTTTTTTTATTTTTCCCCCTTATTCCCTATTTTTCAAATCTCATGTAAAATGCCCGTATGTCAGAATTAACAGAGTATACAGGAAAGGCAACGATGGAGAAAATCACGTCGCTGGCGAAGCGGCGGGGGTTTGTTTATCAGTCATCG
>Ga0268262_10004438_pt1 | contig 14507 bp, 17 predicted proteins | sample TergutNc150P3_FD_190354 | JGI IMG/M metagenome (GOLD analysis project Ga0268262, IMG submission 190354) | Nasutitermes corniger P3 segment gut microbial community from laboratory colony in Florida, USA - Nc150 P3 (SPAdes) (version 2) | ecosystem: Host-associated > Arthropoda: Insects >... | reverse complement strand
GCGTGTCTCTGCCAATGGTGATGTCTATGTCTTTTGATACCTTTTTGGTTTTCATAAACCGCCTTTTTTTGTCTAAGCTGGGACCAGATTACATGAATGCCGCTTTAACAGGCGGAATAATGGAAATGGTGACGATAGTATTTTTCAACGGGGTTATAGGTTATTCCACCGCAATGGTGGCACAGAATTTAGGTGCAAAAAAAACAGCCAGATGCTCGCTTGTGCTTGTGCAAGCCATCATTATGGCAATATGCAGCTACCCTCTTGCCATTGCTCTTATGTACCCTTCGCATTTATTTTTAAACTCATTTGATGTTCCTGTAGAACAAAGTATATTGCAAATAAAATATTACGATATTCTAATATACGGCTCAATAATCACAATGCTAAGGCACGCTTTTTCGTGTTTCTTTATTGGGCTTGGAAAAACTCGCATTGTGATGGCAGCAACTCTAACAGGCCTTGCGGTAACTTTGATATTGAGCTATATTTTCACATTCGGCAAATTCGGCTTTCCGGCTCTAGGCATTATCGGTGCGCCTGCAGCTATTGTAGCTGGCAGCTTCTCCGCGCTTTGCATTTTGCTCTTCAAATTTTTCAGCAAGGAATACAGAGAAAACTTTTCCACAAACAAATGCTGGCGCTTTAGCAAAAGAATTTCCTCTACCCTTATAAAAAAAGGCTTGCCATCTGGCACGGAAATATTTTTGAATATGCTCGCTTTCCAGGCTCTAATACTCGTCTTTGATTCTCAAGGCTTGGCGGCGGCAACCGCTACGAGCATCACGTTCAGCTGGGATATGGTATCTTTTGTGCCTCTGATAGGCTTGGAGATAGGAGCTACCAGCTTGGTTGGCAAGTACATAGGAGCTAGGGATTTTGCCTCCGCAAATCGCTCGGTTATTTCCGGCATAAAAACAGGGCTTTGTTATTCAGGGTTTATAATTATATTATTCGTAGGCATACCGGATATTTTGGTAAATATATTTAAACCGCACGTTATAAATCCGGAATGGGACGAGGCAAAAGACTTGGCAATAAAGATGATACGGCTCGCGGCAATTTATGTGACAGTTGAAACCCTTATGGTAATTTATTCTGGAGCATTGCGCGGTGCAGGCGATACCTTTGCGGTTATGTTTATATCGAGCGGTTTGCACTGGGCAATAACAATTCTCTCTTATGTGCTTTTGAATATTTTTAAAATTGGGGTTATAGAGACCTGGGGCACAACCGTAATTATATGGACAACCTTCCCGCTATTTTTGTTTTTGCGGTGGAAGAACGGAAAGTGGCGGCGTGCCTGGGAATAGGTAGCCGAAGCTACTCTTCATAAGTTTTCAATATACCCTCTGCTATTGCCCTTTTCGGAGCGCGCATATCCATTGCCTGTTTTTCTATGGCTCTATGAGCCTCCTCTTCGCTTAAATTCAAGCGGGATATAAGTACGCATTTTGCACGGTCTATTATCCTTATATCTTCAATTTTCAGCCTCAATTCTCTATTCTCTTTTTGCATTTCCTGCAATATTATTTGAGTGTCTATGGCTAATTTTAATATATGCCAAAAAATTTTCATTGCCGTAACATAGAAAATGCAAGCCTCACCCCATCTGCCGCACTCGTTAAAATTCCACCCGAGTAACCTGCCCCTTCCCCAACCGGATAAATGCCCGCAACAGACACAGATTCTCCACTCTCTTTGCGAACAATTCTAAGCGGCGAAGATGTCCTAGTTTCTGGCGCGAGCAGCAAACCATTTTTTATAAAACCCGGCATTTTTTTCTCAAATTCATAAAGAGCTGCCTCTAAATTTATGCTTATGTCTTTTGGCATTAAATCCCATAAAACCCCGCCTTTTTTTGCCAAAAAATCCTCTGCCTTTTGCTTGGGAACGGAGTAATTTTTTCCCGCCATTTCAAAGGCTTTTTGCTCCAATTCCCTTTGAAAAGCAATGCCGCTTTTCACATCGCTTTTATCTATTTCATAAGGAACAACTAAAGCCGAATTTGCATAAGGGCTATTGCGGCGGCTATAACTCATTCCATTCGTTGCAACCCCGCCCTTTTCCGATGCGCAAGGCACAACAACTCCGCCTGGGCACATGCAAAAACTGTATGCGGTTTTTCCTGTGAGCGTGTAATCTGCGGCTCCCGTTAATTTATAATCCACTCCCCTGCCAAAACGGGTTTCATTTATAAAACTCTGCGGATGCTCAATTCGCACGCCAACCGCAAAAGACTTGCCCTCCAAAGCAATGCCGTGCGCAAAAAGCATATCGTAGATGTTTCTCGCGGAATGTCCGCTTGCAAGCACAAGTGCTTCGCAGGGTTGCCATTTTTTATTTATGCAAATTGAATTCAGGCAATTATCTCGCACAGAAATATCTTGCAAACAACTTTCAAAATAAATTTTCCCACCCAGCTCCAAAATTTGCTTTCTCATTTTTTTTATCAGAAACTGCAACTGATCTGTGCCAATATGGGGCTTGGATAAATACGCTATTTCTTCGCTTGCACCCAAATTTATCAAATCTCCTAAAACAGCCTGCGAAAATTCCGTGCGGCTTCTCGTGTTTAACTTTCCATCTGAAAAAGCCCCTGCCCCACCCTCGCCAAAAAATATATTTGAATTTTCCAAAAAAATTCCACCCTTTAAAAATCTGCGAATATCTCTAAATCTCTCCTCAACGGGTTTTCCTTGCTCATATAAATTCACCTTGTGCCCATTCAACAACAAAGCAGAAGCAGCCCACAAACCCGCAGGTCCCGCACCAACAATGGAAACCTCGCTTGGCATGGATTTATTTTTATTGTGTTTTTCAAGCAGCGTTTTGGTGCTAAAATTTTGCAGTGTTTCATCTGAATTCTTTTCTAAGCTATAAGTAGCATTGCAAACATAATGCGGATTTCCTTTTCTCCGATAGTCAAGGGCAAGCCGCTCTATATGCACATTGAAAACCTTTTTCCCAAAGATTTTTTCCATAACATTGGGAATATTGTCCTTTTGCGTAAGCGGAACTTCAAATTGGTTTAGTTTAAAGGTAGTTCCCGCCACTCCGCTCCCAAATAAGTTCCAACAATTTTCCCCTTCAATGTTTGCCCCAACAGCGGAGAATTGCACACCGAACCGGCAAAGGTATTTTCACTAACTTCCCATTCCAAATCGGGGTTAAAAAGGATTAAGTTTGCTGGCTTTCCCTGCTCCAAAACACCAGCACTCAGCCAATCCAGCAAACGTTCAGGATGCCCTCCGGTTTTTTGCCCAGTTATATGCCACAGAGCAGAAAGGGCTATTTCCAGAGAAACCGCACCGGGGATTGCATCTTCAAAATTTGTTTGCTTGTCTTGCTTGCGCACAGGAAAATGGTTGCAGCTTATATGCTGCACATTGCCGTCTAAAAGCCCTTTCCACAAGGCTTCTTTGTCTTGTTCGGTTCTCAGCGGAGAAGAAAAACTGTATTCAGAAGAAAGCTCCACTAAACTGGAATCGTCAAATAAAAGGTGATAAATTCCAACATCGCAGCTTATTTTGGATTTTCTATTTCTCGATATTTCAATTAGCTCCAAACTTTTTTCGCACGAAATTTCTCTAAAATGCACAGGCACTTTAAACCATCTGGAAAATTCCAACATTCTGTAAACCACCACTGTTTCTGCCTGTTCGGGAATTCCCTTAAAACCCAGCATATCTGAATAAAGCCCCTCGTTCACAAAACCGGTGTTGCACAAATCCGGTTCCAAAGGGTGCATATAAAAAGTTTTTCCTGTTGCCTGCCCATATTCAAAAACCATTCTCAAAAAACGCAGATTGCCAACGGGAATGCCACCATCTCCAAAACCATAAGCACCTCCATTCGCAAGCTCTAGCATTTCGCTTATGTTTTTGTGCTCATTTGCCTTGCTAAAAGAAGCCAAAAGGGAAATATCCATTTTTGAATTTTCGCAAACTTGCTTGAAAGAAGCCAACTGCTGCAAATCGTCTATGGGGTTTGCCTTGCTCTCGTAAAGGCAGCCGTAAAATCCGCCTCTGTGCATTGCCTCTATGCCGTTTGCAAAGGAATAAACATCGTCTCTTGCAGGTTCTTGAAAATCTACGCCTATGGCATTTAAAGCTGGCAAGGCAAGCAAACCTTTTCCATCTATTTCAATGGCGTTTTTTGCGCTGCCACTCCCCCAAACTCCGCCTTCCAAAAGCACATCTTGCTCATTTTGCCACTTTCCACCAGCAAAGGGACGCACATTTTTTATCAAAATAGGTTGTTCGCTCATTAAAGTAGGAATATAGTAATCTTTTTTACAGTAACATTAACCCCTAGGCCTCTTAACAATGCTCAAAACCGGGGGTCATTTATTTGGAACAATCCTTTAAATCAAAATACATTATTCTAGTAGCATCGTTTTTATCATTTTCCGTTAAGTATCTAAATCCATTTTTCTCGTAAAAAGATAAAGCGTTTTTGTAAGCATCAACTATAATGAAACGACAGCCTGCGTTTTGCAAGGATATATTTTCGTAAAGTTCTTTTATTATATCTATTATCATTGTTCCAATGCCCATATTGGCAAATTTTTTTGAAACTGCAAGCCTGCCTATTTTGACTGCTGGATAACTTTTCCGGCGTTTCTTGTTGGATATTAACCTATTTATTTTATTCCAAATGGATTTGTTTTCTGCCTGCTGTGAAAGTCTGTCGTTTGACAAACAATAGTAAGCCACTGTGTCAGTATCGTTTTGCAAAGTATAAGTTACTGAAAGCAAAGAGGCTAAATAGTCTTTTGCCTCATTTAGCAAAAAATCGTTTAAATCCTCGTCGCCACTCTCAAAAGGCTTAATTTCTGTATCGTTATTCAAACGAACAGCACTAGCGTTTAAATTTTTGAATAGCTCTTCTGGGCTCATAGCATTGGAAATGTGGCTATGCTTTTCATAAATTCATAAGCCCGCCGCTGTTTTTCTTTCTGTTCTTTGGAAACAGGGATAGGGTTATCCATAGCTTCTTGAAAGCGTATGGAATCTTTGCCTTTTATAGTAGGCGTTTCTTTAATTGGTCTTGCCATAAATACCTCTCATAAGACATAATATAATAAATATTTCAGACAAAATAGGCAAAAAAGATAAATCCATTGCATTTTGCCTACAATTATTCAAAAAGCCCATCTATAAATGCTCTACCAAATGGCAGGCATACTTATTTGGCAACTAACTGTTGCCAAATTTTCTTAAACTCTTTACAGCCATGCAATTTTTTTCTATATTTCTTATAGGAGATTAAAATGTTAACTACTTTGCAAAAAAAACCGAAAAATATTACTTGCAATGTTGCCAAGGATGCTTATACCGTAGAAGAGGTTTTTGACCGCATAGGTTATAAGCTCGTGGATGCTTTTGGTGAAGATTTTAAAAATAAGTTAAATGAAGGTAGAGTAGAGCTTGGTATGCAGCCTCTATAAATTTTTATGCAAGAATTTGAAATTCTCATTTTAGATGAGGCTAACGAAGATCTTGAAGATGTTTTTGCTTATATAGCTTATGAGTTAAAAATGCCAGATACTGCGCTAACTTATTATTTAGGTCTGTTGAATAAAATACTTTCTCTAAAAACTAGTGCAAATTCGTTTGCTCCAAATACAAGAGACTTTTTAACCCATCGTTACGGTGCAGGAGTCTATACGGTGAATTATAAAAAAATGGTTATCGTTTATAATATAGATGGAGACACAGTGGTTATTCGGAGGGTTATGCCTGCTAGCTTGATTTTATGACCTCCCCCAAAGGCTCTTTTTTAGCCAAATTCGCCAATTTTCATATTTTTTGTTTTTTCTAAAAAAATTTTACTCACCCTGCCAATTTCACTTCGTGGGCAGGGTTCGCCCTACGGGCTGTCCTGCGGACATTTAAAATTTCCTAATAATGCCTGTTTTTTTTTTGCAAAACTCTTGACAGGCACGGAAATTTTTTCTATATTTGCTACCTAGAATGGCAAATTTAACTGATAACCAAACAAAAACGCAAGGATGCTTGCAAGGCAAGCCTCTGTATAATATATATAATGTATTATGCTCTTTTGCTGTTAGCGATTTTGCCCCCCCCCCCCCCCCCCCCCCACCCATATCTAAATCCTTATTTTTCAGGCAGTTACAAAAACGCCCTTATCGAAATTCTTTACCAAATGTGCCTGTATCCTTATTCAAGGACTTACAAAAACACTTGCCCGCATTTAGCGGCTTATTTGCCTATTTTATCAGCATTTTTTCAAGAATTCAACCCGCTCCGCAGGAGCAACCTTGCCAAAACCGTGCCCCAACCTTTGGCGAGGCTAACAAAAACGGGGATAACGCCAGTCAATGCACTGGAGGATGGATAGAGAGATGAAACAGAAATCAACAGCCTTGATTTTAGCCATTTTATTTGGCGTAGTAGGAGCGCACCGTTTTTATGTGGGAAAAATTGGGTCAGCGGTTGTCCAATTGCTCACAGGTGGAGGACTCCTTGTTTGGGTGCTAATTGATATTATCAATATTGCTACAGGTAAATTCACCGATGTAAATGGCAATAAACTTCAATAATAAACCTTTAACCTCAAACACAGGAGATAAAAAATGAGGATAAAACATTCCATCACGCTTTCATTATGCACAGCCTTGCTCGCTTGTGCAATTTTAACCTCTTGCGATGAAAAAGAAGAAGGAGGTGGTGCCAACAGCGGCGATAGTGGCGGCGATTCTGCTAAAAAGGTAGATAATGATGCCGTTGTTCTTCTTGGTGTCAATGAAGATGATCTATACGGACAGTTTAAACAAATGTGTGAAGGTAGTTTTACCCTATATGAAGGCAGAAAACACGACGTAATAGCTAAAAAAATCAGAGAAAAATACAATATTTGCACTGGTGCTAAATTTGACAATGCTGTTAAGCAGAAAGTTTATGATGACAGTGTAAAGAAAGCTCTATTTAACAATTATAAGCAAGAAGCGGAAGCATTAATAGGTGACACTTTAGTATTTGCTTTACTTACAGATACGCTATCAGTGTATGATAAGATGTATGGTAATAAGGCTGAATGGGAAGCGTATCTAAAAAAATGTGAGGAACTAAAAGCAAAAGGTTTTATTGTACTAGAAGCAAATGATTTTATTGTTTCAGAAGGAAAGAGGCACAATAATAATGAACCTAGCGTTACGGCTGAACCTCAATCACTATATAATTGCTATATTGAATCCACATCTGAAAAAGATGGCAGGCAAAGCACAAGTAAATATTACGCTTTCGCCGGCCAAGATTGCAATTCTTATAATAAAGAATACACTTCTGAGGAACAAGCTAAGGCTATAATGAATGGACGCGATGTACCTATTGAAACAAAATCGAAAACAGCGGCAACGATATATAAAGATAAATACGTATTAACAAGTAAGTTTATAAAACAGATAGGTGTAATGGTTATTATTTTTCCAGACCAAAACTCTGCAATGAATTTTGAATCTAAAGAAAATGATAATCTTCTTTCAGTTATTCCTAAAAAACACGTTATGACTCCTACGGGATTTTATTCATTATATGAATACGTAGGTCCTGCTTCGGAAAAAGCAACGGGGTCAGCGGCTAAACAGCAAGCATCAGAGCAGCCTGCTGCCGCCGCTGCTCCAGCAATAAACACCGCCACAGACTACTCCTCTGCCCTGCAAACGCATTTCTCAAAAGGCACACTCGGTGCAACCGGAAAAACCCGTCCAATAGAGATGTTCTTCCAAAGCGTTTCTAAAAACGGCAATTCCTACTCCATAAAAGGCAAATCAAAAACCAAAGCCACAGAAGACGCCTTCAATGGGAGTCTCTCAATAAGCAGCGAAGAAACGGGCGGCTCCTGCGGCGGCGGTGAAAAGGAAATCAAAGGAACTTACGATTTGAACGAAAATGAGAGCAAAACAAGCGGTCATTTCGTAGGCGATTTTACCGCCTGTGAAAACAACGGCAAACTCTCAAAAGCAAATTTTGTAGGCAACTGGGTAAAACACTCAAACGGCAATAAAACACCCTGCGAATTTGAACTTTAACAGGGGAACATCATTTCACATTTGGGGCAACCGCGAGGGTTGCCCCTAAAGCGGAGAGCCTCTCCCCCAAACTTTGTAAATTTTCAATATGGAAAACGATATTAGATGGGTTCAGAGATTTGATAGCTATAAAAAAGCTCTTGCAGCATTGGAACGTTCTGTTGAGGCAGCTAAGAGTAGGAGTTTAAACGAATTGGAAGAACAGGGTTTAATTCAAGGTTTTGAATTTACGTTTGAACTTTCTTGGAAATTGTTAAAAGATTATTTGGAATCAAAAGAATTTAAAGATTTTCACGGTTCAAAAGATACGTTCAAACTAGCTTTTCAAGAAGGCTTAATCAGCGATGGCGAGTTATGGATGGAAATGATAGAGAACAGGAATCGTTCTTCGCATACTTATGACTTAAATATTGCCAAGCAAATAATTTCGGCTGTTATTTCAAAATATTTTTCAAAATTTAAAGAATTATCGGATAAAATGGATTTCTATTTGCAAAAGGGATAAACCAAATGTATGGTATTTCACAAAACGCTTTAGATAAAATAAAGGCTGTTTTATGTTCGCACAAGAATATAGAGAATGTTATTCTATATGGTTCTCGCGCTAAAGGCAATTACAAAGAAGGCTCAGACATTGACTTAACCATAAAGGGGAATTTGACTTTTGATAATCTGGTTAAAATAAGCGTTGACTTGGATAATTTGAACCTGCCTTGGAAAATAGATTTGTCTTTGTATAATCAAATTGAAAACAAAGAACTATTGGAACATATAGATAGAGTTGGGGTGGTGATATAAATTATTTTCTATATTTTACCTAACAATTTTTCAAAACGGATTTTATGAGCATACTAGATAAAATGCTTTACAAAATGTTTGGCACGCCACACGCGCGCAAGGTAAAACGCTTGCAGCCAACATTAGATGCAATTACCGCAAAACTTCTGGAATTCCAAAAACTAAACGATTCTGATTTAGCCGCAAAAAGCGCAGAATTCAGGGAAAAGCTGAAAAACGGGCAAACCCTTGAAAATATTATGGTTGACTCTTTTGCTGCCTGCCAAGAGGCTTGCGATAGGAGGCTCGGCATTTTCAATGTTTTTGACCCTCAATATGAATTTGATTTTTCAAAACTCTCGGAACCACGGCAAAGAGAGGCAGAGGCGGCAAAAGAACTACTCGCAAACGGAACTGCTGAATGGGAAGTTCACCTTTCGGCAGAGTTTTACGCAGAAATCAGGGAAATGTACCCCGAATCCGTTAAGCCTTTTAGAATGATGCCTTTTCCGGTGCAGATAGTAGGTGGCTTGATTTTGCACGAGGGCGCAATCGCAGAAATGGCAACAGGCGAAGGAAAAACCCTTGCCGCTGCCTGCCCTGTTTATTTGAATGCACTTTCTGGTGATGGCGTTCACATAGTAACCGTAAACGATTATTTGGCAGGGCGTGATGCCAAAAATATGGGAAGGGTTTATAAATTTTTGGGATTAAAAGTTGGGCTGATAGTTCACGGTTTGGACAACGACCAACGCAGGGAGAGCTATAATTCCGATGTTATTTATGGAACAAATAACGAATTTGGTTTTGACTACTTGCGCGACAATATGGCGGTGCAAAAAGAAGACCTTGTGCAAAGGGTTTTGAATTATTGCATAGTTGACGAAGTTGACTCCATACTGATAGACGAAGCTCGCACTCCGCTCATAATTTCCGGTGCAGCCGAAGATGCAACCGATAAATACCGCAAGGCTAACGACTTGGTTCTCCGCCTCAAAAGAGACGATGACTACACCATAGACGAAAAGTACAAAAATGTGCAGCTCACCGAAAAGGGTGTAACTCACATTGAATCCATAATGGGCATAAAAGGGCTTTATGGAGAACATTCGGACTGGGTGCATTATATTTTGCAGGCGGTGAAGGCTCACAATGTTTTTGTAAAAGATGTGGATTATATCGTTAGAGATGGAGAAATTGTAATAGTTGACGAAAACACAGGTCGCTTGATGGAAGGTCGCCGTTATTCGGAGGGTATTCACCAATCCATTGAAGCAAAAGAGAACGTGCAAATTCGCAGGGAAAACCAAACCCTTGCAACCATAACTTTCCAAAATCTTTTCCGTATGTACAAAAAACTCTCCGGCATGACAGGCACAGCAGAGACCGAGGCAACGGAATTTTTGAAAATCTACAATATGCCAACTTGGGTTATACCAACGCACAAACCTTGTATCAGAAACGATATGCAAGACCAGATTTACAAAACAGCAGATGCAAAATGGAAGGCGATAATTACAGACATAACAGAGAGGCACGAGAAAGGACAACCAATTCTGGTTGGAACAATATCTGTGGAAAAATCGGAAAAACTCTCAAAGATGCTTCGCATAGCCAATATTCCACACGATGTTTTGAATGCAAAAAATCACGGACGCGAAGCGGAAATTATCCAATATGCTGGGCATAAAGGAAAGGTTACCGTTGCTACCAATATGGCAGGTCGCGGAACAGATATTGCGCTTGGTCCTGGTGTTGTTGAGCTTGGTGGTTTGCACGTTCTTGGCACAGAAAGGCACGAGAGCCGCCGCATAGACAACCAGTTAAGAGGTCGTTCCGGTAGGCAAGGAGACCCAGGTTCCTCGCAATACTATTTATCCCTAGACGATGATTTGATGAGAATTTTTGGTGGCGAAAATGTCAAGAAAATAATGGACAGGTTCGGTTTCAAAGATGACGATGTTATTGAGCATCCGTGGGTAACAAAAAGTGTTCGCAATGCTCAACGCAGAATTGAAGGGCAAAACTTTGATGCTCGCAAACATCTGTTGGATTACGATAACGTTATGAACGAACAGAGAAGGGTTATATATTCTTTGCGCCGCAGTATTTTAATGGGCGAAGAAATTAAAAGCGAAATTTCAAACCGCATAGAAGATGCCGCAGATATAAAGGTTAGCAAATACGTTATTCCCAATTCCTATCCTGAAACTTGGGATATGGATGGTTTGGAAAACGATTTGAAAATGAGCATGGGCATTGAATACAAGCCCGAACCCGAAAAACTCACAGGCATGACCGCCGAGCAGGTTTTAGACGATGTTATCAAACTTTATCAAGAACGTTATGAAAAACTAAAACTTATGGTTCCAGAAGCGGAGTTTTCCCATTTTGAGAGAGTTATGCTTTTGGGCGCAATAGATACACAATGGAAAGAGCATTTATACGGAATGGATCATTTGCGAGATGCAACCCGTTTTCACGGCTATGCTCAAAAAGACCCTCTTATTGTGTATAAAGCCGAAGGCTTTAAGATGTTCCAGGAATGTTTGGAAACCATCGCTACAAATACGGTTATGAGAATTTTGAATGTGCGTGTTGAAATAAACGGTCAGCACATTCCGCTTGCTTCCATACCGGTTCCGCAAAAACCGACAATGACTTTTGAAAACAGAGGCACAGCCCCACCAAGCGGGGCAGCTTCACAAGGTGCGAAGCCGCAGCAAAAACCCGTAGCAAAACCCGCTCCTGTTGTAAATCAAGTGGCAAAGGTAGGCAGAAACGACCCCTGCCCTTGCGGTAGCGGAAAGAAGTATAAGCAATGTCACGGGGGCTAATCCTTTGACAGCAATCGTTTTGGGTAATTTTGATGGTTGCCATTTGGGGCATAGAGCCTTGTTTGAAGCATTGAAAATGCGAGCACAAAAAAATAACACGCAGCCACTCGCAATTTCTTTTGAACCGCACACAAGGCATATAATTCAAGAACCCGGGCATCCAGAACTTTTAACCCCAAACGATGAAAAAAAAGAATTAATTGAAAGTTTTGGCGTTCCTCTTGTTTTGCAGAAATTTGACAAAGATTTGTTCGCAGTGCCCTTCCGTTCATTTGTGAACGATTTTGCCATACAAAAATATGGAACCAAAATTTGGGTGCTCGGTTTAGACCAAAGATTTGGACGAGGCGGCAAAGGCAGTGCAGAAACACTGAGGGCATTTTTTCCCGATTTGCTAATTCACGAAATAAACCCCGTTTTATTTGACAACGAAGCAATTAGTTCTTCACGCATAAGGGAAGCGTTAAAAAAAGGAAATGTGGATTTAGCAAACGCAATGCTTGGGCGTAATTATTCCATCAGCGGAATTGTTGTGCACGGCTTGGGACAAGGAAAATTGCTAGGCTCCCCCACCGCTAATTTGCAGTTGCTAGACTACAAACTTTTGCCAAAAAACGGAGTGTATTTTGGAACGGCCTCTTTTGAAAATCAAAAACACAAAGCAGTTATTAACATAGGCAACAGACCTTCCCTCGGAAACCGCCCCGTTGGGCTGGAAGCCCATTTGCTTGGCTTTGACGGAGATTTATACGATAAAAAATTATCCGTTGAATTAGCTGGAAGACTGAGAGACGAAATAAAATTTGATAGCCTTGATGCTTTAAAGGAACAGATTAAGAAAGACATCGCATTTTGCAGCTCTTGCAAATAGCATTTTCTTTGTAATTATCACAAAAATTTCTATAAGCCGCTCCATTCCAAATTGATAAAGGATCTTGGGCCAAAAAATTTCCAAAATCTCCAAATGGGAACTTTGTTCTCATTCCAAAGCGAGCATCTGGATTAGGGCAAACTTGAAATGTGCCGTCCACCCAAACCCAGGCTTCTTTGGTTAAGAAAGGGCAATCACCTGTGGGGAGAGTGGCTAGCGGTTTATTCAATATCCACGGTTCGTTTATTTTTATTCTATCCACGCCCTTTGGAATTTCGTCTAGTTTATCGTTTTTGTCTAGGGTGGCTTGTATTGTGATTGTCGGTTTGCTTATTTTGCACTCGTCTATAAACTCAAAAATACTTTGCGGAATTTTCCCGTGCATTGCACTGAATTTTATATCGCTTAAAACGGGTAAGAGCAATGGGAGCCATTTTTTTAATCCGCCATTTGGGAATGTGCCATTTGTGGTTAGATTAACTTTTACATCTGTTTTTTTTGCAAGCAACAGAAAATTCTCAAAACGAGAATACAAAAAAGGTTCGCCTATTGTGCTTGGAATTATCTCTTTTAAGCCTAAGGGCAAAAATGCGTTCACAACTTTTTCAATAATTTCAAAATCCATTTCCTGCGTGGGTTCCCAGTCAAGTGGTGCTTGCTTGGAAAAACATATATCGCAATTTTGATTGCAAATATTTGGATTTGTTATGAATGTTATGCGCATTTTTTACAAAACATCATACCCCTGTTCTTCAATTTCCGCTTTGATTTTGTCCAAAGGCGTTTTACCGGAATCATATTCCAATACAACACTCTTGGCTTCCAAATCCACCGCGACTTTTGCTATACCAGGCAAAGCCTTCACCGCCTTTGTGATTGCATTAACGCAATGCTCGCAAGACATTCCTTCAACTGAAAGTACAGTTTTTTCCATTTTCCCACCCCCTTATTTCAAGTTAAATGCCTTCAATATTTTCCACACCTTGGTAGGTTTGCCATCTATATCAACTGGAACTTGGGTATATGTCCAGCCTTCCAGCTTTTCTGTATCTACGCCAGCAGCGATAAGCGGTTCTGGATTTAAAGCAAACACAAGATCCAAATCCTGACTTTTGCCAGTTGTGCCATTCGTGCTCAAATCCTTAGCCCACTCAAATATATTTCCTTTGCCGTCTGTAAAATTATAATGGTCCATTTCAGGATGATAACCGAGAGCGATACGGAAAAAATCCGCATTTTTCTCAAATAATTTCAAAGGAGCATCCCGCTCTGGAGCATTGGATATCGGAGAGCTATAAACAAGAATATTCTCATTCACAACTCCATTTTCCAGCTTGCTCAAATCCAAGCCTGCGGAGATAAAAGGCTGTGCATCTACAATTATTTTTATTTCCTGATTTTTCCAATGAAACCAAGCCGCACTGTCTGGAGTGCTCACTACCCACTCACTGGAATCACCTTTGTAATTCTCAGCAGGCAATATTTTCAATATATCACCAAAGGAGCGAACTGCATCGGTTTTAACAACATCCAAATCGGAGCAATTGCTTAGGATTAATGCTACGGCTGCAAGGAATGCAAACTTTCTATAAATCATCATCACTCAACGGCTCCTCCGGTACATTGCTCTCCTCGCCATTAGACCCCGCCAACGGAATTGCCTCCACCGCGTTTTCAAATACAGCTTTTTCGGCATCGGCTTCTGACTTTATGTCTTCAACACTTGGAATGGCGGCGGCATCTCGCACATAATCGCCTTCGTAGAGGGTTATTGCTTTAACGCCTTGCGCCTGACGACCCATTTCCCTTATGGTATCCAAATCTATACGGATCATTTTGCCTTCTTTGGTGCTTATTATAACATCGTAATCTGGTAAAACAGAATCCACAAAAACTACGCTACCGGTTTTGTCGGTAATTTTTATGTTTGTAACACCTTTGCCACCACGGTTGGTAACGCGGTAAT